>Ga0209456_10001617_pt1 | contig 10860 bp, 11 predicted proteins | sample COG_11_FD_184755 | JGI IMG/M metagenome (GOLD analysis project Ga0209456, IMG submission 184755) | Pelagic marine sediment microbial communities from the LTER site Helgoland, North Sea, for post-phytoplankton bloom and carbon turnover... | ecosystem: Environmental > Aquatic > Marine > Neritic...
GGTTTACCGGTATCGTCATGATTTCAGGCAAATCGGCTATACTCAACCCACTGTTGGCATATTATTAAGTAAAAGAGAAAACCGATTAATCCATGTCCCTGCTGAATGAACTCAAACGCCGTAATGTTATAAAGGTAGCTGTTGCGTATATCGTGGTCGCCTGGTTTGTGCTGCAGGTAGCCGATGTCGTGCTCAATAATATCGCGGCCCCCGACTGGGTGTTCCGGGTCATCATGTTGCTTCTGGGGCTTGGTTTTCCCGTGGTGCTGGTATTTGCGTGGGCATTTGAATTGACGCCCGAGGGACTCAAGCGGGATCACGAGGTTGAGCCTTCCCAGTCCATTACCGGTGAGACCGGGAAAAAACTCAATACGATGATAATAGCCATGCTGGTACTGGCCTTGGGCTATTTTGCCTACGACAAGTTCCTGGTATCTGCTGAACGCGAGGCGGCACTGGTAGAAGCTGCAACTTCTACCGTAGTTGAACAGACCGTGGCAATCGATGAAGCTGCGATGGACCGCTCGATCGCAGTCCTGCCCTTTGCCGATATGTCGCAGGATAAAGATCAGGAGTATTTCACCGATGGTCTATCCGAAGAACTGCTCAACCTGCTTGCCAAGATACCGGAGTTGAAAGTCGCTTCACGTAGCTCATCGTTCCAGTTCAAGGACAGGGGCGTGGATATCCTCGAAGCGGCAAAGCAACTAAACGTGGCGCATGTACTGGAGGGTTCGGTACGCAAGGACGGTAATCAACTGCGTATCACGGCCCAGTTGATCAAGGCTGAGGATGGTTTCCATCTGTGGTCGGAAACCTACGACCGCGAACTCAAGAGTGTGTTTGCTATACAGGATGAGATTTCAGCCGCCGTGGTGGGTGCGCTGAAAGTAACCCTGCTGGGTGAAGCACCCAGGGCAAGGGAGACCAATCCGGAAGCTTATGCCCACTATCTGCAGGGCGCGTATTTTTATAATCTGTGGGATGAGCAAAACTTCGAAAAAGCCGTCACTGCCTATCAGAACGCATTGGCTATTGACCCTGAATATGCACCGGCATTAGCGGGTCTTGCGGTGGTGTACCAGGTACAGGCAGATTTTGGTTATATCAACGCTATTGAGGGCATGGTGTTGTCGAGATCCATGGCAGAAAGGGCTATCAGCCTGGATCCATTATCCGCGGATGCCTGGACCAGCCTGGGAAGAATGCGCTGGGGTTACGATTGGAACTGGGAGGGCGCCAAGGAAGCCGATAATAGAGCCATTGAGCTGGCGCCAGGTAATGTTGATGTCATGACCCAATCAGCCAGGCTGGCGGGTACGCTTGGCGACCTGGAGACAGCCATTATACTGAACAGGCGCGCTATCGAGTTGGACCCTCTAAGCTTAAGGCCCATCTCGAACCTGGGCTTAACCCTGCGTGAAGCGAATAGACTGGATGAATCAGAGGCTGTTTATCGCCGTTTGCTTACGCTCAACCCGGATTATGCCGGAGGTTACCAATCCCTGTGTATGACATTGATTCAGAAAGGTCAGCTGGATGAAGCCTTAAAGCAAGCCGAACTTGAACCCTCAAATGTCTGGAAGATATTCGCACTTTCGGTAACTTATGCGGCGATGAAGAACACTCAGAAAAGTGATGAATACCTTAACCATTTCATCAAGGAATACGGTTCTGTCGGTGCATACCAGGTGGCAGAGGTATACTCGGTCCGCGGTGAGATCGATCTTGCATTTGAATGGCTGGAACGCGCATACAAACAACGCGACGGGGGCTTGACAGGGATTATAAGTGACAGTCTTTTTGCACCCTTGTTCAACGACCCACGCTGGGAGCCCTTCCTCGAAAAGATGAGACTTCTCGACTACTGGCATGCCATGAAAGAAAGCGAAGCCGTGTAAGCAAAGAAATCTGCCGCCACCGATAAAACGCTCGCCCCGGGACGGGGGAGACCCTGGGACGTTAAGAAGTACAAAACAGTCCCGGTGGTATGGCATACTCATCTGTTCAACGCTTGAAACCACCAACTGAGTGGCGATTACAAATTGTCGACGGAACGAATACTATGCAATGCCCTAACTGTAGCGATCAACTCACTGCCACTGTGTACGATGGTTTTGATATCCTTGTTTGCCCATCATGTAAGGGTCGATTACTTGACGAACAAAAGCTTGTTGGGATCGAAAAAAGACATGGACTATATGTATCAAGGGACCGGGGGCATACTGACTCAAACCATTATGACGGCACCCGGTTTTGTCCGGAGTGCGCTATCAGAATGGAGAAGGCAAAATATGGAAAGTACGTCCCGCGGACCATAGACAAATGCCCTAAATGCAACAATATCTGGCTTGATAAAGGGGAGTTGGAGGACATACAGGTTGCTTACGAGATGTACGAGGAAAATACCAAAAAGTAAATAGATATTAATCACAGTAAGTGATTATGAAATGCCCTGAATGTGCATTCGCACGGCAAAATGAAGCAACTGTATTAAGCGCTCTAATCGTCCCTGTCACCCGCTCGCCAGAACGGTGGTACTACGGTACCTGCGCGGCGTATGAAGTACTCATACACGGGCAGGCCGATGATAATCAAGCCGATACCGGCCATCGCACGCATGGGTGTCGCCACAAGCGTATTGATCAGCAGGTAAAGCGTCATCATCAGGAAGACGACCGGTACATACGGATAGCCCCATACCCGGTAAGGCCGCTCGGCATCGGGCATGCGGTATCTGAGCACCATGACAGCAGCGCCATTCAGGCCAAAGAAAACCCACAAAATAAAGATGTACATATCTGTGAGGATATCGAACGTACCTGAAACGCTCAGCACAACAGACCATATACTGACGATGAGTATGGCAACCGAAGGAACACCGTTAGCAGAAACGTACCCAAGTGCTACCGGCAACAAACCCGCACGGGCGAGGGCAAAAGGCACCCGCGGACCGGTCAATATCGTCGTATGCAAAGTACCGTAGGCCGAGATCATCAGCCCTGCAGACATCAGGGCCGCGACCCAGGGGCCAAAAAATTGAGAGGCGGCCTCGTTCGCAACTGACGATGCCTCGGCAACGCTGGCCACTTCGAATGGCGTAAGCACGTAAAAATATGCTGCGTTAACGAACAGGTAGAGCATGATCACGCTCAGGGTTCCACCGATAAGCGCACGTGGTATCGTACGGCCCGGGTTCTTGATTTCACCACCAACAGAGGAAATCACAGACCAGCCGTTGTAGCCCCACAACGCACCAAGCATCGCCGCACCAAATCCACGGATACCGAGCTTTGCAGTTTCGGGCACGCCTTCACAGGTGCCGCCAGCACCGCCCAGTGAGAAGTTTCCCCAGTTACCATCAGCCAGCAAAAAAGCACCCAGGCCGACGAAAAGCACGAGGGCAATCTTCACACCGGTTAACACCGTTGCAGTGAAACCATTGGAGCGGGCACTCAACAAATTCATCCCCGTTGCAAAAGCGATGATAAGCAGTGGCAGCAGCTGCACGGCGATGGCTGGCAATGCGCCGCCTAACAGGTCATTCAAAAACACCACGAAAACGATGGACAGGGCTGCGGCCGAAGCACCCAGCGCAATGGTCTTTGTCCACCCGTACAGGAATCCCATCCGGCGGCCGAAGGCCCTGCCGATATAATGAAACTCGCCCCCCGAACGGGGTAGCATCGCACCGAGTTCGGCATAGACGAGTGCGCCACACAAGGTAAGCAAGCCGGCCACGAGCCACACGGTCAATACCATACCGGGGCTACCCACGTTACAGGTCATTACCCTCGCTTTGACGAATACACCCGTGCCGATAATGTTGGCCAGGATAACGGAGGCCGCCGGGATCAGGGTAAGCGAACGTACCAGTTTTTCTTGTACGCCAGGTGGTTGGCTCACAGCATCTCCTGCATTGCAGGATTGCGAAATTTTGAGCTTTCGAACGCGTTCATCAATCAAGTATAGGTTAAATACACAGCAAACGGAGATCAGGCTAAACTACCCGGGCCTTATGACTATCCGGTGAAAATGACGGTCGGGTTGACCCTATGCATTCGCGTAAAATGACCGCCGCCTTGCAGCATGCGAATACCTCGAAAAACCCTATTCTCTTACGTACCAGCGAAAATACCGGTCATGGCGCCGGAACCCCGCTCAATGAAACCATAAGCCAACAAGTCGACCGTTTGGCATTTATGTTCAACAGCCTCGACATGCAGTATAAAACCGTGCCGTAACGGGTGGCCGGACAGATTTAAAGGTCTTCCGGCTCTCCCTGCCACAAAAGCCTGTAGCCAAGCTCATCCGCTTCATCGACGTGCTCGAGCAGCGCGCCGAACTTTTCCTTGAACAACTTATCGGCGTGTGACTTCTCGTGCTGATCGAATGTTTTCCAATAGGTCACTATGGCAACATGCTTCTGGTCTTCGCCGGGGCTGTTTATCGAGCCTTCGGCTGATGCAAAGCCGGTAAACTCAAACACCTGCCCTGCAACAAAGCCACCCTCATCGTCATAGTTGTTCTTAACAACATTACACATCTCGCCAATCTCGAGTTCCACGTCTTCGGCAGAAACGCCTTCCTTCAAATAGACGCGGTTGAAAAGCATGACGCAATCAAATGGAATGGTGATTGGGTGAAACATTTTTAAATCCTCTTAACTATCGAAACAAGCCGGTGAATTACACAAGTCCCCGGTTCAGGATATGACTGTTTTCCAGGTTAGTGATTCCATCAAATGTGATCACAATAACAGCCTGAATCCATTATCACCGAGCTGCCATATCAAACAAAAGCACTTCAGCTTTTTGGCCATTCGAAAAACTTAATTCACCAGGCCCACTCAGCGCCCCACCATCACCGGCGTGCAGTAGCTGTCCATCGACAGATAAGGAGCCGCGAGCAACATGTAGCCAGAAATCACGGTTTGGCCGCACCTGGAATACCGCCGACTCGGCCCCATCAAACAGGCCCGCATATATATCGGCATTCTGGTTCAGGGAAACCGACCCGTCCCTACCCGTTTCGGAAGCAACGAGACGCAGACGTCCCCGCTTCTCCTCGTCGGAGAAAAACTTTTGTTCATAACCGGGTTGTTGACCGCTTGCGTTTGGCAACAGCCAGATCTGCAGAAAATGCACCGGTTCGCTCTTCGAATGGTTGTACTCACTATGGGTCACACCGGTGCCCGCGCTCATGCGCTGTACATCGCCCGGTCGTATCACCGAGCCATTGCCCATCGAATCCTTGTGTTCCATCGCGCCTTCCAGGACATAGGAGATGATCTCCATGTCACGGTGTGGGTGGGTACCAAAGCCCTTACCGGGCGCCACGGTATCATCGTTGATCACACGCAGGTTCCCGTGACCCATAAACCTCGGGTCATAGTAGTTGGCAAATGAAAATGTGTGATAGCTGTTGAGCCAACCGTGATTGGCGTGGCCACGATCCTTGGCCTTGTGAACATTCAACATGATAAACCTCCATAACTTTTGATAAGCAGAAGTCTAATTGCTATCAAATTAATTATTAATAGCTATAATATTAAAATTATTATTTCATATATGTGAATAATGGACCGACTCAAAGCCATGCATACATTCTGCCGCGTTGCCGAGGTCGGCAGTTTCAGTGGCGCCGCGCGCTTACTTCAGTTGTCGCCACCGCTGGTCACGCGTCATATCAACGACCTCGAATCACATCTTGGCATCCGCTTGTTCAACCGCACGACCCGGCGGGTGGAACTCTCCGAGGCCGGGCGAAGCTACTACCCGCAGTGCCTTGAATTGCTCGAACGCCTGGATGGTATTGAATCGGAGGTTTCAGGTTTGGGAGAGCATCCAAGCGGATTGCTACGTGTTTCGATTCCGATGGATTTTGGCCGGCTTTTCCTGGGCCAGGCCATTCGCGAGTTCCTGTCACGGACTCCGCAAGTCAGGATGGAAGTAATTTACGATGACCGCGCTGCACATCTGCTCCAGGAACAGATCGATGTGGCCGTACGGATCGGCCGGCTTGAAGACTCCAGCCTGGTCAGCCGTCGCCTGGGCACGGCCTGTGTTGGCTGTTTTGCATCACCCGATTACCTCGCTCATCATGGTGAGCCACTTACTCCGGCAGACCTTCAGAACCACCAGTTACTCGAATATAGCCTGTCGAAAACACCCGGTGTCTGGCCGTTTTCACCACCCGCCAGGAACGTGGAATTTGCCGGTAAGTGGCGTTTGTCCTGCAACAACGGCAGAGCCCTGGTAGAGGCCTGCACGCGTGGGATGGGTATAACCCGTTTACCGGAGTTCCTGGTCCAGAACTACCTTGCCGCGTCGCAATTGACCGAAGTACTTCACAAATACCGCTCAGAACCAATAGACATCAGTGCCGTATACCTTCATCGCCGCTTCAAGCCGGCAAAGGTTTCCGCATTTGTCGATTTTCTCGAGCAATACTTCTCCCGGCAAACAGGCTGGATGCCCAAAATGGCGTGATACACATCAATCAGCTATATCTTTTTGTTTCACATCCTGATGAACTTGGACGCATCCAATTCATTAGCTCTCCTTTTCAGCTACTCTTAAAGGTACTTAGCCGTATCGGAATGACGCATGAGCTCAAAGGATGAACAACTGAACTTACTGATATATAAAAGCCGCTGTAAAGGCCTGGCCACTTGGGACGTGGTGAATTCGATCCTTGCCAGCAGTGAGCGCAATAATCCTGATGAAGGTATTACGGGGGTACTCGTTGCAACAGAGACTAGTTTCCTACAGGTACTGGAAGGTGAGTTTGAAACCGTACATGCCATACAGTCTGAAATATAAATTAGCCATCCCGGGTCTTTAAGGTATGAAAATTCTAACCCCTGGAACATCAAAGCCTGTTGTCAAGCCGGCACCCGCCCATTTGCCTGATGTTGAATGGGGAAAGGGCAGGTTAATCAAAACCACCGAAAGCATCTGCCCCCAGTGTCTTGCTTCAATCACGGCACAGGTGCTGGAACGCGATGGCGAGGTCTGGATGGACAAGTCCTGTGATCAACACGGTCGCTTTTCGGCCTTGTTATCTTCTGATACCAGGCACTACTTTGAACCTGCCGTCCAGCCGGTCTCGGGGAAGTCCTGTTGCGGCAGCAGTTGCGGCCAACCGGCCAGCGCTTCGGGGCCGATGGAAGATTCCGCGGCCTGGGCGAATCACAGCTGCACCATACTGATAGAGATCACGGAGCGCTGTAACCTCACCTGCCCCACCTGTTTTGCCGGATCATCACCGCAACACTCGAACATGATGGGGCTGGATGAGTTTACCCGGCAGGTCGATCAACTGGTCGCAGGCGGAAAAAGCGGCTCGGACATGATTCAGCTATCGGGTGGTGAGCCCACGATTCATCCGCAATTCATGGAAATGACAGCGCTGCTTTTTGACCGCGGGTTCAAGAAAGTATGCATCAACTCCAATGGCATCAAGCTGGCGCAACCGGCTTTTACCGGGAAGCTCGCCGCCTGCACCGGGGCATACCCGGGCGCCGAGCTTTTTGTTTACCTGCAGTTTGACGGCTTTGAAGAAAACACCTACCAGGCGCTGCGCGGACGTGCGGATTTACTCGAGACCAAGCGCAAGGCGCTGGCGCACTGTGAGGCCAATAACATCAGTATTCACCCCGTGATGACCCTGACACAAGGTATCAATGATCACGAGGTCGGTGATTTTCTGCAACTGGCAGTGGATACACCGGAATTGAAAAACGTCGTGATCCAACCCGCCATGTACTCCGGTCGCTACGATAACCCGAGAATGCAAAAGCGCCTGACGCTGGCAGACACGGTCGGGCTGATCTGTGATCAATTTGGTGTTTTCTCAGCAGATGATTTCATGCCCATTCCCTGTTCTGATCCAAACTGTTTTGGTATGGCCGTGGCCTTCAGAACAGCGGGCGGGCTGGTACCCATCTCACGGTACTTTCCCCGTTACGAGGACTGGGGGGGCGATGAGGCTCGCGAACTCATCGATGCCTTTACCGATACCATCAATGGCCCTGATGGATTCAGTGAAGCGATACGCTGGGCAAGCTCAAATGGCAACCTTGGTAAGGCACTCGGGGAGTTGGATGACAGCCAGGTCAACGAGTTACTGGATGCGCTGATCGAGGCGCAGTCGGGTGAAAAAGGCATATGGAACAAGCTGTTGACCATCAGCATCAAGCCCTTCATGGATGCGTATACCTATGACCAGGACCGTATTGATCAATGCTGTGTGCATATCCTGGATAAAGAGGGCAACCCGGTTTCTTTCTGTGAATTCAATGCGATCAACCGGCCGCAAATGATGGCCAACCCGAACCCGCTTGCACTGATCGAGGTTACGAACCCATGAGAGTAAAGGGGGTCTTTGTCACGATATTGGTCCTGCTGGCCGCTGTGAACACTTTCTACCCGGCTCACAGTAATGCGGCACAGGGGCAAACGGAACAGGCTGAGACACGGGAGCAAGATGTGTATTCCAATGAAACCTTCGTCCGCCTTGTCAAAAAATATTTATCAGATGATGGCGAAAAAATTGATTACGCCGCCTGGAAGGAATCACCGGAAGACCTGCAAGCCCTGGACCAGCAGGTGGCATTGCTGGCCAGGATCAGCCCGGAAAGCGAGCTCGATCAGTTTCCTACGCCTGCAACAAAGCGCAGCTACTGGATAAATACCTACAACACACTGGTGTTACAGGCAGTGCTCGAGTACTGGCCGCTGGAGAGCGTGCAGGATGTCAAGATCTCGATCAGTTCCAGGCTGGTTCCCGGTAAGGGGTTTTTCTATGACCGCAAAGTCACCGTCGGTGGAAAGAAAACCAATCTCTATAAACTTGAAAAAGAAGTACTGAAAACGCAGAAGGATCCACGGCTGCATTATGCCTTTAACTGCGCCAGTACATCCTGCCCGGTATTGCGGCCCTGGGAGTGGACGGATGAGCAACTGGACCAGGCGGGCAGGGAATTCATCAACGACAAACGAAATGTATTTGTTGAAGACGATACCGTGATGTTATCCACGATTTTCAAATGGTACAAAAAGGACTTCCCCAAGGATATTCTCGTGTATTTACAGCAATACGCAGAACCTGCACTCAAACAGGAACTGCAAGCGGCTCATGATGGTAAGTACCGTATACGCTACGAAACCTACGACTGGTCGCTCAACGATGCCGGTGACGACGACTCACACGGTGATGCAAGTGAGTAGCTTGGTCGATGCAGCCCAGCCGGTCTCATGCTGCTCTGCTTTTTATGAGCAGGATTGGGTGCGCTACCTGGCCGAAGATATCTTTCACCCCGGTGGTGAGGAACTCACGCAAAAAACCATTGCGGCAATGAACCTGCACCCGGGTGCGAGCATCGCAGACCTGGGTTGCGGCACCGGCACATCCGCCCTGATGCTGGCAGGCGATCCCGGTTTGAATATCAGCGCCATTGATCTGAGCGCCGACAATATCAGGCGCGCACAGGATCGGTTGTCGAACGCGAACAGAACACCCGGAAACGTCCGGTTTCAACAGGCCGACGCCCATGAACTGCCGTTTGCCGACGCGCAGTTTGACGGCGTGCTTGCCGAGTGCACCTTCAGCCTGTTTGCAAACCAGGAGACCGTGCTGGCAGAGGTAAAGCGGGTCCTGAAACCCGCTGGTCAGCTTGGCATCACCGACATGGCCGTGGGTGGACTGCTGCCAGAAGACATCGCCTCGGTAATTGCACCCTGGACCTGCCTGGTGGATGCGGTTGATCAGCAGACCTATGCCGATATTTTCACCAGGGCAGGGTTTGGAATAAGTGAGTTCTCAGATGAAAGCACCAGTTTGATCAAGCTGATCAACCTGTTAAAGCGCAAACTCTTAATGCTGGGCGTTGGTACCGTACTCTCCGGCGTAACAGTGCCACAACTTGATATCGCCGAAATTAAGCACTGGCTGGACCGGTTTACCGAAGAAGTTGAAAAGGGCACCATCCGTTATCTGCGGTTCAATTTACAGAAAACATAGACTTTGGCATCGGCCCTTCCCTGCAAGTAAACGGTCTAGTCAGTTCCAATGAAATCCGGGCTCATGCTGCGGTAAGTTTTACTGCGGCTTAGCCATATCAACCAGCTGACAACCAGCATGCCGGTCAGGGCGATGCAGGCCAGGAAGATAAAATAGTGTTGATGACCCGCAGCACCGGGTGAAGCATCCAGGATGCGCCCAGCCACCGGTGCAAAGAACACATCGGGGGTGTAACCAATCACCGAAACCAGCCCAACGGTGGTTCCAGTCAGATTTTTGGGGGTTTGGGTTTCCTCAAGCAAGGCAAAATAGATTCCCCTTAATGCGAAAACCGCAAGATAACTCACCAGCAGATTAGTGATGATTAACCCAGTTCCAACAAACTGCAGCGTCGAGGCGGCCACCACGGTATAAGCGATTAGAAGGATCAGGAAAGTAACAAAAATGGATTTAGAAGCGCTGAAACGGTCAGCAATGAGTCCCGCACCTACCGCACCGACTACCCGCAGATAGGTAGCATAGGCGGTAAACCTGGCTGCCTCAACTTCGTCCATACCCAGGACCTGAACCGCATAAAGCGAATAATTATCCAAACCCTTGTAACCGCAGTATGCACACACGATGATGCCAGCCTTCACCCAAACCAACGGACGGCGCAGCACCCGGGAAATTCCGGTTAACGGGTCGACGTGTCCGGTATCGGACCCACCGACCGATTTTGGAATAACCAGCCAAACCAGAACTGCAGTTAAAGCGGTGGCCCCTGAATAAAGCAAAATAACCGCACGAAAACCCTGTTGCCGTTCGACATTACTCAGCTGGGACATATCCGCC
>Ga0209456_10001619_pt1 | contig 10853 bp, 8 predicted proteins | sample COG_11_FD_184755 | JGI IMG/M metagenome (GOLD analysis project Ga0209456, IMG submission 184755) | Pelagic marine sediment microbial communities from the LTER site Helgoland, North Sea, for post-phytoplankton bloom and carbon turnover... | ecosystem: Environmental > Aquatic > Marine > Neritic...
CACTGCGCGGAGCGCGATATGCCGATTTCCAGCCCGTTGAGCGGACGAAAGTTGAAGCGCATGCCAAAGAAGCGCGCATCCGGGACCGCCCGCTCACTTTCGAGCTGGCCCCAGATGACATCTAGGTCCCACGGACCGAGCCAGCTCAGCCACTTCGTATCGAATGCCTGGGTGCGATTGCGACCGACGGTAAACGCGGGAATCGGGCGCGCGTTGTTCGACAGGATCAGGCTGCCGTCCCAGCCGGGACCCCACCAGCGGTCCATCGTGCTCGCCGCGATCGACCAGTTGCCGAGATCGACCCCGAGCTGGCTGCCGTCGGGTCGGATTTCTTCGCCATCGGCCGGTTCGTCGACGGCGGTCACGTTGAGATCGAGGCTCACGTATTCGCTGAACCACGAGACGCCTGCACTGAGCTCGCCGCGAGCGCGCGGCGTGTTCGAGAAGCCGCGAATTTGTACCGGGTTCTCGGCGCCGGCGATGTGGCCTTTAAATGACACCTTGCCTCTACCCGCCTCGCGCTGCGCCCTTGCGAGTATTCGATTGAATGTGGGCAGGACTTTATTTGGCAGGACGATGTCACTGGCCTGGATGTGCTCGAGATCGGCAAGCAGCGCATCCCAGGAGATGGGCCAGGTGGTGACCGGCCCGCTGATGGCGCCGTAGTCAGCCAGGACCTGGATATCGTGGCGCAGGCCGACGTCGCCCGGCTGGGCCTGGGGCGCGGCGAATGCGGCAGATTGCAGGGTGGCTACGAGGCTGAGCAACAGCCACAACTGGGATGAACGGGACATGCGGGGATTGTCGCCCGCAAGACGCGCTCCTACAAGTCAGGATTTCGCGAGCTTCTTGCCGAGCTCCACGCCCCACTGGTCGAACGAGTCGATGCCCCAGATGACGCCTTCGACGAACACCTTGTGTTCGTAGAGCGCGATCAGCTGGCCGAGCGTTTCGGGCGTCATCGATTTGAAGTGGATCGTATTGCTGGGCCGGTTGCCCTCGTGCACGCGGTAAGGCTCGAGGTTCTTGTCCGTCGTGCCTTCCATGAGCGCCAGTGCCTGCGCGCGGCAATTGGCCGTCGCGAGTTTCGAGGTCTCGGGCAACAGGAAGTCCACGGGCACCTGCCGCGTGCCCTGGTGCAGTAGCTGCATGAACGAGTGCTGCGCGTTACTGCCCGCCTCGCCCCAGATGATCATGCCCGTCTTGCACTTCACGGGCTTGCTATCCATGCGCACGCTCTTGCCGCTCGATTCCATCTGCAACTGCTGCAGGTACGCGGGGAAACGATCGAGGCGGTTCGTGTACGGCAAAATCGCCTGCGACTCCGCGCCGAAGAAATTGTTGTACCAGATGCCGAGAAGCGCCAGCAGGACGGGCATGTTCTCCGCGAACGGCGCCTGCCGGAAATGCAGGTCCATGCGGCGGCCGCCGGAGAGAATTCGGTTGAAGTTCTCCATGCCGATGATCAAAGCCAGCGACAAACCGACCGCGGACCAGACCGAGTAGCGCCCGCCAACCCAGTCCCAGAAGCCGAAGCGATAGTCCGAGCGAATACCGAAATCGTCGAGTGCTTCGTGATTGGTCGACGCCGCGACAAAGTGATACTGCACGGCGACCGCATCTAGCTTCTCTACAATCCAGTCGCGCGCGGCGCGCGCGTTGACCATCGTCTCCTGCGTCGTGAAGGTCTTGGAACAAACGACGAACAAGGTGCGTTCCGGGTCGAGTTCCTCTTTCAGGTCATCGAGCTGTGTGCCATCGATGTTCGACACGCTGTGAAAGCGAAAACCCGCTTTCCAGTAGGGACGCAATGCGCGACTGGCCATGACCGGCCCGAGATCCGAACCACCAATCCCGATATTGACGATGTCCGTGATCTTCTTGCGCGTGCTGCCGCGAATCTTGCCGCTGTGCACGCCATCGACGAAGGCTTCCATGTTCGTCAGCACTTCCCAGATCTCGCGCACGCCCGGTGTCTCGAGCGCGACCATGTCCGAAATCTTGGAGCGCAATGCAACGTGCAGCACCGAACGGTCTTCGGTCTGGTTGATCTTCTCGCCGGCGAACATGGCTTCGATAGCAGCGGCCACGTCGGCCTGTTTCGCGAGCTGCGCGAACTGCTTCAGCGTCGTCGCATTGATGTGGTTCTTCGAGAAGTCGAGCGCCAGGTCGTTCGCCTCGACGCTGTAGCGCTCCGCGCGCTTCTTGTCCCGCGCAAACAAGTCGCGCAGGTGCTTGCTGCGCATGTCGTCCTTGTAGTGCTTCGCCAGCGCCTTCCAGGCTGGAAGGTCGGTCGGGTAGCGTGCAGAGAGTGTTCTGTTCGTGTAAGCGTTGGCCACGTGTTGTCCGATGTTCTCAGGCGCTTTGCTGTAACTCGTCTTTGTAGAACTCAAGATACCACTCGACGAAGTTCTTGACGCCCACATCGATCGGCGTGCTCGGCTGGTAGCCCACATCGTCTGCCAGGTCCGTTGTGTCCGCCCAGGTGTCGGGCACATCGCCCGGCTGCAGCGGCAACATGTTCATCTCCGCTTTCCTATCCAGGCATTTCTCGATCGCGCCGATGTAGTCCATGAGTTCCACCGGCTGCTCGTTGCCGATGTTGTAGATGCGGTACGGCGCCCGGCTCGTGCCGGGGTCCGGCGTAGCGGGATCCCAGTCCTCGTTGGGCGTCGCCGTGTGGTCGCTCGTGCGGATTACGCCCTCGACGATATCGTCGATGTAGGTGAAATCCCGCTTGTGCTTGCCGTAATTGAAAACATCAATCGGCTTGCCTTCGATGATGTTGCGCGTGAACAGGAAGAGCGCCATGTCCGGTCGACCATACGGCCCGTAGACCGTGAAGAAGCGCAGACCGGTCGTCGGCAGGTTATAGAGATTCGAGTAGGTATGCGCCATCAGCTCGTTGGCTTTCTTGGTCGCGCCGTAGAGTGCGAGCGGATGGTCAACGTTCTGGTGTATCGAGAACGGCATTGTTGTGTTCGCGCCATACACCGAACTCGACGAGGCGTAGGTCAGGTGCTCGACGTTGTTGTGGCGGCAACCTTCGAGGATGTGCAGAAAACCAACGACGTTACTCTCGATGTAGGAATGCGGGTTCTCGAGGGAGTAACGAACGCCGGCTTGCGCCGCAAGGTGAATGACCTTGTCGAATTGCTCGTCGGCAAACAGCGCTTCCATCGCGTCGCGATCGGCAAGATCGATGCGCACCATCTTGAAGTCGTCGTAGTTGTCGAGGACTGCCGCGCGGGATTCTTTCAGGCCGACGTCGTAGTAGCCATTGAAGTTGTCGAGGCCGACGACAGCGTCGCCGCGCTCGAGCAGTTGCTTCGACGCATGGAAGCCGATGAAGCCGGCGGCGCCTGTGACGAGGATCTTCAAGTCAATCTCCTACAAACGGTCATCGACAGCGTCCGACGGCAGCACATACTTGATGTCGTAGAGCACCGAGGTGTCCTTGCAGAAGGCCTTGATGCCCGCCTCGCTGAGCGCCAGAAACTGCTCGTGCGCGACCGCAATAATGACCACATCATACGCCCCTTTATCCGGGTCAGCGACGAGGTCGAGGCCATACTCTTCCCTGGCTTCGGCTGCGTCGACCCACGGGTCGTGAACGTCGACGTTCATGCCGTAGGACGTCATTTCGGCGACGACATCAACGACCTTGGTGTTCCTCAGATCGGGGCAGTTTTCCTTGAACGTGAGCCCCAGCATAAGCACCCTGGCGCCGTTCGGCTGGATGCCCTTCTTCAGCATACGCTTGACGATCTGGGTCGACACGTACAGCGACATGTTGTCGTTGATGCGACGCCCGGCGAGGATCATCTGCGGGTGGTAGCCCAGCTGTTCGGCCTTGTAGGTCAGGTAGTAGGGATCGATGCCGATGCAATGACCGCCGACGAGCCCCGGCCGGAATGGCAGGAAATTCCACTTCGTCCCGGCAGCCAGCAGGACCTCCTCGGTGTCGATGCCGACGCGCTCGAAGATCATGGCGAGCTCGTTGATCAGCGCGATATTTACATCGCGTTGCGTGTTCTCGATGACCTTGGCCGCTTCGGCGACTTTGAGACTCGACGCCTTGTGCGTGCCTGCCGTGATGATCGTCGCGTACACGTCGTTGATGTAGTCCGCCGCTTCGGGTGTGGACCCCGAGGTGACTTTGAGAATCGTGGGCAGACGGTGTTCCTTGTCGCCCGGGTTGATGCGCTCCGGGCTGTAGCCGACGAAGAAATCGTCGTTCATTTTCAGGCCCGAACCTTCCTCGAGCAGCGGCACACAGAATTCCTCGGTCGCGCCCGGATACACCGTGGACTCATAGACAACGATGTCGCCCTTTTTGATGACCTTGGCGAGCGTGTTGCTGGCTGCACGCAGGGGCGTGAGGAGGGGCCGGTTGCCGTCACCGATCGGCGTCGGCACCGTCACGATATAGAAATTGCAATCTGCGATCCTGGCGACGTCCGACGTGTATTCGAGATGCCTGGCCTCGGCGAGTTCTTCGCTCGAGCACTCGAGCGTGGTGTCGGTGCCGCCCTCGAGTTCCGCGACGCGGCCCGCGTGAATATCGAAACCGACGGTCAGGTATTTCTTGCCAAACTCAACGGCCAGCGGCAAGCCCACGTAGCCGAGGCCGACGATGCCTATGCGAAGATTCTTGATGTCGAAGGACATGAGTGTGCTCTCACAAATTCAGGAGCTTATTTAACACATTGGGCACGTGGCGTCTGTGCGTGGAATCACTTGGATAAAGGTGTCAGTCACCTTATTTCCAGTCTAAAGGTGTCAGTCACCTTAAAACGGAAATAGGGTGACTGACACCAATTGGGCTACCCCAGGTACCAGAGCGCCAGCAGGCCCGTGGTGCTCATCGTGATCGTGTACGGCACCGCCATGACCACCATGCGGCCGTAAGACAAGCGGATCAGCGGTGCCAGTGCGGAGGTCAGCAGGAACAGGAACGCAGCCTGGCCATTCGGCGTTGCAACCGACGGGATGTTCGTGCCCGTGTTGATCGCCACGGCCAACGCATCGAACTGGTCGCGCGTGATCTCACCTGCGAGGAACATCTCCTCAATCTCGCTGATGTACACGGTAGCCACGAAGACGTTGTCACTGATCATCGACAGCACGCCGTTCGCACTGAAGAACAGCGCTTGCTGAACCTTACCCTCGTAGGTCATCACCCAGTGGATGACGGGGTCGAACAGGCCCTGGTGCTCAATCACAGCAACGATCGCAAAAAACACGACCAGCAGCGCAGTAAATGGCAGCGCCTCTTCAAACGCGTGGCCGATGCGATGTTCTTCCGTGACGCCCGTAAACGCCGTTGCTAGCACGATAACCATCAATCCGATCACGCCAGGCTCAGCCAGGTGCAGGCCCAGCGCGACAACGAGAACGCCGGCAACGACGGCCTGAACGACGATTACAGCGCGCTCTTCGAAGGTACGTTTTTCGGTCTGCTTGCGGTCAAAGGTCTCGAGTACTTCACGGACTTTCGGCGACAGCTGGGCGCCGTAGCCGAACCAACGGGTCAGCTCGAGAAGCATGCAGGTGATCAGGCCGACGACCAGGACGGGCATCGAGATGTGTGCCATGCGCAGGAAGAACTCGAGGAACTCCCACTCCATGATCTTCGCGATCAGCAGGTTTTGCGGTTCGCCGACGAGCGTCGTGACACCACCCAGCGCCGTACCCACGGCGCCGTGCATCATCAGGCTGCGCAGGAACGCGCGGAACTGCGCCAAATCTTCGCGATGCACCTCGAGAACATTGCCATCGCCGTCATCGACCATCGTCTGGTCCGGCGATTGCGCCGACGCCACCTTGTGGTACACGCCATAAAAACCGGTGGCCACGGTGATAATGACGGCCGTCACCGTCAACGCATCGAGGAACGCCGACAGGAATGCGGCGGCAAACGAGAACAGCAACGACAACAGGACCTTCGAGCGCACGCCCAGCAGGATCTTGGTGAACGTGAACAGCAGCATCTCGCGCAGGAAGTAGATACCGGCAACCATGAACATGAGCAGCATGATCACGGGGAAATTTTTGACCGCTTCGTGGTAGACGTTTTCCGGCGATGCGAGCCCGAGGATGATGGCCTCGAACGCCAGCAGACCGCCCGGTTGCAGCGGATAGCATTTCAGGGCCATCGCCAACGTGAAGATAAACTGGAGCACGAGCACCCAGCCGGCAACGAACGGGTCGTAGATCGCGATAATCGGATTCAGGATCAGGAAACCGATAATCGTCAGCTTGTACCAGTGGGGTGAATTGCCGAGAAAGTTCTCGCGGAACGCGTCCGCCATCGTGTGGACCATCTAGCGCTTATCCTTATTCTGCTTGTGCTCCCCCCGGAGCGAACGGGTGATTCTAGTCAAAATCCCACACGCACGCACCGGATTTGCGGATTTTCTCGAGCATGGCCTCGTGCGCGGCGGCCTCGGCCTCGGTGGGTTTGATGACTTTGAGGTTGTGGGAGGCGGAATCTGCAGGAGCCCGCCTGGCGGGCGACCCGGTCTCAGAGCTGTCGCCCGCAAGACGGGCTCCCACACCAGTTTCTTCTTCCTCATCCAGCAGCAGCCTCGACTGGCCACCCGTCATCGCGAGGTACACGCGTGCGAGCAGCTCTGAGTCGATCAGGGCGCCGTGAACGTCGCGCTTGGAGGCATCGACCTCGTAGCGCTTGCAGAGCGCGTCCAGGCTGTTGCGCTGCCCTGGGTGGACCTCACGGGCAAGCGTGAGCGTGTCGAGCACGGTGCAGTGGTCCGTGATTTGCGGCCTGGCGTGCTTCATGAGCTTGAGTTCGTGCTCGAGGAAGCCCACGTCGAAATCCGCGTTATGAATGACGAGCTCGGCGTCCTTCACGAAGGCGATAAACTCGTCGACGATCTCGTGAAAGCGCGGCTCCGTCTCGAGCTGCTCGCGGCTGATGCCGTGGACCGCCTCGGCGCCTTCGTCGATATCGCGGTCCGGATTCAGGAAGCGATGGAATTCACGCCCGGTCAGGCGGCGATTGACCATCTCGAGACAGCCGATCTCGATGATGCGGTGGCCCTGCGAGGTCGAGAGGCCCGTGGTTTCGGTGTCGAGAACGATTTGTCTCATACGGCAGGTCTCATAATTCATCGATTCCCTGGTTCGCCAGCGCATCGGCCTCATCGTTGCCCGGATTATCGCTGTGGCCTTTCACCCATTTCCATTTGATCTCATGCCGCTGGGTCGCTTCATCGAGCGCCATCCACAGATCCTGGTTCTTCACGGGCTTCTTCGCGGCGGTCTTCCAGCCGCGCATCTTCCAGTTCGCCAGCCAGTCGTTGATGCCGTCCATGACGTACTTCGAATCCGTGTGCAACACGACCTTGCGCGGGCCCCTGAGGGCATTCAGCGCCTCGATGGCCGCGGTGAGCTCCATGCGGTTGTTCGTGGTCTCGGGATCGCCGCCGTGCATCGTCTTGCGACGCTTCCCGGCGATCAACACGACGCCCCAACCGCCCGGGCCGGGATTCCCCCTGCATGCCCCGTCGGTGTAAATCTCAATCGTTGAAATGGCTGTCAGCTCTCGTCAAAACCGGATCGCGTAAAGCGAATCCTGGATACTCGTGTGGATGGCTCAGCCAGCCCCGTGACGACCTTCGGTTTACGCCACCAGACGGGGCGTACCGGCGTCAGCGTGCTGACCCGCTTTTGCGCCGTGAGCATATAGCAAGCCGCGAGTTCCGGCCACAGCGTCTGCCCGCGCTGTTCCCACTTCTGCGAACTGCTGACCTTCTTACGCGGCAGCGGCCAGCGGAAGAAATACCGCATCGAGCCCTGGATGCGCATATCCAGCAGTTGCAGCCAGTCCTTGAGCCTGCGATCGGAGATCAGGTGTTCGGCCCCGGGTGGCATACCTGCACCCGGAATCAGCCGCCTGAGGCCCCACAGGCCGGCTGGCTTGAAGCCCAGGATGACGATGTGGCCGTTGGCCCGCAGCACGCGGTCGACCTCACGCAGAACGGCATGCGGCCGGTCGCAGAAGTCGAGCGTATGGGGCAACAGGACAGCATCGATCGAGTCGCTCTCGACCGGGAGCTTGTGCAGCTCACCGATGGCACAGGGTTCGCCGACCGTGGACTCCGCGACCAGCGAGCAGCGCTGGGTGCGCGTGTAGCGCATGAAGGTACGCCGGTCGCCCCACATCCCGAGCTGCAGGCACTGTTCGCCGAAGATGCCGTCGAGCGCCTCCTCCACGACCCGGACTTCCTGCTGCAGCAGGGCCTCGCCCAGCGGAGTTTGCAGCCACTCTTTTGCTAAATGTGAACAATCTACTTGCACAACGGCTTTGCCTCAGTACGATAGCCCGATGTCTTACATATTCCGGCAATTATTGCAGAGATTCTGGGCGCTTGGGGCCATCAGCGTCACCTTTTTGGCACTCGGTGCAGCCCCCGCGACAGCCAATGAGATGCCGCTGACGCTCATTTCTCCGTTTGCGGGCATCGATATGCCGTCGACGCCGACCGGCCCGGACAACGTCCTGGACAAGCTGCGCAGCGGCTTCGAGCTGACCTACGAGGACAATAATCGCACCGCCGCCGAGAAGAAATGGTTTGTGCGGCACCCGGACTACCTGAATCGCGTGTTTACGCGCGCCCAGCGCTACCTGCCCTACATCGTTGCCGAACTCGAGCGCCGCGACTTGCCGCTCGAACTCGCCCTGCTCCCGATCGTCGAGAGCGCCTACGACCCGTTTGCCTACTCGCACGGCCGCGCGGCCGGCCTGTGGCAGATGATCCCGGGCACCGCGAAGCGCTTCGGCGTGAAACAGAACTGGTGGTACGACGGCCGCCGTGACGTCGTCGACTCTACGCGCGCTGCACTCGACTACCTCGAGTACCTCGAGGAGCTCAATGACGGCAACTGGCTGAACGCGATCGCGTCGTACAATTCCGGCGAAGGCAACGTGCTGCGCGCGGCCCGCAAGAACCGCAAGGCCGGTAAGCCGATCGATTTCTGGTACCTGAAGTTGCCCAAAGAAACGAGCATGTACGTGCCGAAATTGCTCGCGCTCGTGGAAATCGTGGCGGATCCTGCCAAGTACAACCTGACGCTGCCGGGAGTTCCCGATGAGCAGCAGTTCGTGGTTGCCGATATCGGTGGTCAGCTCGACCTCGCCCTGGCCGCGGAAATTGCGGGCGTCGATGTCGACACGATCTACCAATACAACCCGGGCTACAACCGCTGGTCGACGGACCCGGCCGGACCGCATCAGCTGGTCATGCCGATCGACGTCGCCGATCAGTTCACGGCCACGCTCGCGACAATCGCGCAACAGGACCGCGTGCGCTGGAAGCGCCACAAGGTGAAGAACGGCGAAGCGATCTCGCAGATCGCCGAGAACTACAACACGACCGTCTCGGCGTTGCGCGCCGCGAATAACCTGCGCGGCAACACGATTCGCGCCGGGCACCACCTGATGATCCCCGTTGCGACCAAGCCTCTGAGCGCCTACAGCCAGAGTGCCGACGCGCGCCTGGAGAAAAAGCAAAACCGTAAACGCGCGGGTAACAAGGTCGAGCACGTCGTGAGCAGCGGCGAGAGCTTCTGGACGATTTCACGCAAGTACAAGGTCACGCATCGCCAGGTGGCTGCCTGGAATGGCATGGCACCGGGTGACACGCTTTCGGTCGGCAAGAAACTCGTTGTCTGGACGAACGCAGCCGTCGAGACGCCGCGAACGTCACCGACCGACGCACTGGGCAACACGACCCGCAAGCTGCGCTACACGGTACGCAACGGCGATTCGCTGTACCTGATCGCTCGCAAGTTCCGCGTGGGTATCGACCAGATCGCGCGCTGGAACGGCATCGACAAGAACAAGATCCTGCGGCCGGGCCAGAAACTCACGATGTATGTCGATGTGACGGCGCAGTCCAGCTGACCTGTGGAGATCGGGGTCGAGATCGGGGTCAGTTACCTAACTCTTGCGGAGTTAGGTAACTGACCCCGATCTCTAGGTAACTGACCCCGATCTCTGTAAAATACCCGCCTTTCAGAACCACACTGGGGAATCACATGGGCTTCATGGCCGGCAAGAAGGCGCTAATCGTCGGCGTCGCAAGCGATCGTTCAATAGCATCAGGTATCGCAGAGGCGTTTGCGCGCGAAGGCGCTGAGATCGCGTTCACCTACCAGAACGAAAAGCTCAAGAAGCGGGTTGAAAAGCTCTCAGCGCGCCTCGGCCAGAACACCGACCTGCTGTTCCCCTGCGACGTGACCTCCGACGACGAGATCGACGCCGTATTCGCCGAACTCGGCAAGCACTGGGACGGTATTGATGTCCTGATTCACTCGGTCGGTTTTGCCCCGCGCGAAATGCTCGCTGGTGGCTTCACGGAATCGATCACGCGTGAGGGCTACGCGATCTCCCATGACATCTCGGCGTACAGCCTCGCGGCGCTCGCCAAGGCGGCACTGCCGATGATGGAAGGACGTGATGCGGCCATCCTCGCGCTCACCTACGACGCGGCCACGAAAGTCGTGCCGAATTACAACGTGATGGGTCTCGCCAAGGCGAGTCTCGAATCCTGTGTGCGGTTCCTGGCGGCCGATCTCGGGCCGCAAGGCATTCGTGTCAATGCGATCTCAGCCGGCGCCGTGAAGACACTCGCCGCCGCGGGCATTGGTGGTTTCCGCAAGATGCTCAACTATGCGGAAAAATCCGCGCCGCTGCGTCGCACGGTCACAATTGACGAGATCGGCAATGCCGCCGCGTTCCTGTGCTCTGACCTGGCAAGTGGCATCACGGGCGAGACCACGTTCGTCGATGCGGGCTCGAATATCATGGGCATGGTGTTCGAGGAGGA
>Ga0209456_10001621_pt1 | contig 10841 bp, 10 predicted proteins | sample COG_11_FD_184755 | JGI IMG/M metagenome (GOLD analysis project Ga0209456, IMG submission 184755) | Pelagic marine sediment microbial communities from the LTER site Helgoland, North Sea, for post-phytoplankton bloom and carbon turnover... | ecosystem: Environmental > Aquatic > Marine > Neritic...
TCAACGCGGTTCGATCGGCGGCGGGGCAACTGGGAGCTTAAGTAAGTGCCATTCCCCTGAAACCGATATTTGTCAAAACGTAAAACAGGTTACATTTTCCGGCTGATAACACAGCCGGAAAATGCTTTGATCCGTAGCGTAAACAGCGAGGAAGGTCGTTTTGCCGGCAGCAATAAAAGCCTATATGCGATACGTGTACCTGATAAACAGGACCGTCGGTCGTCTCACCATGTATCTGATCTTTGTCATGATGGGCATTCTGCTGTTCTCGACCATTTCCAGGACAGTCTTCGATACCCCGCACGTCTGGGTGATCGAAATGGCACAATTCACCATGGCGGCCTACTATTTGCTGGGTGGCGGATACACCCTGCAACTCGGCGCGCATGTCCGCATGGATGTCCTGTACGATAAGTGGACCCCCAAACGACGCGCCTTCACCGATTCAATCACCGCCTTCTGTCTGGTCTTCTATCTTATCGTCCTTTTGTACGGCGGGCTGTCGAGTACGGAATATGCGCTGGAATACGGGCAGAAAAACTACTCTGCCTGGGCGCCGCCCATGGCCCCAATCAAGATCATCATGACCATCGGTATATTCCTGATGTTGCTGCAGGCAATCGCGATTTTCTTTAAAGACCTGGCGGCGGCACAAGGCAAGACCCTGTAATGAGCCATGAAGCCATTGCGCTATTGATGTTTTCCAGCCTGATGCTGATGCTGCTGACCGGGCAGCGGGTATTCGGCGCTGTTGGATTTGTCGCTTCCGCAGCCTCGTTGCTGCTTTGGGGAGACGGCGGTTCCGAGATGGCGTTCAGTGCCAGTATCAAGCTGTTGAACTGGTACCCCCTGCTGACGCTTCCGCTTTTTGTCTACATGGGTTACATGCTGTCTGAATCAGGCATCGCCGGCGATCTGTATTACGCATTACATGTCTGGGCCGGTAGTCTCAACGGGGGGTTGGCGATAGGAACCATCGTGCTGATGGTTGCCATCTCTGCAATGAATGGCCTGAGTGTTGCCGGCATGGCGATCGGTAGCAGCATCGCATTGCCGGAAATGTTAAAGCGCGGCTATGACAAGCGCATGGTGACCGGCGTTATACAGGCGGGCAGCTCACTCGGCATCCTGGTGCCGCCCAGTATCGTACTCATACTCTATGGCATGATTGCCAGACAGCCGGTTAGCCAGTTGTGGCTTGCAGGCGTATTGCCCGGGCTGCTACTGGCCGGCATGTTTATCGCCTATATCGCGATACGCTGCAAGTTACAACCCGAACTTGGTCCCCCGCTTCCCAGAGAAGAGAGAAACCTTGACTGGCCCGAAAAAATAAAACTCCTGAGAGCCGGTGTCCTGACTCTGGTCATTATCTTTTCGGTTATCGGGCTTTTCCTTATGGGTGTTACCAGCCTGGTGGAAAGCTCCGCGGTTGGTGCCGTAGCTGCCAGCATGGCGGCCTGGATGAAAGGACGCCTGAACAAAGACGTCGTCAATGAAACCTTGCAGAAAACCCTGAGTGTGAGCGCCATGTTCATGTGGATCATACTGGCGGCTCTCTGCTTTGGTGCGGTGTTTGACGGACTGGGCGCGGTAAAAGCCATTGAAAGCCTGTTTCTTGAAAGGTGGCAACTGACTGCCTGGGAAGTTCTCATTTTAATGCAACTCTCCTATATCGTACTGGGCATGTTTCTGGATGACACAGCCATGCTGGTGATTGTGGCCCCGCTCTACATACCACTGATCATCGAGCTTGAATTCAACCCGATCTGGTACGGTGTCCTCTACACAATCACCTGCCAGATTGCCTATATGACACCACCATTCGGGTATAACCTGTTTCTGATGAAGGCAATGGCCCCCAAAGAAATCACCCTGGTGGATATTTATCAATCCATCATCCCTTTCGTTCTGGTGATGGTCTTCGGTCTGTCCATCGTCATGGCATTTCCCGATATCGCCTTATGGCTGCCGAATCTTGTCTATGGCCACTAGCGATCTCAATCATGTTCTTAAAATACGGGTTTGAACTATGAACACACGAGACGTCAAGACAGTCGACGATGCGCGCGCGATCGTCGAGGAAAGAGGTCTGACACACGTCAAGGTCGGTCTGTTTGACATTGACGGTGTCATGCGCGGGAAATACATGAGCCGCGAAAAATTCCTGTCTTCTCTCGAACATGGTTTTGCATTCTGTGACGTCGTGCTGGGCTGGGACTCAATGGACCAGCTTTACGACAATGCCACCTACACGGGCTGGCATACCGGTTATCCGGATGCGCCGGTAAGGATTCTGCCCGCCTCCTGCCGCGACGTGCCTTTCGAGCATGGCATGCTGCTTTTCCTGGCAGAGTTTGCCGGAGCCGCAGAAAACATCTGCCCGCGGGCTACGCTGAGACGGGTTGTCGCCAGGGCACAGGAAATGGGCTTCGACCCTTACGCGGCGCTTGAGTATGAGTTTTTCATGTTCAATGAGACACCTGAGAGTGTACGTGCAAAAGGCTACAAGGATCTGCAACCCATGACGCCGGGCTGGTTTGGTTACTCCATGTTGCGCAACTCTGTGCGTGCCGAGATCTACCACCAGATTCTTGAACTGTGTGAATCCATGGATTTCCCGCTGGAAGGATTACACACTGAGACCGGACCGGGCGTACTGGAAGCCGCCATCGCCGTTGACAGCGCAGACAACGCGGGTGATAAAGGCGCGCTTTTCAAAACCTTCATCAAGGTACTTGCTCAGCGCAATGACATGATGGCGACGTTCATGGCCAAGTGGTCCGCCAAATACCCGGGGCAAAGTGGACATATCCATCTGTCTCTGCGCCATCGTGACGGTTCCGGTTCTGCTTTCCACGACCCTCAACAAGCAGATGGCATGAGTACGATTCAAAAGCAGTTTGTCGCCGGACAGCAGCGCCTGATGCCGCAATTTCTGTCCATGATTGCGCCCACTGTCAACAGCTACACACGCCTGATTCCCGGATTCTGGGCACCGACTGATGCCAGCTGGGGCGTAGAGAACCGCACCACGGCACTGCGCGTGATCCCGGGCAGTGACAAGTCCCAGCGTGTCGAATACAGACTCGGTTCTGCCGATGCCAACCCCTACCTGGCATTGGCAGCGGCGCTGGGAGCCGGCCTGTATGGAATCGAGCAGCAGTGGGACCCGGAAGCGGAAATCAAGGGTAACGCGTACAAGCAGAAACATCCGGAGCACCTTGCCCTGCCCCGCACACTGTGGGAATCCGCACAGGCATTGAAATCATCTGATGTGGCTCGCGACCTGTTTGGCGATGCTTTTGTTGAACATTACGCCGCTTCCCGGGAATGGGAAGAACGTGAATTCCGCAAGCACATCACGGACTGGGAAATGGAACGCTATTTCGAGATTATATGACGAGGACCATGCATGTGCGCTGAACAGATAACCATCAGCCCGGTTGACGGCTCTGCCTATGTCAAAAGAACCTATGCCGATATAGCCACGATGGAGGCCACGCTGGACCGTGCAAGGTCGGCCCAGCGACAGTGGAAAACGCTTCCGCTGGCTGACCGCAAGGCGCTGTGCAGAGAGGCGGTTGATGCGCTTGTTGCGAGGAAAGATGAAATTGCCGAGGAAATCTCCTGGCAGATGGGACGTCCCATCCGTACCGCGGCAGGTGAGGTAGACGGATTGGAAGAGCGTGCACGCACCATGATCGACCTCGCCGACGAAGGTCTGGCCACCATCAAGCTGCCTGACAGACCGGGGTTCGAACGATGGATACAGCGCGAACCCCTTGGCGTGGTCTTCGTCATCGCTCCCTGGAACTACCCTTACCTGACTGCGATTAATGCTGTCATGCCGGCCATACTGGCCGGCAACAGCGTCATTCTTAAACATTCCGCACAGACCCCCCTGTGCGCAGAACGCTTTGCCGAAGCCTTCCGGGGCGCCGCTTTGCCAGACGGGGTTTTCCAGTACCTGCACCTCACCCATGAACATACCGAGGCCATCATCAAGGATGAGCGGATCGATTACGTGGCGTTCACCGGCTCGGTGTCTGGCGGCGCCATGGTCGAGAACGCAGCAGCCGGTCGCTTCATCGGTGTTGGCCTGGAACTGGGCGGCAAGGATCCGGCCTATATCCGGGCCGATGCGGACATTCACCACGCCGTGGAAGTCACAATGGACGGTGCATTCTTCAATTCGGGGCAATCCTGCTGCGGTATCGAACGCATCTATGTTCACGAGTCGGTTTACGATAAGTACCTGCCACAGGCTATCGCCTGGGTGAAGAATCTGAAACTGGGTCGATCCGACGAACGGGACACGACACTCGGACCCGTTGTTCGCGCCAGTGCCGCTGATTTTGTTCGCAAGCAGACACAGGACGCGATGGATCAGGGCGCCATTGCGCACATTTCGGCGGACGATTTTCCGCTCGACAAGCCCGGCACACCCTATCTTGCACCTCAACTGCTGAGTAATGTGGATCACAGCATGCGCGTCATGACCGAAGAAAGTTTCGGTCCGGTTGTGGGTATCCAGAAGGTCGGCTCTGACGAGGAAGCCATCGATCTCATGAACGACAGCGAATATGGACTGACTGCGGCCATTTTCACGAGCGATATCGACAAAGGCGTGGAACTCGGCCAACAGCTGGAAACCGGCACCTTTTTCATCAACCGCTGCGACTATCTCGACCCCGGCCTCGCCTGGACCGGTGTGAAGCATTCAGGCCGTGGCTGCAGCCTTTCGGTGATGGGTTATGAATCGCTCACGCGGCCAAAATCATTCCACATCAAAACCGAACTTTAAGAGAACGCCATGCAGGAATTGAGCGCAAACTGGAACTATCCCACCAACATCAAGGCAGGTGCGGGCCGGGTGCACGAGTTGCCCGGCCTGTGCAGGGAGATGGGAATGCAATCCCCACTGCTGATCACCGACCCCGGGCTTGCCGCGCTGCCCATGATCGAACAGGTGATGAACGAGCTGAAGTCAGCCGGACTGAGCGCTGGTCTGTTCTCTGCCATCAAGGCGAACCCGAGCGGCGAAAATGTCGACGAGGGTGTTTCCTTCTACCGGGACATGGGACACGATGGGGTAATCGCCTTTGGCGGCGGCTCGGCGCTGGATGCTGCAAAGGCGGTCGCATTGATGGTGGGGCAAGATCGTTCTCTCTGGGACTTTGAGGACGTCGGAGACAACTGGACACGCGTCAACGTGGCAGGTATGGCGCCGGTCATTGCGCTACCCACCACGGCGGGAACCGGTTCCGAGGTTGGACGCGCCTCAGTGATTACCGACCCGAAAAATCACATCAAGAAAATCATCTTTCATCCCGGGATGCTTCCCGCCCAGGTGATACTCGATCCGGAACTGACGGTCGGCTTACCGGCTTCACTGACCGCGGCTACAGGCATGGACGCACTGTCGCATAATCTTGAAGCCCTGTGCTCGCCTTTCTATCACCCGATGGCTGAAGGTATCGCCGTCGAGGGTGTCAGCCTGGTACACCGCTACCTGCCACGCGCTGTGGCAGACGGCAGAGACATGGAAGCCCGTACCCAGATGCTGGTCTGCTCCAGCATGGGCGCAACGGCATTTCAGAAAGGCCTGGGCGCCATGCACGCGCTGGCTCATCCGCTTGGCGCCCTTTACGACGCCCATCATGGAACACTCAATGCGATACTGATGCCCTATGTATTGAAGGCCAACCGCAACGCCATCGAGGAGAAGATCACCAGGCTCAGTCGTTACCTGGGCCTGACAACGGCCGGTTTCGATGGATTTCTCGACTGGGTGATCGAACTGCGTGCACAGCTGGGCATTCCAGACACACTGGCCATGATCAATATCGATGATAGTGACAGTGAAACAGTGGGCAAGATGGCTGTTGCCGATCCGTCTGCAGGCGGCAACCCGATCAGCTTCAGCAGCGAACAGTATCAGCGCATATTCCAGGCTGCGGTGGCAGGTCAACTCTAGCCCGTCACTAACACACCATGAATGTCGCTATCATTCAATGTGACACAGTAGCGAACGAATTCGTAGCGGAATTCGGTAACTACACAGATATGGTCAAGCGCATGTTTGCGGCTGTGGGTGCCGATTTCGAATACCAGGTATTCGATTCACAACAAGGTCAATATCCGCACGACCTTGATGCCTGGGACTTCTATATCACAACCGGCAGCAAGGCGGGTGCCTATCAGGACACCCCCTGGATCAAGCAATTGATCAGCTTCGTACAGCGCTTGGACGAACAGCAGAAGAAACTCATCGGAATCTGTTTTGGTCACCAGATCATCGCAATGGCGCGTCACGGGCGCGTTGAAAAGTCCCTGAAGGGATGGGGTGTTGGTGTTGCGAAGAATCGTGTTATTGCCCATCCCGAATGGATGAAAGAGCCGGCGGACGAGCTGAACATTATTGTCAGCCACCAGGACCAGATATCCCGACTTCCGGATGATGCGCAGGTCATCGCCTCGAGTGACTTCTGCCCCTGTTTCGTCGTGCAGTGGGGAAACCATTTCCTCAGCATCCAGGGTCACCCGGAATGGCTGCCAGCCTATTCCAGGGCCTTGATGAATCATCGCCGGCAGATTCTGGGTGATGAACTGATAGAGGCCGGCCTCGCATCATTGGCCATCGCGCCTGATAACGTCCTGTTCACCCGCTGGATACTGGATTTTGCCGCATTCTGAACTTTTTTGACCAACTGTCTGACATTGCTTATTGCACGAATAGATTTTCCGTAATATTGTCTGGTCACAGTATGGTACGGTTCGAAAGAGGTTTTCAGATGAACTGGTTGCGGCGCCATAGACTTATAGCAATCGCTGTTATTCTCGGCATCGGAATGATGGGTGCTGATGCGTTGTTACACGTGGTTTCGTATCGTCATGGAGACCGGCTCTCTGCATTATCCGGCCTGCAAGCACCGGAGTTGGGGATGCTGATCATCTTTCTCGTTCTGCCCATCGGGTTCGGTCTGTATGCGCATTCGTTGCTGCAGCGCGCACAAAAGGCGGACGAGACAAGCCGTGATTCGGAGCAGCTTCTGAATGCACTCATGGAAAATATACCGCAGATAATTTGCGTCAGGGATGCACGTACTATGCGCTATGTGCATATAAACCGGTCTGCGGAAACCCTGCCAATAGAACAATCGGACGCCCTTTTTCAACCAGGGGTCGACCAGACCGAAGACGAAAACACTGCCGATTTCAGGGGGGTGGAAGTCATCACCCCGCGTGAAGGCAAACGACAGTTTCGCACCCGGATAGCACCGGTTTTTGACGAGCACGGCCGGCGCACCTACCTGCTCTGTGTTGCTGAAGACATCACTGGGCGTCGGCAGGCCGAAGAGAAACTGCATCTGACAGCAGCGGTCTTTGAGTCCACCGATCAAGGTGTAATCATTATCGACAGGAAGCACTGCATTGTATCCGTCAACCCGGCTTTCATCACACTCACCGGCTATACGCTGGATGAGGTTAAGGGTAAAAACCTGCTTTTCCTGAAATCAAGCCGGCATAATGAAGCCTTTTACGACAATATCTGGCGTTCACTGGAGAAAAAAGGTTTCTGGAAGGGGGATATCTGGAACTGCCGCAAGAACGGGGAAATCTACCCCTCCTGGCATACCATCAGTCCCGTTTACAATAGCGATACCGGTAAACTAACCCATTACGTGTCGATATTCTCGGATATAACGCCAATCAAGCGGCAGCAGGCTAACGTGGATTTGCTCGCTTACCATGATCCACTGACCGGCTTGCCCAACCGATTAATGCTCACTGAACGTCTGGAACACGCCTTGAGTGTACTGGCACGTCTCAACACCCAGGTCGCGCTGCTGTTTTTTGACCTCGATGGATTTAAGGATATCAACGATACACTGGGACACACCGTCGGTGATTCCCTGCTGCAGGTGGTCGCGGTTCGAATGCAGTCCGTGCTCAGAGACGGCGATACAGTGGCGCGTTTCGGGGGCGATGAATTTGTGGTCCTGACCGAGTCATGCGAATCACGAGCAGGGCTCGAGCAGGTGGCAGAAAAATTAATAAAAGCGGTATCACAGCCCTTACAAATTAATGAACAGGAAATAGAGGTCCAAACCAGCGTTGGCGTAGCGGTTGCCCCTGCTGATGGCACCGACAGCCAGACACTCATCAAGGCCGCTGATCAGGCAATGTACCGCGCCAAGGCGCATAAAGGCAGCCACTGCTGTTTCCACGATGAAATCGTAGAAACAGATGTAGCCATCAGCACTTGAACCGCTCTGTCTGCGAATTGCATGGTGGTGACCGTCCAGGAGAAAGAATACGTCTTCCCGTTACCCTTATCCTGGGTATCGTGACACGTACAATAGGTGTTAAGATTTTTATATCTCGATACAGATGAGTTTTCTGACGACACGCGCTTAAAGCCGGGAGGTGAGTTATGAACAGATCGTTTCTGCCTGTAAACGAGAGGAAGTTATTGGTTTCCGTTTTGGCAGCCAGCCTTTTATTGCCTGCGGCATTAGCCAACGCCTCGTGGCTTGGATATGACTCCGAGTGGAGATGCGATCCAAAATTAGCCTATCTCGAAGAGTATGGTTTTCTCAAGATTAGAGGACCCAGCCGGGGTGATATCCAGCGTCTGCAGCGGGATCAGTGGAAGGCCGCCTATTATCGTGATCCACGTTATGACCCTGTTATTAAGGCGTTACGCAAACGCTGCCCGCACCGATCAGTCTATCGGTGGTGAAGCGCGTCCAGGCGGCTCACCGCATCGACCACGGCCGGCCTGAACGGCTTTGGAATGACGAAAAGGGGATCGGCTTAGGTAGTTTTCCGAGTCGACTTCTCGTCGTATAACCTGCCACTCAAAAGATGTTATTCACAACGATCGCGCAGCCATAAGTATATATCTGCACGAAACGACAGTTACTTGACATGCTTTCTATATAAATACCATATCATATTGTTATTAATACGGTTATAAGTACCTGCTAAAAATGGTCAATTTAATAAAAAGACCTGTTTTACAAGGATCAGGGATCTACCACAGGATTTCATCCACATACTTATCCACAACGTCTGTGGAAAACTTTTTCGGTATTTTGCCTTAAGCTTGCGAAGCATGATGCTCCGGAGGCGATGTTGCAGGCTCCGAAGGCGATCAGTTCCTGGTTGGCGTTGATCTCATAGCGATTACGCCTCGCGAAGCTCTTGGCGGTCAGCACGCCGCTGGTGAAGCTGACCAGAGCGAGGCCGGCCGCATCGGCAAGCAACTCGTTCAACTGCGGAATCTAGGATCATGATTGGGCCTTGATTTGGCAGGATCTTCATCTTCAGGCAACCTGCTGCTAAGGAATCAGGCGAACTGGTCGATAAAAGAGACAGCACAGATTGTCGTTACAATTACTGTGTGTTGCTGTGAATGCTCCTCCGCATCAGCAACGAGCCAGCGTCTTGTCTACTGACGAGACGCTGGCTTTTTTATCCTAAATGGGCAAAGCTTGCAAAATGCTCACAGGATACGGTATATCGCGACATTCTCGATCTGGTCGAACGGGGCGCGCTGAAAAAAGACCCCGCTGGCGGACGCAGCACAAGTTACTCGTTACTCATCGAGTGAGCCCATAGACACACATGTGTGCATAATGACACCCATCATCAATGGCAGCCCAACACATCTGATCTCGTTCATTAATGCCGGGATCAACAGCACTCGATCGCGTCAGGCAATGAGCAGCGTGCGTCTCACATGCTGTCAAGAATCGACTTTTTCTTTGCCTTGTACTCTTGCGGCGTGATGTATCCGCCGGCGGCAAGCTTGTCCAGCTCGTCAAGTCTCTGCTGCGTCGTTTGTGCTGCAGGTGCAGGAGCCGCCTGTTGCACGGGCTGCGCGGCACGCGACGAATTGTAGGCCTGTACTTCCTCTGCCTCGGTCCTGCGCCGCATGTTGCTCATGACCCTGCTGGCGGCCACTCCACCGATGAAGGCACCGGCTTCACTGGATTGCAGCGGGGCGCTGACGGTCAGTGCGGCTGTAATCAGGATGCCGGCGGCGGCGCCTACGGCGATATTGCGTTGCTTTGACATGGTTTTATCTCCTCACAGAGCCGTGCAGGCGCCGAAAATCATGAAACTTACGTCCGGACCGGCAGACGTGACAGTCATTTTGCCGGTCTGGCGATCGATGGCCGCGCTCCAGCCGCGGTGGTTTTCCACACCCTGCAGAATCACCTGCTTCTCGGTCTGCTCGAGATTCTTGATGGGCGACACTTCCTTATGCCCACTTTCATCCGTCGCGCGTACCAGTTTTTTTTCAAAATCAACGAACATGAACTGTGGCAATTCAAAGGTACTGGCCTGTCCCTCCATGCAGCCAGGTCCGTTGACACAGCCGACCACATCAATTGCGGCACACACCAGGTTGGCGGTTCCGTCAAACGCGGCCGCTGACGCTCCGCCGGACAGCAAGGTCGTTGTCCATCCAAGCCCCATCACCAGGGCAAACGGAGTTATTCTATTTCGAAAGCGCATATTCATACTCCTCAGTTATCAAGTGGCAGCCACAGGCCGCTATCCATCAGAACTCGTCCTACTCGGCGAACAGCACGACTGCGCGGGCCGTCCGTCGTGTAGGAGCGGAGCTACTCGGGAATGGTTTTCATCTACTTCCGGCTCCTACGGTGGTGCGGGCAATATTCAAGGAGATTCCGGGCGGATACAAGGCGACAGCACCCTTTATGCGAAATGGCGCTTACTTAAGCTCCCAGTTGCCCCGCCCCCGATCGAACCGCGTTGAATTTAGCCACGGAATACACGGAAATCACCGAAAAAACGATAAAAAT
>Ga0209456_10001622_pt1 | contig 10840 bp, 8 predicted proteins | sample COG_11_FD_184755 | JGI IMG/M metagenome (GOLD analysis project Ga0209456, IMG submission 184755) | Pelagic marine sediment microbial communities from the LTER site Helgoland, North Sea, for post-phytoplankton bloom and carbon turnover... | ecosystem: Environmental > Aquatic > Marine > Neritic...
CAGGTCACGTTCAAGTTGCACAAGTCCTTCTCGGGCGAGGGCGATTACCTGCCGTATTACATCGTGCTCGACACGTTCCCGTTCGGACCGTCCAGGGCTATGGGTGTGCCGTACGTGCCGAAGCACCAGCATCTCGCCGATGCCGCGGTGCCGCTCATCCAGTTCATCCCGCCGGCGCCGATCCAGCCCAGTTACCCGCCAACCCCGGCGGACGGCAACGGCTTGCTCGGTGGTGGCCCGTTCGGCAGCCAGGTCGGTGTGCCCTCCTACTTCATGCCGGAAGACGATTACAGCCCGATGTGGCACATCGGCTTTGCGCACTGGCTGGAGCCCGCAACGGAAGTCGGCAAGGGCCTCGAGCAGATCAAGCAACTCCGGGCCGAGGGCAAGATGGAAGTGGTCGAGTTGCCGCCGCCCGCCAACATTGGCACGGACAATTACGACTTCGACAGCCTTACGCCCGTACACGTAGTCAACTGCCCGACACCGATGACGGTCGACGTCGCCATCCACCGGGCCCGGCAGATGGACAAGCGTTGATGAGCATACGACAGGCAATCGCGGGACTGGTAGCGTTGTTACTCGCGTACACGGGCGCGACGGCCAGCTCGCCGTGGGGGGCCGGGTACTTCCCCAATGCGGAGCTGGTCACCCATGATGGCGAAACCGTGCGCTTCTTCGACGACCTCATAAAGGACAAGGTTGTCGCCATCAACTTCATCTATACCTCCTGCCCCGACGTGTGCCCGCTGGAGACGGCGCAGCTGACGCGCGTGCAAAAGATCCTGGGTGATCGTCTCGGCAAGGATGTCTTCTTCTACTCGATAACGATCGATCCCGACGTGGACACACCCGAGGTGCTCGCCGAGTACCGCTCCAGGTTTGGCGCCAATTGGACATTCCTGACAGGCAACGAAGACGAGATCATCGAGTTGCGCCGGAAACTCGGCTTGTACGTCGAAGAGATCCAGGATGGATCGAACAATCACAACGTCAATATGATCATCGGCAACCAGTCGACGGGGCGCTGGATGAAACGTTCCCCGTTCGAGAATCCTCACGTGCTGGCCGACCAGCTGGGCAACTGGCTGACGGATTGGCGTGCGCCGCCGCAGGGCGACGATTACAGCAATGCGCCGGAACTGCGAAACATCCCGACCGGTGAGCGCTTGTTTCGCACCCGCTGCGCGACTTGTCATACAATCACGGGCGTCGAGTTGGAGAAAGCGTTGGGGCCGGACCTGCTCGGTGTGACCGAACGCCGCGAGATGAGCTGGCTCGTGAACTGGGTGCGCGCACCGGACCGGATGCTGCACAAGAAAGACCCGATCGCGATGTCCCTCGCCGCGCAGTACAACTACCTGCCGATGCCCAACATGCGCCTGACCGAGCAGGAAGTCATCGACATAATCGTCTACATCGAGAACGAGAGTCGCTGGATCAGCAGTTCACAAACCCGGGGCGATGTCGTTGCCGTGACAAATGCGTGGGTACGGGAGGCCATGTCGCAGGCGAACACGAACGCGGGTTACCTGACATTCGTGAACAGCAGTCCCGGCGACGTCACGCTGGTTAGCGTGGAAAGTGATGCATTCGAGCGTGTTGAGATTCACGAGATGGCGACCGTGCACGGCCTGATGAAGATGCGCGAGATAGACAAGCTGGTCATTCCCGCAAACGGACGGGTCGAACTGGCGCCTGGCGGCAAGCACTTGATGATGCACGGCCCGACCGAGTCGCTGCCCGTCGGAAAGCAAATCGACATCAGACTGAACTTCGCTTCCGGAGTGACGCAGACTTTGCACGTCGCGGTGAAGTAGGTTCGCGGTCGGTCTTTCGACACGAAGGACAGGAAACTCTATGGCGGTGTGAGGCTTGGTGGATCGCGCCGATCGGCCTTCGTCTTTGGGGCGATCTTTGTGGGCAACTCAATCACCCGGGATTCGCCCCGATTGCGTGGGTCCGACGCAGCCTGGGTACCGGTGCCGTCGTCGTAGATTATCTGCACGTCGCCGTAGTTGTAGAGAGCTTTGATCCTATAGCCGCTCTCCCCCAGTAGCGAGATCGTATCGTCCGGCAGGGGCGAATCCGGCTGCGTGAAAATTACGTCCGGCGGCAGAAGCTGGTGGTGAAAACGTGCGGCCCCTGTCGCGTCGAGCGGCGACATGCCAAAATCAAGCACGTTCAGGATTACCTGGAATACCGACGTAAAAATGGTCGATCCGCCCGGCGTGCCGACCACCATCGCCACCTCGTCGTCACGCAGCAGTATGGTCGGTGTCATCGAAGAGAGCATTCGTTTGCCAGGTTCGATCTGGTTCGCCTTGCTGCCGACCACGCCGAAGGCATTGGGCACGCCCGGCTTGATGCTGAAGTCATCCATCTCGTCATTGAGAAGAAAGCCGGCGCCCGTGACGACGACGCCGCTGCCGAAGCCGAGATTCAGCGTATAAGTATTGGAAACCGCATTGCCCCACTGGTCCACGACCGAGTAGTGCGTCGTATCATGATTCTCCAGGCCCGTGCCGGCGCCGACGTCCATCGAGATTGCTTCAGGGTCGATTTCCTGGGCGCGTCGGCGGATGTAGTCATCGGTCAGCAGCGCGTCGATGCGCGTGTCGACGAAGTCCGGGTCACCGAGAAACTCGGCACGATCCGCAAACACCCGTTTCTCGATCTCGGCGACAAGGTGCACGTACTGAGCCGAGTTGTGCGTCACATCCTCGAAGTGATGATCGATGTAATCACGAATTTTCAAAAGCTGGATAAGCCCAAAGCCACCGGAGCTCGGCAGCGGCGCCGATATCACCCGGAAGCCCCGCCAGTCTGCCTCAATCGGCTCGCGCCAGACGGCTTTGTAATTCGCAAGATCCTCCATCGTTATGAGTCCGTTGCCACGCTCCATTTCAGCGACAATCAGGCTGGCGGTTTCTCCCTTGTAGAATTCATCGACGCCATTTTCGGCGATACGCTTCAGCGTCGCCGCGAGCTCAGGTTGCGTATGCACCTCGCCGCTGGTCATGCTGCCAAAATAGATGCCGAAATTGGTCTTGCCTTCGTAGCGTTCGAGTTCCGTCAGCATGCCGCCGCCCAGGTGATCGGGCACCTCGAAACCCACCTCGGCGAGTTCTACCGCCGGCATTACGAGGTCCCGCCACGGCAAGCTGCCGAATCGCCTGTGTGCTTCCCAAAAACCAGCGACCGTGCCCGGTACGCCGACCGACAGGTGGCCAACCAGGCTCAGACCGTCGATCACGTTGCCGTCCACGTCCAGGTACATGTCACGGTCAGCCGCCGCGGGCGCCATCTCTCGATAATCGAGAAAAGCGTTTTCACCATTCATGCGGATCAACATGAAGCCACCGCCACCAATGTTGCCGGCTTCCGGGTAGGTCACGGCCAGTGCCAGCCCCGCGGCAATGCCCGCGTCGACGGCGTTACCACCTGCCCTGAGGATTTGTTCGGCAACCGCGGCGCCGTAGCGATCGGGCATCGCCACCGCCGCTGGCAGCAGTTCGGGTTCCTGTTCTGCAGCGACCGGTACTTGAGTCTGCGGCGGATCCGCGGGCGAGCAGCCGAGGAACAGTGTCAATCCGAGAAGAGCGAATAACGAGGTGTGTTTGGCCTTCGGCATGTCAGGTACCCGGTATTGAGACCCGGCAATTGTTTCATGTCGCGACCGTATTGTCGTGTCGATAGGTTCACGAGGCACCGGTTATACTGGCTGAATTCCGGTGACGGAATGTTGAGCAAGCTTGAGCTGACAATTGGATGTGAACTAATGAGCGTAGATTTATCCAGAAAGGGCATCAGGACCAGGGCAATTCATGCCGGCGAGACGCACAGTTCGGCGAGCCATTCGTCTGCGCCTGATCTCGTCATGTCGAGCACGTTTCGCGTTGATCGGGAAATCAGTTTCTCGGCAAATAAGCTCGAGGCCGATGCACCCTACGTGTATACGCGCTGGGCCAACCCGACAAACGAGCAGCTCGAGGACAAGCTTGCGGCACTCGAACAAGGCGAGGCGTGCATCGCTTTCGCGACCGGCATGGCGGCAACCACCGGTGTATTACTCGGCATGCTTTCCAAAGGCGATCACCTGGTCATGTGCGACACGAACTATCCTGGAACCGCCGAAGTCGCGCGGCACACGTTACCGCGATTCGGGATTGACGTTACGCCGGTCGATACGTCTGAGGTCGAAAATGTCAGCAACGCCTTGCGTGAAAATACGCGCATGATCTGGCTGGAGACGCCCTCGAATCCGTTGCTGAAAATTGCGGACATTGCAACGATAGCGAAGATCGCCAGGGAACATGGTGCCCTGCTGGTCGTTGATTCCACTTTCGCGACACCGATCGCGACGCGACCGCTGCAACTGGGAGCAGACCTGGTTGTGCACTCCCTGACCAAATATATTGGCGGGCACGGAGACGCCATGGGTGGGGCCGTATGCGGCTCACGAGAACTTCTTGAACCGCTGCGCACCGAGGCGTTGTCTCATTTCGGCGGCGTAATCAGCCCGTTCAATGCGTGGCTGATCTTGCGTGGCATGGCGACGCTGCCAATCCGAATGCGCGAGCATGCAGCGAATGCGATGGTCGTCGCCGAATACCTCGAGAACCATGCGCGCGTCGAAGCGGTCATCTATCCGGGCCTGAGGTCACACCCGCAGCATGAACTTGCCGCGAGTCAAATGGACAACTTCTCCGGAATGCTGTCGTTCCGGGTGAGCAACAGCAAAGACGTGGCAGAGCGAATGATGAGCAACTTCGAAATCATTCACTATGCCGTGTCGCTGGGTCATCATCGCAGCCTGATGTACCTGTTGCGAACCGACGACCTGGCGGAGACCTCCTATGGTCTCGAAGGTGCCGAACTCGAGAAGTATCGTGCGGTCGCTGGCGAGGGCCTGTTTCGCTTTTCCGTCGGCCTCGAGGACCCGGACGACATTTGCGCTGACCTGGAGCGTGTCTTGTAGTGCCGACAGTTGCGGCACCGTTATCTTCCGCGCGATATGCAGGTATTCTCTGAGCCATGAACAAACCAGACATCCTGATCGTCGGCGCCGGCATAAACGGGCTGGTTGCCGCTAATTATTTGCAACGCGCGGGATGCAGCGTAACGATGATAGAACGTGCGGAGCGAGTCGGTGGCGCTTGCGTTTCTGAAGTTGCAAGCGTTGACGGCCTGACCCAGCAATACGCACTGGGTGCCTCGGTCCTCGGTCTTATGCAGGACTTCGTATTCGAAGAAACCGGGCTGTCGAGCCGTTTGCAGACTTTCGTCCCGGAGCACCCGAAATTTGTTCATTTCCCTGGAGACGATGAGCCGACCTGGATTTTCCGAGACCCGACGGAACTTGATCGCGAACTGGCCAACAAATGGGGTGAGAACGGAGACGTTGAAGCATTTCGCGTGGACGAGGCGAAGGTGGTTAGCTTCCTGCAAGAGGGCTATGCCAACGCAACACCGCCGACAATCGCCGATGCAAAGAGCGTACTCGGCGATACCCTGACGGACCTCTGGGTTTCAGGGTCGGCAAAGGCCCTTCTCGATCACTACTTCACAAGCGAGCGCAGCAAGATCTACATGGCGATGACCGTGACCGAAAGCGGACCGGTCCCGCTGGACGATCCGTATTCCGCATTCACGCTCCCGTTGATGGATTCGGGGTCTATCTTTGGTGGCTACTATGGCTTCGTTAAGGGCGGTATCTGGCAGATCACCGAGGAACTCGGCCGAATAAATGCCGAACTCGGCGTTGAAACCCACCTGTCCAGCAAACTCATTGCTGTCGATGCGACTAAAGGCAGCGTGTCGTACGAGCAGGCAGGTAACGAGGGACAACTCGATTTTGATTACTTGATCATGGGCACCGATCCGTTGACGGCGACTCGCTTGATCGGAAATCCGGAACAGATCAAGAAAACGGAAGGACAGCGATTTCGCGGCAGCAGTGGCAAGCTGAACCTGATGTTCAGGAAACCAGTGCGCTGGAAATGCGGGTCGGACGCCAGCGACTCGGACGCTGCCTTTCGGTTTATCTTTTCAGTTTCCAGTCTTGATGAATTTGAAGATGCGACGCTCAAGGTTCTGGATACCGATGTCGATTATGCGCCTGGTTACCTGCAGATTTACTGTGAAGGCGCAGCAATGCGCCGTCTAAAACACAGCGAACCGTTCGATCGCCTGGCCGTGTTTTTCAAGAATTTGTCACTGCGCGAAAATGGCGCCGAGTTGGCCGCCGTCGAGAACCGGGTCAAGGAAACGTTACTCGAGCACATCGAGAATCCGCAGGACTGCGCATGGACACGATTATTAACGCCCCGGGATCTGCAGCAACTTTTCCATTTTCCGGGTGGCAATCTCGACCATACGATGTTGACCGGTAGCCAGACATTTTTTGACCGAAATTACGCCGACGATCCGGCGACAAACTTCTATCAATTTGGGGATCTGGACAACGTCTATCTGTGTGGTTCGGGCACGTATCCCTGTGGGTCCGTGGCGGGCACCCCGGGTTACATGTGCAGCCAACAATTGCTGCGTCACTTGGGCCTATCGTAACGTCGGCCAGCGATACCGCGGAGGCGACGGAGGCTGGCTAATCCTCATTCGTCGGTCCGGTGCCAGTCATGGCCTACCTTGAGGCATTCTTCCACGAGCCACTTGAATTCCACAAAGCTGTCGACGATCGCGTCAGGCTGGTGGGGGTGTGCCTCCGTGCCCGGGAAGATCTTGTTGATCCAGGCATGCTCCCAACCGACGCCATTGAAAAAGACCGACGTAATACCGGCACGCTTGGCTGCGCTCACGTCCGTCGTGCTGTCACCAACGTACCAGCAATTCAGCCCGGCCGGTTCTTCGAGGTCGTCGAGCGCCTTGAAGATCGGATCGGGATTGGGTTTGCGCTTGCCGGTATCACAGCCGCACACGGTCGCATCGAATAGATCAACCCATGCACCGTCGTCGACGAGGGCGAGCTCGAGTTCGAAGAACTCGCGGTCCCGGTTCGTCAGGATGCCGAGCTTGACGTCGAACTCGCGCATCTCGATCAATAAATCGAGCTCTCCTCCCTCGAACGGATGCGCCTCGCCATAGTGGTTGCGGTAAGCGTCGTTGAACGCGTCATGCGCAATACGCTTGGCGTCTTCGTTGTGCCCGAACAGCACTTCGAAGATATCGGTGCGGGAGATTCTGCGCTGTGCCTTGATTTTCGGATGCAGCTGCCGGTGTTCGCGCACATAGTCGACGAAGCGTGCATCCTCGGGCGTCTTGCATTCATCGTGTGAAATGAGCGCATCCATCAGCCCGAGTTCGGGAAATCGCGGCAACGCGTCATCGACCGCGTGATACATGGCATCAAGGGTGTCGACGAGCGTCGCGTGCCAGTCGAATAATACGACTCGCGGGGCGACCAGCGCCCGTGCGGCTTCATCGAGTTCGCGCAACATCCGCTAATGATACGGCTAATTCACAGGGGATAGCGCGAGTACTTCAAAGCGAAGTCATCGCACGATCGAGTTCGGCGATGTAGCGCTGCTTGTCTGCATCACTGAGAAAGCTCGCGGTAAATGCGTTCCTGGCAAGTGCATGGATGTCGGTTGCGGTCAACTCGAGAGCCCGCTGGGTTCTCAGGTAGTTCTCTCCGACGTAGCCGCCAAAATACGCCGGATCATCGGAATTGATCGTCGCGCAAAGACCGGCCTGCAACAGTTGTTTGAGATTGTGTTGCTTCAGCGTGTCGAAGACACGAAGCTTCACGTTTGACAACGGGCAGACTGTGAGCGGGATTTGCTCGCTGACCAGGCGCTCGACCAGCGCCGGGTCTTCGAGGCAGCGTACGCCGTGATCAATTCTTTCGACTTTGAGTAAATCCAGAGCTTCCCATATGTAAGTCGGTGGTCCTTCCTCTCCCGCATGTGCGACGGTCAGGAAACCCTCGTTGCGGGCGCGGTCGAAGACATCGACGAACTTGGACGGCGGGTGACCGACTTCAGACGAGTCCAGGCCGACCGCGTGAATCTTGTCTTTGAACGGGAGGGCCTCATCGAGTGTTGCCTGGGCGTCACTCGCGGAAAGGTGTCGAAGGAAACACATGATTAGCCTGTACGTGATGCCCAATTGGGACTGGCCGTCCAGTAACGCGCCGTGGATGCCATCGACGACCGTGGCGAAATCGACGCCGCGCTCAGTATGCGTCTGCGGATCAAAGAAGATTTCTACATGACGGACATTGTCTTCGGCGGCACGTTCGAGATAGGCCCAGGTCAGATCGTAGAAATCCTGCTGCTTCCTCAATACCTGTGCGCCCGCATAGTAGATATCGAGGAAGGACTGCAGGTTCGAAAAATTGTACGCTGCTCGAATCTCATCCACGCTGGCATAAGGCAGGTCGATTCGATTTCTCTGTGCAAGCGTCATCATCATCTCGGGTTCGAGCGTCCCCTCGATGTGCAGGTGGAGCTCGGCCTTCGGTATTCGCTGAATGAGACTCGTGAGATCCATAGCGCTACCCGTCGACGTGGGTTTGGATAATTGTACGTCCGACCATGAACGACTTCTCGATCATATCGAGTAACCTTCCGGCGGTGTCTTCGTCTCCGACCCATCGGTGTCTTCGTAACGGCGGCCGAAACCGGTCAGCGCGGCAATCAGCATGATCGCGGCGAGGAACCAGCCGTGCAGCACGTACGACCAGACCTCGGTCGGCGGCACAGCCTGGACGAAATCGTATTGCGATTCGAGGGTACGAATTGTCTGGTAGCCGATCAACACGCCGCCGCCCCAGGGGAATATGTAGCCGATCGCCGACGTCACGGCGTCAAGCATGTTGGCCCGACGGTACGGGTGCAGGCGGAAGCGCTTGCCGAGCTGCGAGATCACGGGAGCGGCAGCGATCTCCGCGGCGGTATTGATCGTGATGAACGCATTCATCGAGAACACGATGCTCCACATCGCGGCTTCGGCACGAGCCACGGATTTGCGTGCAAATCGCTTGAGCGCATCGATCAGTGCGTCGAGCGCACCGCCGAGTCGCATCAGGTGACCCGCGGCGACGATCAGCAGAATCAAAATCGATAACCCGAGATAGCCGGCGATACCGTCGACCAGGGCACCTCCGACCGTATCGGTTGACGGGTCGAAAAAAAGAATGGCCTCGGGCGGCGCGAGTCCGAGCAAGAGCTCCAATGCAATAGCCGTCACGATGCCCCAGGTCAGCGAGACGAGAATGTGATTTCCGCTCAGGGCCAGGAAGATCACCAGTGCGAATGGCGCGAGAAGGGCGAGGCCGTTTGGCGAGGCCGTGTTGGCGAGCAGCTCAGCCGCCTGGGCACGATCGGCACCCATGCCGTCACCACCAAGCAAAATGAAAAGCAGGAGTGCCGGGACAGCCGCGAGCAGCGCGTATTTGACGCGTGAGCGCACGACGCCGGGGATATCGGTTTCCTGCGTGGTCGCCGAGACAACCGTCGTGTCGGAGACCGGCGCCAGATTGTCACCGAAAGCGGCGCCGGACAGGATAGCGGCGAATAGCCAGACAGGGTCGGCGCCGAGCATCAGCCCGGCCGGAAACATCAAGGTGCAAAAAGCGACGGCGGTGCCGTAGCCGGTACCGACGGCCGTGCCGAATGTCGCGGCGAGCACGAACGTGGCGCCGACGAAATACCCGCCTGTGGCGTTGGACTGGCCGCCGAGCCAGACGAGCCCGTCGACCAGGCCACCGACCCTCAGTACCTGCGCGAACATGCCCGCCCAGAACCAGGCCACAATCGTGACCGTCGCTACGGGGCTCGCCATGCCCGCGAAAATGGCATTCGCGTATTCGGCCCACCGACTGCGGCATAGCAACATGCCTACGGTGAGCCCGATAACCATACCCAGGATCAGACCATGCTCACTGGGTGCGCCGGCAACCGAAATCGCAATTGCCCAGACGACAAAGAAGAGTAGCGGTATGGCGGCGCCGAGTCGCCCGCCGTAAAACTTCAGGGTTTGGTCCATAGGTTCACCGAATGTCTCATCCTGTCGCGTTGCCGTGGCTTACTGTTTACCATGTCTTTGGCACGAAATCCGTAAAAGGCCGATTCAGCAAGCGATGATATTGCAGCAGGAATTCTATTCGCGAAACGACGTTGTCGAGGTTAGCCGGGAATTACTCGGCAAAGTCCTCTGCACAAACCAGGACGACCAGATCACTAAGGCAGTCATTACGGAGACTGAAGCGTATGCGGGCGTGACTGACAAAGCCAGCCACGCTTATGGTGGTCGTCGAACGGATCGGACGGAACCTATGTTTGGCAAAGGTGGCACGGCGTACGTTTATTTATGCTACGGCATTCACCATCTCTTCAATGTCGTCATCGGCGATGTGGACGTGCCGCTCGCGATACTGATAAGGGCAGCCGAGCCGACAGAAGGCATCGACATCATGCGTCAGAGACTCAATAGGCCCGATACCGCCAAGGTAGTACTTAAGGGGCCGGGAATGCTGTCAAAGGCCCTTGGCATCAGGACGGAATTAACGGGCACCAGCCTGCTTGAAGATCGCATCTGGATCGAAGATCAGGCGATAGCAGTCGGACCGCAAGATATCGCTGTCGGTCCCAGGATCGGCATCGACTATGCGGAGGAGGACGCGAAGAGACCGTACCGGTTCAGAATAGGATAAATCGGGGTCGAACCGAGGTTTACGTTAGGTTTATGAAAACCTCGGTTCGACCCCTAATTTGCCGCGTAGCGCTCAACTGTGTCCGCTAGCAACCATTCCCCGACCCGGCGTCCGGGTGTGGAAACGTGTCCTCATCATCCTCATCGGGGCGATGATGCCCCGGGG
>Ga0209456_10001623_pt1 | contig 10835 bp, 9 predicted proteins | sample COG_11_FD_184755 | JGI IMG/M metagenome (GOLD analysis project Ga0209456, IMG submission 184755) | Pelagic marine sediment microbial communities from the LTER site Helgoland, North Sea, for post-phytoplankton bloom and carbon turnover... | ecosystem: Environmental > Aquatic > Marine > Neritic...
TCCTGGGCGATAGCGTTCGGGGCGCCCGCGTTCTTGACCTGTATGCCGGGACCGGAGCTATGGGGATTGAGGCATTAAGTCGGGGGGCTCAATTCGTTTTTTTTGCAGACAACCGCAAAGCGGCGTTGGCTGCTTTGGCAAAAAATATAAAAAATTGTGCGCTTGAAAGCAAAACCAGCACCATCAAATGGAATATCGCTGACAACCTAAATATTATTCGTTCACACCAACCCGTCTTTGATCTTGTTTTTGTAGACCCGCCTTACCACCGGGATATGATCCAGCCGACCTTGTCTAGTCTGTGCGCAAACCAATGCCTGGCAAGGGGGGCCCGGTTGGCCATTGAACACTCGCCGCATGAGCTGATACCGGAAAACCGAGCTGAGTTCCAAATCGCTGATCAGCGCAGATATGGAAAAACGCTTGTTTCTTTTTTAATTTATATGCTATGAATTTTCTTTATTAATCGGTCCTATTATATTACTTGTCTGCCGTTCGTGCTTTCCATTGCCGCCTAACCCCAAAGAAAAAGGAATGATAGCAGATGCCTAAAGTTGCCATCTACCCCGGATCCTTTGATCCGGTAACCAACGGCCATCTTGATATTGTTGAAAGAGGGTTAAAAATATTTGACAAGATTATCGTTGCGATTTTGTATAATCCAAACAAGGAGTATCTTTTTGGCCTCGAAGAACGTTTGGAGATGCTCAAAGATTGCCTGAAGAAATTTAAAGGCGTTGAAATCGATAGCTTTGATGGTCTTCTGGTCAACTATGCCGCTCAACGAAAAGCGCACGCCATTTTACGGGGGCTGCGCGCCATGTCTGATTTTGAGTATGAATTCCAGATGGCCTTAATGAACCGGCGGTTAAATCGCGAGGTGCAGACAGTTTTTCTTATGACCGGATTGCGCTGGATATTTACAAGCTCTTCGATTATCAAAGAAGCCATTCAATTCGGCGGCAACATAGATGGGATGGTGCCGGACCTGGTCCAAGCAAAGCTGGTACAAAAATTCAATCTGGATACAGGATCCAGGCGAACCGGCAAAAATTAAACACATCCTCGATGGCCGTAAAACGCCATCGAGCGTTAATCGTTATTGGTTATTCGTTAATCGATCAGACGCAAATAACAAATAACGAATAACAAATAACGCCGAATTGTGCACGTATCGCGCAATTCGGCCAATGGCGAATTGATGGATCTTTGGCAACTCCATATCTTTTGCAAAGTCATCGAACATAAAAGCTTTTCCAAAGCCGGCAAAGCCGTGCACCTTTCTCAACCCACCATTAGCAGCCATATCAAAGATCTGGAAAATCATTTTAATTGTCGCTTGATTGATCGTCTGACCAAAGAAGTTGTTCCCACCAAAGCCGGCGAATTGTTGTATGGCTATGCGAAAAAATTCCGGGCGCTCCGTGATGCCACCGAGTCGGCGCTGGCGGAGTACAACGGGAAAATTCGAGGGCGCCTGGTCATTGGCGGCAGCACCATACCCGGGACTTATTTAGTGCCGCAATTAATCGCTGACTTCAAACGTCCCTATCCGGATGTCATCATTTCTCTGGTTATCGGAGATACGGCTGATATTATCGAGCGCATTTTGGATGGAAGTTTGGAAATGGGAATTGTTGGTGCCCGGGCAGAGTCTCAAAAGATTGATCAAAAGGTAATTCTCTCAGATGAGATGGGGTTGATTGTACCGGCCCGACATCGCTGGGCTGGAAAAAACCGGGTGACGTTGAAACAACTTGTGACAGAGCCTTTTATTTTACGAGAACGCGGATCGGGAACCTTAACATCATTGCATCAAAGCCTTCACAACCAGGGCTGCGCGATTGAAGATTTGAAGGTCATTGCTGAACTGGGGAGCACCCAGGCCATTTGTCAAGGCATCAAAAACGGGGTTGGTGTGTCCATTCTTTCAACACTGGCAGTGGCCGAGGATATTCAGGCCGGCAAATTAAGTGCGCTTAAAGTCGACGGCCTGGACCTCAAACGGAATTTTTATCTAACCTGGCACAAACGCCGCAGCCCCTCACCTTTGCGCCAGGCATTTGTCGATTTCCTCAACGAAGCGCTCCTATAAAAAAGGTTGGCCCGTTGCCCGTTTGCCGGTTGAGCCCGTTAAATGGGAAGACGCGGTCTAACGAATTTCACAGGCTTAAACAATCGATGGGTAATCCGATCAACCCTGCGCGTTACTGTCATTAGAACGCGCCAAGCGCTCAATGACCATCACCGCCACAAACCCGATGATTGCCAGACCGATGGCGGCTAGGACCTCGGTGTTCACGGATGCAGGAATGATATTGGAACCATAGGTGACATGGGTTTTTCCGCGAATTATTTCGGTTGCCAGGATTTGTTTCCATGGCCAGATTTTTGGCATGGCGCCGACCATTAGGCCGGTGAGGAATGCCATCGTCAGCGCGCGGAAACGGGTAAGGAAATAATTTAGCAGTCTAGAGAAACTGAGCAAGCCGACCACACATCCCAGACAAAACACAATGATAATGACGAAGTTGTGGGGCAAAAAAGGGTTTCTTAGGGTGGCTGTAATAAACTCATATTTACCCAAAATGAGCAAGATGAAGGCGCCGCTGATGCCGGGCAGAATCATGGCGCAGATGGCAATGATCCCACACAAAAAAATAAACCAGAGTGCATCGGGGGTTTGCAACGGGATTAAATTCATGATTAAAGCCGCCACGGCGATGCCGACCGCCAGACTGATACCGGTGTGCAGTTTCCAGTAAGCCACCTGACGGCTGACCACCAGTATGGATGCAGCAATCAGTCCGAAAAAAAGACTCCATGTAAAGACAGGGTAGTGGTTAATCAAAAAGTTCATCAGTCGTGCGAGACTGATGATGGCTACGCCGATTCCGGCAAACAGCGCAAGTAAAAAACGGATGTGGATGCGCATCAGCGCACCTTTAAGGTCAAACTTCAGCAGCTTGCTGACCATGGTGCTGTCAAGAGATTTAAGGGCGCGGATCAGATCTTCGTAAATACCGGTAATAAGCGCAATGGTGCCGCCGGACACACCGGGTATCACATCCGCTGAACCCATGCACACGCCCTTTAGAGACAACACGCCGGCTTCATTCAAGGAATCCGGGCCCGGACTCGCAAAAAACGCTTCTTTCCACGTCAATTGGGTTTTTGTGCTCACTGATTCAACCTGTTTCATTTTCTATTTCAAACGCAATGCCATCGAACCGATTGGCAATTCAACCGCTACATACAAAAAACCCGCTTGCCGCGGAATCAAAGCAATAATGGAAGCACGCAGCCGCAAAGAGCCAATGAGATTAATTTAAAGAACGACCCCAAAAACCCTTTGTGTACTTCGTGTCTTTGTGGCAAAGAACTATTTATCTGTTTTCCTTCCAGCCCTGTGCACCGATCAGCTTAACAAACCGGCATCCCCCCAGATTGGATTCATGTATGCCATCTTTATCTTTGGTTATTTTGATCAGGTCCTGGGAGTGTTGATTGCCCACCGGCACGATCATGCGCCCGCCGTCTGCCAGCTGGCGGAGCAGCTTATCAGGAACCTCCGGCGCTCCTGCTGTGATTATGATGGCATCAAAAGGACTTTCATCCTGCCATCCGGTTGTGCCGTCCGAGCACCGCATCAGGATGTTATGATAATTGAGCCGATCAAGCAACTTGCGGGTCTGGATATAAAGAGCTCGGATTCTTTCGATGGTGTATACGCGGAACACAATTTCTGCTAAAACGGCCGCCTGGTATCCCGAACCGGTACCAATTTCAAGGACACGGTCATCTCTGCCAAGTTCTAATGCCTGTGTCATTTCGGCAACAATATACGGCTGGGATATGGTTTGCTGTTCACCGATGGGCAGCGGGTAATCCCCGTAAGCCTGGTCCCTTAAAGCTTCACTGACAAACAGGTGTCTGGGTACCGTGCGAAGCGCCTCCAAAACATTGGGATCATTTATTCCACGGGACTCGAGCTGGTGATTAACCATATCGTCCCGTTGGCGTTCATATTTGATAGCTTCCCGATCCATGCCTGCTTATCTACCAACTCATTGCATCCAGGTCAAGATTATCCAATTGCCCAGTTAAGGATTTTATTTGCAACCCTTTCAAGTGCGGTTCGTTAAATGATCCCGAAATTATCAGTGGCCTCAAAAAAGACCTTGATCCTTTGGTAAAATACTAGAATAATTATGGGATCCGATAAACGAAGACACCATTTGGCTGAGAAAAGGTATGGACGGCACGCGACATCTGGGTTTTTGTATTTTGATATCGATCCTGATTCTGGCAGCAGGCACATCCGGATATATGGTGATCGAAGGCTGGCCGTTTATCGATGCCATTTATATGACGGTGATCACGATTTCAACCGTCGGCTTTAAAGAAGTCAATCAGGTCGGTGACGCGGGTCGCATATTTACGATTATTCTCGTTTTTTGCGGGGTGGGATTTTCCCTCTATGTTGCCGCGGCTGTGGTGCAGTTTATGATTGAAGGCCGCATCAGAATCATTATGGGGAGGCGCAGATTGGATAAAAAGATAGATCGCTTAAAAAATCACTATATTGTTTGTGGCTATGGGCGCATCGGTCGGGTGCTCTGCCGCCATTTGAGAAAAGCGGACATCGATCTGGCTGTTATTGAAAAATCTTCAGAACGGGTTTCGGTGATGGATGAGGATGACATCCTTTACATTGCCGATGATGCCACCGATGAGAACAACCTGCTTAAAGCCGGTATCAAGCGCGCCAGGGGGCTGGTGGCCGTTTTGGCGACCGACACAGATAACGTCTTTTTGGTGTTGACCGCCAGACAAATATCACCGGAATTGTTCATCATGGCCCGAGCCAGTCAGAGAAATGCCATAATCAAATTACGGGCTGCCGGTGCCAACATGGTGGAATCGCCCTATGTGATGGGAGCCATGAGCATGGCCAATCGAATTATCCGACCGACGGTGACTTCATTTCTGGATCAGGCTTTTGCTCAACGCCATAAGGATATCCAGATGGAAGAAATTCCGGTGAGCGCAGGTTCTGAGCTGATCAATATTGAATTGAAAGACTCCGGTATCCGGCAAAACTACAATCTCATAATTATTGCCATTAAAAAGCCCGATGGGAGCATGCAGTTTAATCCCTCTTTCGACGCAGTCATCAAGCCCGATGATACAGTCGTCGCTGTTGGCGAAGCGGCCAGTTTGCAACGGTTGGAATGGGCCTTAAACCCTCAGGCGGGTGTTTCATAAAAGGGCGTGGTGGCACGCGACACGGCAATTGCCAGGTAGCCGGTCGCAGACATTAGCATTTCAACGGTTTTGCTAGATTTTATAGATTACGCGGTTTTCAGTAATAATGATATCGACGTGCTTGTCGTGAGATTCAATGGGAACCTGTGGGACAATTTGAGCTTCAAGGGCGAGCGCGACTTTGCGGGTGGTGATCGCCAGATTCGGGATCAAACGGTCATAATAGCCTTCGCCGGATCCGATCCGGCCCCCTTTTTCATCCAGGGCAATTGCCGGAATAATCGCAATGTCGATCTTTTCAACCGGGACAATCTTGCAGCGGGTTTCATGAGGCTGCTGAATATTACGCGGTCCCATCTGAAGGTCTTTTTTTAGATTGTCGACTTTTTTCAGTGTCATCCCAAAATTTTCCGGACTGTAAGCCGGCAGGACGACGATTTTACCATAGTGAAACGCGCGCAGGAGGATATTTGCTGTTGGAACCTCGTTTTTATTGTTGACATACATGAGCGCAATTTTCGATTCTAGAAAATTGGCAAAATCAAAGAGCCTGTCTTCGATGGCTTTTGTTTTTTCAGCGATTTCTTTAGCGGAGAGTGCGGCCATTTTCTGAGCGGATTCTTCACGAATTTGACTTTTGGTGATTTGGATTTCTTCCATCAGACAACTCCTGCAACGAGATGTTTGTTTAGAACGGATACAAAGTACAAGGCCGTGCTAATCGTCAATAGTCATTGACTATACGGCACTACCATGCTAATTGCGCCAAAGTTTCACCTTTCCGCCCGTTCGTGCGGTCAGATTGTATCTATCAATCGAACCTTTAATTATAAGGAAATAAATGCTGGAAATCAAGTTTGTTAGGCAAAATTTCGAAACCGTTGAAAAAGCATTGGCGGCACGGGGTCATTCGACCGATCTTGGTGCCTTTAAATCATGTGACGATGAGCGCAGAGCCATATTATTGGAGCTTGAAGCCCTGCGGCATCAACGCAATGTGGTCTCTGACCAGATTGCAGAAATGAAGAGGGCCGGTGAAAATGCTGGCGACATTGTTGCCCAAATGCGTGACGTATCCTCAAAGATAAAAGCGCTGGATAAGTCATTGGCCGAAATTCAGGAAACGCTTGAGCAGATGTTGCTGGGGATGCCCAACATCCCCCACGTCTCTGTGCCCGTGGGCAAGGATGAAACCGATAACCCGGTTGTTAACGTTGTTGGCGAACGGCCTGAGTTTGATTTCGAACCCAGGGCGCACTGGGACATTGGAACAGAGCTGGGGATCCTGGATTTTGAGCGGGCTGCTAAAATTACAGGGGCGCGATTTCCACTTTATTATGGGGCCGGCGCCCGGTTGGAAAGAGCACTCATTAATTTTATGCTCGATATTCACACCCAGGTGCATGGCTATACGGAAACGCTGCCGCCTTTTATAGTCAACCGGCAGAGCATGACCCATACCGGCCAGTTGCCGAAATTTGAAGAAGATCTGTTTAAGCTGATGGATTGGGATTACTATCTGATTCCTACTGCCGAAGTGCCGTTGACCAATATTCATCAGGACGAGATTCTGACGGAAGCTCAACTACCGATTTATTATACGGCCTATACACCCTGTTTTCGGTCTGAAGCGGGGTCCTATGGTAAAGATACGCGCGGTTTAATTCGCCAGCATCAATTCAACAAGGTTGAGCTGGTCAAATTCACGACGCCGCAAACTTCCTATGACGAACTTGAATCGCTGCGCGCCGATGCCGAAACCATCTTGACCAAGCTCGAACTCCCCTATCAGGTGATTGAGCTGTGTACCGGAGACCTGGGATTTTCAGCTGCCAAGACTTACGACCTTGAGGTCTGGATGCCGCCGCAGGGCGTTTACCGCGAGATCTCATCCTGCAGCAATTTTGAAAATTTTCAAGCACGCCGCGCGAACATCCGTTTTAAGAAAAAAGGCCTCAAGGGTACCGAGCTTGTCCATACCCTTAACGGATCCGGGCTTGCTGTGGGTCGATGTTTGGCTGCCATCCTTGAAAATTTTCAGCTGGCCGACGGCAGCGTTATCATCCCGCCAGCGCTGAGGTCGTATATGAGCGGAACGGAAAAAATAACTCGTGAAACTGGATGATTTACCCAAAAAGGTACGATCTCAAATCCTGCCCCGGCATGAAGGCCGCCTGGTTTATCGCTGTCTGAGCTGTAAACGCGAATACGGGATCGAAGAGCTTTTGTATGTCTGCCCTGAATGCGGGCAGGTTTTTTTAATTCATGATCTGAATTTCAGCCGGTTAACCCGGACTTCGGGGGCCGCATGGCGCCGGATATTTGACTATCGCAAGCTGCTGGGGATACCGGCTTTAAAAGGTATCTACCGCTATCATGAGTTTATCGGACCTGTCATTCCGCTTGAGGCGGTGGTTTATCTGGGTGAAGGCCACACCCCGGTGATCGAAGCCAACGCCCATTTACAGAAAAAGGTCGGTTTGCGCTTTTTTTTTAAAAATGACGGTCAAAATCCCAGTGCCTCTTTTAAGGATCGCGGTATGGCCAGCGCCTTCAGTTACATTAATATGATGGTGCGCGCCGGAAAGCTGACTGACGTACTGGCCATCTGTGCCTCGACCGGCGATACGTCGGCGGCTGCCGCCCTGTATGCTTCTTACCTGACACCCCGCATCAAATCTGCTGTGCTGTTGCCGCATAAGAAAGTAACGCCCCAGCAGCTTTCTCAACCGCTGGGCAGCGGTGCTACGGTCTTTGAAATTCCCGGCGTATTTGATGATTGCATGAAAGTCGTCGAGGCCTTGTCGGAAGAATACAATGTGGCGCTGCTCAACTCAAAAAATGCCTGGCGCATTCTGGGACAGGAATCCTATTGCTATGAGATTGCCCAGGATTTTGAATATGACGTCTCCTCGCTGGCGCTGGTGGTGCCGGTTGGAAATGCCGGTAATATCACGGCTGTCATGAGTGGATTTTTAAAATTCTTTGAAGCGGGCGTCATTAACGGACTGCCCAAAATCTTGGGGGTGCAATCCGAACATGCCAATCCCGTCTACCGCTATTACCTGGAGCCGATCCGTCAAAAGCGCCAATTTAAACCCGTTACCGTAAAACCCAGTGTGGCCCAGGCAGCTATGATCGGCAACCCGGTTTCCATGCCCCGGGTGGTCCATCTGGTGGATAAATACAATCAGACGGCCGGTCAACAGCGGGTTTTCTTTATCGAGGTTGCCGAGCAGGATATTATGGACTGGGAGATCATCGCCAATCGCAACGGACACATCGCCTGTACGCATGGCGGTGAATCGCTGGCGGGACTGGTCGGAGCCGTTCGTGGTGGTGTCCTAACAGATAGTGATGTTGCTGTTGTAAAATCAACCGCGCATGCCTTAAAATTTGCTGAATTTCAGGAAATGTATTTTCAACAGCAGTTCCCACCGGAGTATAATGTCCAGACCGATAGCAATCTGGTTAATGCCCCGGTATATGTCCATCCCAAGGTTCTCGGGCAAGTGCCGGCGCCGGGCAAGCCTTTAACGGATGACGCCTTTGAGGTATTTGTGCGTCAGGTATCGCAAAACATTGCAGACTATTTGAAACTAAAAAAGCGCTGATGGCGGCCGTTAGCCTTTCGGCGTCAAAGATTTCCGAATCGTTTCCAGCGGCCAGCCTTACTTTATAAGGCATGTGGGATGCTGGAATGTTGGAATTTTAGGCTTGATGACACGGCAGAATTGATTCGGGATGAGAATCATATTGACAAGCTAATTAAGATACAGATATCATTCACTATAAACTATATTCCATCATTCCCACATTCCATTATTCCACTTTGGGGCTGCCCCGGAATCACGCGAAAAAGTACTTTCTTTTAGACGGGTATCGCAATCAGATGATATGAAATGAGGCTGAGGTAAAAGATAATGAAACGAAATGGTTTAATATGGCTTGGATGCGTTGTTTTTATGTTTACCGCTGCATCGTGCACCACGACCAGCAACGAGCAAAACAAAAAAGAGGCCGATGTTGCCCGGCGGCTGGGCGAAGCTTATCTGCAGCAGGGCAATTTTTCAGGCGCCTTGAAGGAATTCAAAAAAGCTGAAAAGAAAAACCCCAATGACCATCTGCTGCAATATGATCTGGGGCTTTTGTATACTTTCAAAGAGCGTTATGATGAGGCCATTGTGCACTATAAAAAGGCCTTAAAGCTGAGCCCAACTTACGGTGCTGCAATGAACGGGCTGGGTAATGCTTACGCCGGCAAAAAGGAATGGGATCAGGCGATTTTTTATTATCGTAAGGTCATTAATGACATCTTGTACGCCACGCCCCACTTTTCCTATACCGGCCTGGGAAATGCTTACTATTACAAGGGTGACCTGCAGCGCGCAGAAAAGAATTTTTTACTGGCGTTAAAAATCAAGCCCGATTTTGTCAGAGCGCTTCAGGGGCTTTCTGAAACGTATATTGCGATGGGTCGGGTGCCCGAAGCGGTTGAAAAACTGGAAAAGGCCGTGCGACTGCGTCCTGAATCCGCGGCGCTGCATTTTCAGCTGGCCAGAGCCTATCAGTTGGCGCTGGAGTTCGAAAAAGCCTATCGTTCCTACCAAAAAGTCATAGAGCTGGCACCGGAAACCGAGCTGGCCGACGAGGCAGAGAAGCGGGCTATGGAAGTTAAACAATACCTTTAGAATCGGCATTTAATACCTGTCTTTTTACCGTTAGCTGTGTTGCCCTGCCGCCGGCGGGAACTCACCTCTTTTTTTATGAACGTTACAGGCTTCGTCAATCCGCTTCAAAATGCTCTAACGTGTACGCTCCACTTTTGAAGCCAATTACGCCGTGCTATCGGAAAAAACCTAAGGATTCAAAGCCGATTCAACATGGAATTAAAAAAAAAGCGAATGCGGCCTTTATAAATAAAGACCGCATTCGCTTTTTTACAGTGCTATCTTCTGGGATGCTGCCAGGGGTCAGCCGGGTAGGACTTGTGTAAGGCGAAAAATCAGGAAAAACGCTTTTGCTCCAGCTGTATGATGCGCGGTGTCAGAAAAATCAGCAGTTCATTTTTTCGATCGGATTCGGTCTGATATTTAAACAACCAGCCCAGTACCCCCATGCGACGCAATCCCGGAATGCCAGATTCACCCCACGAGAGGGTCGATTTAAGGATACCGCCAATGACAATCGTATCGCCGTCATCGATTAAAATTTCGGTTTGGGCTTCGTTGATTGAAAGCGCTGGTTCGCTCTCGGTGGGGTCCACCACGTCGTTCTTGGTTACAAAGATGGTCATCGTGATGCGGTTGTCCGGAGTGACCGTCGGGGTGACCTCCAGCAGCAGATCCACATTCTTAAACTTAATCGTCTCTCTACCTGAGGAGTCTCGCTCTGTATACGGGACTTCAAAGCCCTGTTTGATTTTGGCCTTTTTATTGTCAAGGGTGACAATCTTGGGTGACGAAATGATGTTGGTTTTCCCTTCGACCTCACTGGCGGCCAGGGTGGCATCCACGATGGAAAAGGGCGTTCCGGAGGTCTTAAATAGGCTAAAGGCCAGCGACGCC
>Ga0209456_10001624_pt1 | contig 10834 bp, 15 predicted proteins | sample COG_11_FD_184755 | JGI IMG/M metagenome (GOLD analysis project Ga0209456, IMG submission 184755) | Pelagic marine sediment microbial communities from the LTER site Helgoland, North Sea, for post-phytoplankton bloom and carbon turnover... | ecosystem: Environmental > Aquatic > Marine > Neritic...
CTGCGTTATAGTGAAAAGTGACTGAGCCTATTATTCTGGCTGGGTCATGTTCCCAGTTTAATGGGACCTTTACGTTATGGAAGCGTTTTAGCTCTTCCTTGGTGTATAAATTATCATTTCTTGAAATACGTGGGATAAGTGCAATACCTGTGATTCTTGCCCTCTCGTCTATTGTGGCGAATCCTTCCTTGATTATACAGGGCATTGTCTGTTGATACATAGTGATATTTCGTTAGGGCTGATAAAATAGAACTAGTTTATTCATCCATATCCTTGTACATGTCATATAATTCCCTGATATCCTTGAGCTTTCTATTGGTGTAATCCTTCTCTTTTAGTGACTTGTAATGTGCGTTCATCTTGCTGTCCAAGTTGTCAAGTTTGTCACTTATTTCCTCTTGGGTGGTTGGTTTTGGTGTCTTTCTGGTGTAAACTAATCCTTCTGCGATTCTTGTGTTGAGTCTCGTTAACTTGGCAGTAGCTATTCCCTCAAAGAGTCGGGTTATCTTGGCAGTAGCTGACATCTCTGTAAGCTTTTGTATTCTGGCAGTTGCTGCGAATGTCTTTACTCTGGATATCCTGCCCGTGGATTCAAACTCGTGTAAACGTATTCTCTTCTTTTTCTTGTCTGCCCCTATTCCTCTAAGATCTGCTACGGCGTGCTGCCCCTCTATCACTACCCCTGTTGGTGTTGGGACTGCACCGTTAAGGAGTATCTTATCACCTATGTTTAGGAGAACATAATCCCCGCTATTTAGAAGAAGAAAAGAATCAACCATGTTAAATCATATCATCCCGCTTGAATTATAGATTCCTTGATAGATTACCCGTGCTGCTGCTGGGGGTGCTGCTCCAAACGTAAATAATAACCCGTATTGGATTGTTCTGGCACTAGTTGGCGCAGATCCCGCATCGGGTACTAATTCAATACTAAGTTTTTCCCCTGCAACTACATCCACCGACGCCCCTGTGGTATTAAATGCCGTGCCTGTTCCAGCTATTGCAACGTCAATTGTTTCATCTGAAACCGTATCAATTTCAAGATTACAATCGTATCCATCACCACCACATGCCGAATTTAATTGAACATAAAACGTCTCAAAAGTTATATTAACATTCACAAGTTCTAAATCTACAGACGTTCTAGTTCCTGTTAGATTCTGTTGTTCACCTATTTGCATATATTCTGTTGCTGCGATATTCATGGCATTATCCCCAGAACCACCCAAAAGAGGTATCTGTCCCGTAGTTGTAGGGACAAATACACATGAACATATTGCATTTGCAATATCTGGCGTTGATGCTGGTACACATGAAAAAGCCATATTATCGCCTGCGGTTATAGTCCAAATGTCATTGTTATTAAACTGGGTAACATTTTCATCACCGTCATCAATTACTACTGTTTCAGTGCTGCCCGTGCCGTCTTTATCTACTGTAAAAGTAAATGTCTTGCCTACTCCTGGACTTCCATCGACAAAAATAGCAAGTTTTTTTATGGTTCCAGCCGTTGGCATTGTTTGTGCTCGTTTGTTTCTGGAACCTCCCCATGTATGAGCACCTCCATTTAATGGAGACCACTCTTCTGAGGCATTATTTAACGTATTACTTGGGTGTCCACCCATGTAAATATATTCATCGTCTGTGGTAGGTTCCCAAATAAAATTACCATCTATCCTTCCAAATGCAGTGGGTGAAGCCACCGGATCACTTTCTAATGACACCCTGTCCCCTGCTGATATGGACTGATCCATTGTGACTGTTAACGTGGTTGCAGTGTCTGTAATATCACCTGTTAGAGTTGTTGATGCAACACCATTAACCATTAATGAAAACGTGTATTTCTTGCTTGCCCCAGATGGTGCGGTATCAATCTTTATGTTCATTTCTACAAACTTACCAGCCGTTGGCACAAGCATAATACTGCGGGATTCATCAACATGCCAAGCCTGGTTATTTGTATTGATGGGAATGTATTCAGTCGCGGTTGTACTTTTGGTGTCAATTGTCTTAAAAAAAATTGGCTGTTGAGTAGCCATTGGTTATCTCACCTTATTTAGTATAAAATTGGCTCTTATCACTCGAAAGTCTGCACCAGTTACATCATCACTGGACACCCTGAGATCCACAACGTCATTGACTGACAAATTAACAGTTCCAAATAATGCCATCGCCCCGACGTCATTTGGTGCGGTTCCCGTTTTTCTTACAGATGTAATATGGTTTATTGGAGTGTCATTAACATGAACCATCACCTCAAAGTTTGTGCTGGTCTCACCAGTGAAGGCCATTGTCGCGTCTATCCTGAACAGACCAGGTTCATTTATTGTGATGTTACTGTTAGGTGCGGATATCGTCATATTCTTTTGGCGTATAATGCTATTGAACTGGTTAATCTTTACAAATGTCGCATCGATTCCTGTCTGTGTTGCACCTGTTGAGGTTGCGGCAATCTCTGCATATACCGGTGTTGATGCAATTGCCTTCTCATCATCTGGCAGTTTGTAGTTTACATTTTGTTCTAAGAATAATGGTGGTTCCCTGTAATGTACAAGCTCATACCTTCCCTCAGATCCTCCCAACATTTGGGATTTTATTATTTGGTTTCCTACTACAATGGCGTTGTATGTCGCGTTTGAGTTGGAATTAAATAAATCCTTGGCACCATCGATACCATAGTCAATTAATGCCAGACGTGTTGGATTTGAGGTATCCGCAGAGTTATAGCTAACCTCTATTGTTTCATCAGAACCAACGTTCCATGATTCAACGTTGTTATTTTGAAAGAATGTGTCAAGTATTGGGACCTGTGTCAATGGACTTTCATTGTTGTAGTCTAAATCAAACTTTTGTCTATTATCGGCCATTATAATATATCCTCACTTTCACAAGATAAACCAATCGTTAATAGAATTATTGCCATTGTCCTCATCATTGCCATCATCATGCTGCAGTTGCCGCATCCGTTGTTATATGTAATACAATTCCTATGAGTTCCGCATCCCCTGTAAGATCATCAGTTGCTGTCTTTCTTGCGATCTGAAATTGTACAAGTTCGCCATCTGCTGGACTTCCTGCTATAGTTATGGCAGTACTCTCAGCGGATATATGCAAATCATCTTGGGCTAGCCAAGTGTCTGTTGTGGTTACCTCAGAGCCAAATGCTGTGTCTAATGCATCGTTATCGGCAAAGGCAACAGCAGATATTGCCCAGTCTACTGTTTCAGTAGTCAGGCCGGCGGCGTTTGTCCAGTGGAATGTCGCTGTAACCGTGCCGTTATTCCAGTTTCGTGGAAGTGATATTGAAAACTGGGCGTGTTCTTCAGTTGTGGTATCAAATAGTAATGTCTGTATGTTAACATCATTTGTTGCCAGTTCTCTTTTTGTCAGGTCTGAGCACCCCGCTGTTGTGATAGGCCACATCCCTGCAGCCCCTACCCAGATATCATGAACACCCACAGGATCTTTTGTTGCAGATAATGTAACAGCCCCTGTATTTGACATGGTTGCATCGCCGGACATTGCTACGGCAGTGGCTACATTGCTACCGTTGCCTACCCAAAGCTTTGCATCTTCCAAATTAGGAACGTCATTAGAACGTGATGCTCCGGATATTTCCATTTCTCCTAATGTCGCATGACTTCTAAGAATGACGCCAACCTTTTGTACAGCAGAAGTTGTTCCGGTCGGTCTTGTTGTAGTTAGTGTGTTCCCTGTGGTTCCAGATGTGCTGATATACACGGCTGCATCTTCTGCACCAAACGTGGTATCAAATCCAGATAGTCGACCTCTAACTAATACCAACCCATTGGCATTGTTTCCTATTCCTGCCGCATCCTCAACAATACCAGCCGCAGGCATTGCACTGGCGTTGTCTGCATCTGCCAGAGTGATTAACGGCAGTGTTGTCCCTACGTCATAGCCTGAGAAATAAACTGCATCCCCTTGGGCAAGTGTTCCGCCGGATGTGTTTCTGCATTCAAGATGAACGGCATTAGCGTGAATTGTGTTTGTAGAATCATCCAAAGTTTTGTTAGTACCCGTATTGCTGGAGGAGTCTGTCCATGTGCCGATCCCCGCAGCTTGAAACGTTGGTTCAGCCCCCGCACCATTAGACGTTAAAACTTGGCCACTGGTTCCAACTGCAACCGTTGTTATAGCGCCGGCAGCGTCCCAAGTAATTAGTTCGCCATCTGTTCCATTGGCCAACCCTGTAAAGGGCAATCCTGTACAATTTGTCAAAGTTCCAGAAGATGGAACCCCTAATGCCGGCGTGACTAATACCGGACTTGTTGCAAAGACTAACGCACCGGTACCTGTTTCATCAGATATCACAGCGGCTAAATCGTTGGATGATGTTGCTGCAAAAACTCCGAGTGTGTCTTCTCTGTGTGCTACTTGAAAATCGCTTCCGGCGTCATCAGTAAACCAAATCTCGTTTGGTGTTGCTGTCTTTATCCATATTTGACCGGCGCCGGCTGTGTCCGCATCGGCTGTGGCCTGTTCTCTTAGTTTTATAATTCCTCCATCCACTAAGTTAAATCCATCTGCATCGATATCCTGCGTCCAAGGTGTTTGGGAACCTGCTCCAGCGGCTCCCCATGAGATGTCGGTACCATCTGAAGTTAATACTTGACCATTGGTGCCCACTGCCAGCCTGTCAGTGACGTTTGATGCATTTCTAATTATGATGTCTCCGCGGGTTGTCATTGGGTCGGCAAATCCTGCCGCTGATGCTGCCCATACAATGTTTGTACCTGTTCCATCCATTGTTAGAACTTGGTTAGCTGTACCCTTTGCCAATGCTGACAGAACGTTGGTAGCTGAGGAGTAAAGTATGTCACCTGTGGTGTAAGTTGTTAAGTTTGTTCCGCCGTTTGCAATTGGCAAAGTGTTGGTAATGTCTGCAGTAAGGTCTATGTTAGTTATTGAATTGCCGGTTCCGTTGGCATCTATTGTTTTGTTAGTTAATGTATCAGATGATGAGGCTGTAATGTATGAGCCTAGATCGGTAATGTCTGATTCGGTGTGACTGTGACCGGTTGCACTAATGCCGGCTTCTGCCAGTGTGTTATTAATCCATGCAGAGCCATTCCATTTTAACAGTTCCCCCGAGGCGATTCCAGTTATTGTAACATCTGATATTGTGCTTAATGCCTCACCTGTTATGTCTGTCAGATATGTTTGTAAATCTGTAATTTGTGATTCTGTAACACGTATCCCACTCAATGGCATACGTTTATCGAGGTTGCCTCCAACTACATCATTAAGATATACTTGATCTGTTGCGGCTCCTATTGCCTTCTCTGTTAGATCCTTTACTTTTGTGTCAGCCAAGGTTTATCATCACTAGCCCACTATCTCACGGAATCCCCATTTTGTCTTTAGGGAATCTGGTCGGTCAACGGGAGGAGAGAATTGTAGTTTAGCTTGCTGTGTCTCTCTTGGTTTTAGGGTTTTAGGATAATTAACAGGTTTAAGGTCTCCGTCATTTGACCAGAATATTAATTCTATGGGTTCCTCAGAGTTATTCTCTATCATAAATGATAGGGTGCTAAAAGTGCCTTCCTCAGTAATAGGGAATTGTATTTGTTCGGCTCGGGTTATTTCCTCACCGTTTTGTATGTATCTAACCAAGTTTCTTTTCAGCCTCCATAATTAATCTCTCTAATACTTTCTCTCGCCTCTTAAATAGTGCTTTATTATTATCCTCTGCTGCCTGCTTTACCATATCCATCTTATGTTCCAGTGTAGATTGCATCTCTAATAGTTTGGTGTCAGCGTCTTTCTCAAATGATATCTTTGTAAGTTTGGATTCAAGGCTATCAACTTTTTTATTCATCTGTGCCCTTTGTTCATCCTCCATAGATTGTTCTCTCTCCTTGTCTGCTTGTAATACATCATCGTCTGGGAGTTCCATGCCAGTGTTTTCTCGTAGCCATTCCCTTACTTCATTGGGTGTCATGTAACCGGCTGCACCTAGATCCTTGACCTGATTCACTTCCAACTCTATAATATTCTGGGCTACAAATGATATTTGCAGTTTGGCCTCTTCTGTATTGAATCCGTTTTGTTCTAGGAGTGGCTCGAACAATTCACGCTTTAGCTTGTTACATAGGTATAACTGGTATCCCCTTACTAGCTTCATCGTTATGTTTTCAGTAGTTTCAGACGATGCCCTGCTTGTGAAATCCCCCGTCATTATATCAGTAGGGAATTGTGTGCCTATCTCGATTGTTTTCTCCAGGTGTTGCCAGTGTGATTCATATCTTCCTGCTGAGTGTTGGGACTCAAAGAATTCGATTTCTGGCTTTATCTTCTGTACTCTGGTGTCTCCGGGTTTATGTCGTCTCCATTTCTCTGTCTCCTTTTCAAGGTATACATCATTAGCTCCTGGGTAGGTAACAGTCTTGATTGGATAAGCATCATTGTTTAATATGGCACCGACTGCATCCTCTGCTCCCCATAATACCTCTATTAATGGTGGCATGATTCGGCCTCCTGTGACCCTGGACACGGCCAGAGGATAGAACAATGATCTTCCCCATGCCTGCTTTGAGTAATGTGTTAGATTAAATTCTATAAACCTGTCTAGACTTCCCTCACCAAGCTTGACTATTTTTCCTTGTTGTTGTCTCTGCTCGTAGTATTCTAGCTCGCCTGTGTCGGTTCTCTTCTTGGCTATTACTGTGCTCATATCCACTTCTGAGACGTCTTCAATATCAGACTCGGATAATTTCTCTAGAATGCCATTGCCGCAGATGAGTATAGTAGTAACGAGATTCTCAAACTTGTCATAGAAGTTTGTCTTTCTTACCCACTCCTCTATGAATTCTGTAGCTGAATCATCCTCTGAGCTGAATGTCATGTCAGTACCTGTGATTAGTTCCCTATACCCAGATACTGGCAATCTGATCTGTGGGGTTGCATCGTGATACTCTATTAGTTGGGCAAAGGTTACCTTGATTGGCATCTCCCTTATGAACTGGGCCTTTACTATCTTGGCCTCTGGCTGCTTGCCTCCCTCGTATAGTGCGCCTGTTAATGGTGTTGGAGTACCAAAGAATCTTTCTCGAATGGAATTAAATGATGTGTTGATATGCATGATTATTATTATCCTGTCGGCCCTTGTATAATTTGAAATTCCACTCGGTTTAAAGTGCTTTCTGTATCAGTTGCATTTGATATTTCTGCTGTAACATAGAATACCCCTCTTTGTGGTACCTCGCCAGATGCTAATGCTAAGCTCCAAGTGCCGTTTGCAGCTACTACAATGGTTGCTGTCTTGTTCAAAAAGTCTGAGAATCTGCCGGGTCCGTTAGGTCTTGACATTCTTATGATTATGGTGTATCCCGTAAGATCCTTAGCTGATGTCTGATTGATGTCTGTGTATATGGTGCCAGTGAGTGGATTAGTGGAACTAAAATTATTTCTAAAGAATCTATCCTGATCTAATGATAGATAAATCCCATAAGCCATGCTAGTTAACACACAGCAATATAAAATAGAACTAATTTGTGTTGCTAAGATAGTGTTTTCTTTCTAAGTTCTCCACTGTTTGCAAACCAGTATCTTATTTCCGTGTGAACCATTGCTCCCTGTTGTATGGGGTCAATCTTGTTTTTCTTGCAATGTTCAGTAACGTGCTCAATTCTTTCGAGTAATTCGGCATATCTGGTCATTAGCATCTCAATGTATACGGATGCGTGTTTTGTTTCAGATACCATTAGTGGTTAATCGTCTCCTCTTGGGTTATGGGAATAGTGAACAATGGATTAGCCTTGTTAAACTCCTCGACAGCTTGGATTATTATACCTCTGATCTCTGTCTTGTCACTAAAACATTCACCTGTAGCAGTATTACAAATATTCTTTGGGGTTTCATTAACCATATATTCAAACATCCAACTGCCTTTGGGGGTCTTTGTTATTAATATATCTCCGTCTATAATTGACATACTCTAACGATCCTCCATCTTTGTCACTATATCTTGTAATTCTCGTAAAGCCTCTATTATATCATTAATCTTCTCAGCGTTTGCATACTCTCCTTTAGTTAGTTCTATTGTGCCTAGTCGGAATGTCTCTTCTCCTGGCATTTCTGAGAACATCTCTATTGGGATCTTGTCTATCTGTATTTTGCCTATAGCCATCTGTGTCCTACCAGTCCTTTTCTTATTGCCTTTCTTGTTAGTGATCTTACTCCCTCATTATTGTCTACCTTTTGTTCTTTGGCTGTCTGCTCTGCTGCCTTTATATCATGACGGATAGTATCAATTAATTCCTCAAACAGTATTGCCTCAGGATTACTTCTAGGGTGTGAGGTTGTAATCTTGTCTTGGGGGGTTGATGATGGTGGTTGTTTTTTAATAGTTTTACGTTTCTTTGGTGGTGTTGATGTGGTGGTAATATCTTCTTTTGATACACCTGGGTCTACAAATGATACTGGCATGATAATTATTGTGTGGTATGGTTCTTTATATGATTATTGTTCATCGTTAATTATCTCTACGGCATACCGTGCCAATAGATTGTCTCTCAGGGATTCGGTATATTTCTCTAGGCTATTATTTAGTTTATCGTATTCTCTCTTTTTCTTTTGGGATTCAAACATGTATAGTTTAGATTTGCCTCCCATGCCACCATACACCAAGTATGAGATTTTATTGCTCATCGCCTAGTATCCTCCTTAGATCATGATATATCTTTGATAGCGGGATCAGTGCGTCTGGTTCTGTGCTCATTACATGTACATATTCTCGTAAGTGCTGCTCTAGTTCCTTCATTGTACCACCTTGGTATTCATCTTTTTTACTCATCATCTAATATTTCCTCACAATTAGGACATCTTGGGACGTAATGAGTTCCACACATGTCACAAGAAGCAAAATCACCCCATTCAGCAATTACCATTTTTTCACATATTGGGCAATTAAGTTTTTCTTCTTGGGATGTCATTCTACTACTCTCACATTCATCCTCACACTATTTGATTTAGGTTTATCCTGTCCTATTATGTCACCGGCCATAGTAAAGCCTATGCTGGTATAGTCATGGGTTTGCATATCCCACAACATCATGTCAAAGGCATCAACTAAATCAAAAGGTAGTTCGGATTTGTCTATTCCCCCCATCTTGTCAAACTTGACTGCTCTCATCTGAGATATTAGATCCTTGAATCTTGGGTGTATCCTGACAAGTTTGTTTTCTACCATTGAGGATGCATTGAGTGGTAATTTCTTCTTTAATGTGATTGTGGTGTTGGAGCCTTCTGTCTCAGGTACTGTCTCACCAAATGCCACACCTAATGCGGGAATGCCTCTGAGGTTCAGATCCTTGATGAATCCTGCGTTTGCCCCGTCTACCTTACAGCTTTGTTGGTGCAGGTTCCAAGAGTCTTGCATTGCATTAACCATTACTGAAGGAGATGATCTTTCTGATTCCTCGGCCTCTGTAACATAGATTAGCCCGTCCTCTCTTAGTTCTGCTGATATCTTTCCAAATCTTGATGATCCGAAACCAGGGTCTGCGTATGTGCCTGCCCTTCCTCCTGTGTAACTAAGGTCATATTCCTCCTGTATGATATCATCAAAGTCAACAAACACATCACCCACGCCGAAGCCGTACTCACCCCATGCTTCCCTCATGAAGCTCTTACTCTTTGACCATTTCTCTACTTCTTCCTGCGTATATCTTCCTGAACTAAGAGCCCTGTCTAGCAACATTATTTTCTTGCGGTATATTGAATCCTCTTCTTCCTCTATCTCCTGGTATAATCCCCCAGGTAGGTATGGTGTGGATACCCAGACTATCCAAGGGTTGGTCTTGGATATGTATCGTTCTGCGACCTCACGTGCTTCATATTGTTGGTTAATAGGGAACAGATCCCCTTCTTCCATTAGTATGAATATTGGGTTTAACCCGTGAGCTGATGCCACGTGGTGTGATGGGAATGCCTGTATCTTTACCCCGTTGAGTATACACACTGTTTCTTTTGTCTTTTGTATCTCAGGGAATAGTGCCTTTAGTCGTTGCATTATAATGATTGCCAAATCTAGACGCGGACCCGTGATTAGTACCACTCCTATGTCTACCTGTTTGTTTCTCCACTCGTCATCCTTTAGACATTTCCAAGCGACCCATCTCAACATGTACTCGGTCACTCCGAGACCCGCACACTTTTTTATCCAAAGGTGTTTTGTCTCCTCAAGGTCTTGGGTTAGTTCTTCTTCATAGTCAAAATACTCTAACTTGTGCGGTAATGCATGCCAGAACTGCTCAAATGATAATCCTCTATACTCTGGAAAGTCTAATGATTCCTCCTTGGGTTGTGAGTTCTTTATCTTTAGTTGTGCTACATTCTGGGCTAGGTTAGCCATACATTATCGTTTGTTGGCCTCTGCTAGTGCCTGCTTTACTCCTAGATGAGTTACTGCTAGCTTTTCCTTTACTAACATACATTTGCACATTCTATCTATATATGCAAAGTATAGATCTTGGTCTATCTCTTTTCTTACCTCTCCTTTCTCTAGTCTCATCTTTCCATAAGCTTTGGCAAACATTTGATTAATGATTAGTGCTAACTTCCTGCCGTCTTTGCCCAGGTCTGTCCAGTTCTCCTTTGGATCCTTGGGTATTTCTCGTGCTTTTTGCTCTGTTATTGTGCTCATTAGTATACTTAGATATGCCCAGAACTTGTTTTTATTGTTTTTGATAATCCTCTCTTTGGGCTAGGCTTGAGTGGTCTGCAGTTACTGCCTGAACAATACCCGCATAACTGATGATCTCTCCATGATGGCCATTTGTTAGCATTTGATGCTGATGTTACCCTTTCA
>Ga0209456_10001625_pt1 | contig 10833 bp, 11 predicted proteins | sample COG_11_FD_184755 | JGI IMG/M metagenome (GOLD analysis project Ga0209456, IMG submission 184755) | Pelagic marine sediment microbial communities from the LTER site Helgoland, North Sea, for post-phytoplankton bloom and carbon turnover... | ecosystem: Environmental > Aquatic > Marine > Neritic...
GATGCTGCATTATATCCCCATCGCTGCACCCATCAGCGTTCCATGTGCGTTTCGGGGGTTCTATCCTGTCCGCATTACGCCCCAGAGCAGACATTGGGCTAGTATGGGTCTGCATGACCGCTTATGACCCAAAGCGGACAGTCAGGAATGCCTCAAGAATCTAGTTTCTAGCTCTGTCAAATGCAGCGTCAACATGCTCAGCGAAATCACTCCTCATGTATGGTTTGATTTCAGCCCACCGCTCTTCAGGATACTCAATCGTCATGTCCATTGAGTAGGCTCTATCAGTACGCTGCCACTGTGCGTCGTTGAAAAGTCCTTCATGAAAGCGAGTGAATGCTTGTTCCCACATGATCAAGTCTCTGAATCGGACGTACCACATTCGCGCCTCATCGAGTTCGCTCAGTGCCTCGGCTTTTCTGGCCTTTAATCTAAGTGCCAATAGTGATGTATCGTTAATGTGATCGCTGGTGTATTCGTGATGAACTTGATACCAGTCGTTATCAATCTGCGCTCGTACTACTTTGGTGTTCTGAGCAACCGAGTAAGCGAGAATCAGTAGCGAGACTATTACGGCCGCATTTCCGAAAATTTCCGAAACTGCCGCCCAGTCGGTCAAATTCCTCTTCCCCATAACTGCACCCCACGTCTAAATGATTCATCTGCATTGAATCCGACATGGTACCGCAGCCTCTGACGGCTGCTTTTGGCCGAAAGCAGACCTTCGTTTTCGTAGATTTCCTGTGATTTGAACGACCGCTTTGGGTGAAAGCAGACATTGAGCTAAACTGACTCGAAAGGGCCGCCAATGACCCAAAGCGGCCTCTTTTGGCTCCGAAAGCCGCCGCATTGGATACCCGACGTAGGCTGACTGCTACTGGCACTTTCCAGTCAAAGGAATAGCGAAAGCTCAGGATGACGGAACTAATCCTTATCGTCGATGACAATAAGTTCGTCACGTTCATAGTATTTTCATTGGTGGCGCTCTTAGTGTACTTGCGTGCGTCCGGCTTTAGCCAAAAGTTAGCCGAGCGCCTCGATTCCGAAAACGACCCAAGCGTAGAAGCTGACTTCTATACTGCGTACGGCGACTTTGAGCGAGCGGCACAGATAATTCGGAAAGCGCTGACCGTAGAACCCGTCTCACCGGATCTGGTTCTAAAGTTGCTGGAAATCCACTTTCAGTCCGGCAACCGCGAGGAATTCCTGAGACACTCGCGATTCTACAGAGAGCGGTTTGGGCAATCCGGGCACTGGGAGACTATTTGTACGATGGGGCAACAGCTTCTGCCGGGCGAACGCCTATTTCGGAGGATGTGAGCGCGACGTCTGCTTCTGGCCGAAAGCTGCCGCTCAAATCGATTGGTTTCGACGAGATTGAACGACCGCTTTACCCCACACAGCTGCCATTCGCCCAAATTGGGCTAAAATGACTGCTTATGTCCCAAAGCGGCCGTTCCTTTATTACGAAACAAAATGAAAATAGCTCAGAATATTCCGTGGCCCCGAATCCTCGCTGAAGGCGCAGTTATCGTCGCAAGTATCCTATTGGCCTTTTGGATCGACGCGTGGTGGGCTGACAGGCAGTTAGAGCAAGAGACTATGGAGGATCTTGCGATCGTCGAAATTGAGCTGGCAGAGAATATTCGTCTCGCTCAGGTCGTACTGGATATTTTGCATGAGATCAGTGCAGCGAATGGCGATCTCATGGCTCAGTTGATGGCACAACCCGAGGGCGCAATGGTTGAGATTAAAGACGCCACAATATTTTGGGCGCTGTTCATTAATCCAACCCTCGATCCCTCGCTCGGAGGAATCGATGCATGGATTGGGGCGGGCCGACTCGGCGGTTTGCAGAGCCCTCTGCTGCGACAACGCCTGGCGAGTGTGCGCGGTAAAGTCGAAGACGTTACTGAAGAGCAAATCATAGCTCGTGAAATCGCGGTCCGTGAAATCTATCCACTCATCAAAGACCAGATTGGCGACATAGGTTCAATCCAAAAGTTTTTTGCCGATGGTCTGCATGCGCGACAAAGTACATCCGTTCAAACAGTGGTCGGATCAGGTACGACGCTGATGCCAAACTTGAATTCACTCCGTTTTATGCTGCGCGCAAGAATGATCTGGTACGAGGCGTCGATTTATGAAACGACGGACCTTCAGGCGGAACTCAAAGAAATTCAGATACTGCTAGCGGACGAGATTCGACGGCTTCGCGGCGACGAACCGATCTCGTAGCGGGCGCGATTGAGCGCGACCGTCGGGGCAGCGGATCTCTGCCTTCAATGTTGTCGTCGTGATGATCTGGATGACCGCTTATGGCCGAAAGCAGCCGGTCGATGAGCCTGGTTCTCAGCAACTTGAACGACCGTTTTGGGGAAAAGCAGCCACTCACGGGATGTATACTCAATGACTGGTAATGACCCAAAGCAGTCGTTCGCAATTTTGATCTTGAACTGTTTTGCTGGCCGATGAACGAAACTAAAACACTGTCGATTGCGCCTCTCGTCATCGCGGTTCTAACCATTCAATATTGAATTTGTCGAAATCGCGATTTCCGGGCGTTGACTTGTGGAGAAAATACGCCCGCTGGGCTGAGTCCGACCCTATAGTCCGCGTTCCGTGTCACTATCGACGCGCAATCAACGTTACAACTAGCGCGATCAGCGCAGGGGCCGCTTGCACATACAAGATTGACGGCTTTGCCGTAGCGGCGCCGAAAACGCCGGCAACGATGACGCACCCGAGAAAAAACACTCGAAGCGGAAATCCGTCCTCTTTGCGTAAAAGACTCCAGATCAAGCCCGCTGCAAGGAAGCCGTTGTAGAGGCCTTGATTTGCCGCGAGTACAGCCGTTTGTTCAGCGAACTCCGGAGTCAGCCCAAACGCGCGCAAGCCGGCAGGCTTTGTCCAAAGAAACATTTCCAGAACCAGAATGTAAAGATGCTCAATAGCAACGAACGCAACGAGTGCAGTAGCAGCTTTTTTCATGATTGAATGTCTCGAACATGCCAGCGATGTAGCTAGCCTTAGAAGAGCATACGGCAGCGGCCATGCTATTTTCAGATTTTTGCCAATTCCTACGTCCGCTTTACCCCCGAAAGCCGCCATTGGGCTAGTATTGTCCTTAAGGGCTGCTTATGACCCTAAGCTGCCGTCAAACCGTTTCGATTAATCTGACTCGATGTCCAATTGTGATTGCAGTATAGAAGCTGAAACCCGAGCGCAGAGCCGTGTTCTTATCGCATTGCTTGCGATCAACGGGTCGATGTTCGGGATCGAAATAGTGACGGGTATTCTGGCCGAATCGACTGGACTGATTGCAGATTCGCTAGACATGCTCGCAGACGCAGTGGTCTATGGGATCGGGCTGTACGCGGTCGGTAGAGCCGCAGGCGTGAAAGTACGGGCTGCATTCGCCAGTGGTCTTTTTCAGATCGTGCTGGCGCTAATAGTAGCGCTTGATATTGGCCGTCGAGCCCTGTTTGGCAGTGATCCAGAGCCCACCTATATGGTGACAGTTGGCATTGTTGCACTGGTCGCAAACGTGATTTGTCTTGCACTTCTTGCGAAGCACCGCGACGGTGAGGTTCATATGAGGGCTAGTTGGATATTCTCTAAGAACGATGTGATCGCCAATGTCGGCGTTATATCAGGGGGATGGCTTGTGTACGTTTTGGATGTTCGCTGGCCCGATCTAATAGTCGGGATCGCCATTTCCACCATCGTTTTTCGAGGAGGCTTGGCAATCATTGCGGATGCGCGGCAAGAACACGCACGAAGCGCGATAAATTAGTAGGACTCGAACGACCGCAAGTGGCCGAAAGCGGTCGTTCGATATCAGCGTGCCAGGTAAAGTATGCGACACTCTTTTCCAAGGCCTGACCGCGAATGGGGAGTGAAATGGCGAAGAAGACTGTTTTCCAGTACCCGGGAAAGAAAGCTACTGTTTCCTGGAATGGCCGCCTGTGCATCCATGTCGGGGAATGTGGCCGGGCGAAAGGAGAGCTTTTCGTGGGCGGACGCGATCCTTGGTGCCAGCCTGACCTCACGAGCAGCGAGGAGGTCGCCGATGTCATAAATCGTTGCCCGACCGGTGCTCTGACCGTGCAATTTAAAGACGGCTCTGCCATAGAGCAGCCTGAGCCCGTTAATACGATAAACGTTGCCTACAATGGGCCGCTCTTTATTCGTGGCGTCCTGAACATCGAGAATGCACCGGTTGATGCGCCGGGACTCGCCTTTCGAGCTTCTTTGTGCCGCTGTGGCAAATCGCGGAACAAGCCGTTTTGCGACAACTCGCATGAGAGGGAAGGGTTTTCCGATTACGGTGCCGTCGGTGAGACCGGTACGGACGAGCCCGGCGCTGGAGGCGAGTTGACGATCAAGCCGATTAAGGATGGTCCACTAATGTTTAACGGCAGCCTGACGATCAGGAATAGCAGCGGGCGCGATGCTTGGCACGGCAGCCGTGTTGCGCTCTGCCGTTGCGGCGAATCCGCGAACAAGCCGTTTTGCGACGGCACTCACAAACGAGTGAGTTTCAAAAGCGATTAGATTGAGACTGGCAGAAACTGAAATGTCCGCTTTACGCTCAAAACCAAATGCGGACAGTCGCCTTTTCGGCCGCATAGGCCCGAATGTAATTCTCACAATCCATTGCCGGAATCAGATACGCAACGGTTGACCCATGACACAATTAGAATCTCTAGCAAATCTAGGCGAGATCATCGGTGCTATTGCGGTAGTAGTGTCTCTTATTTATCTCGCAGTCCAAGTGCGCCAGAATACTCGAGCGCAACAAACCGAAAATTTCTCGCGTGCGTTGGATCGGGTGGCTGCGATGCAGGCAACCTTGAGTCAAGATTCCGGGATTTCAGTCATCCTCTCAAAGGGTGTTTTGGACCCGTCGGAACTTACACCTAAGGAAAGGACGCAGTTTGCTTGGGCGATGTATGAACTCTTCGGTGCGTTCGAGTTCATGTTTCTTGCCTCGAAGACCAACGCTATACCAGAAGAAGTCTGGCAGCGTTGGTCATTAGCGGTGGCGTGGTGGCTCACCTTTCCCGGCGTACAAAATTGGTGGAAAGTCAGGCCGGTTCCCTTCACGGACAGCTTCACGTCGTATGTCGCATCCCTGCTCGAGAACAATCCAACAGATGCGGAAACAACGCGGCGCTTTCAAGACTTTGTTGCCCAGGGCAAACACCCAACCTAGAGTGTGGTTTGGGGCATCGAGAACGGTCGATGACCGCTTTTGGCCGAAAGCAGACGTTCGACTTTGCAGATATAGAGCCGTTTGAACGTCCGCTATTGGCGAGAGCACACGTTGTGGGATTCTTCGTCGTGCGCTAGAGCTCGTCCAGCCATTCGGTCAGGCGTTGCGACTGGAACGCAAAGAACGGGTTGTGCCGAATACGCAGGAAAAAAACGGGGTTTAACAGCAGCACCTGCCGCTCGCCGCGTGGTGCCAGCGCGCCGAGAACGACCGTGGACTCATTGGTGACTGAACCGTTGCCGTAAAGCACGTCGTCGGGGCGAAACGGAATGGCGATGTGCGACAGCGAGTAGATTTCAGTTGGCCATCGCAATTTCGTTGCTTCAACCAATGGTTCAGTCTCGCCGGCGGCCAAAGTCTGTGCGGCGATGGCATTATCTGAGGGGTCCCGGTTCTTGAGAATGGTAACTCCGAAGTCCAATGGCGCCCGTGTAGTGAAAAAGTCGATCGGTGCGTCCGGAACAGCCCGCATCAAATGCAGCATCGTGCTGTTGCGATTTACGTCGTACAGCACCAGCTCGCTGCCGTTAGGTGGCAACCTGTCATATACCGTCGACACGATGGCCGTTGCGCCGACCGTATTATCAACGATCGATTGAAACGTCAGCACAGGCGGCATGTTTGCGGCTTTGTCCGGATCGTCGAACGCATCGTACACGCGACTCGAGAGCTTATGAACTTCCCAGGCCGCTTGCTTGGGGAAGGATGTGAACTTGAACGGATCGACCTCGGGAAGAACCTGCAGCCATTTGAATTGTTCGAACCAGGGTATCCAGGAGAGCGCTGCATGCCAGTCCATCACGGCGGCGGCCGAGGTAATTGCGATGCCGGGTGACATCAGCACGAGACCACTCGGGCACGGTAGTTCGTCGCTGCTGGCGCAATGGAGTGCGTAGTCCACGGCCAGCAGGCCACCGTTGGAATAGCCAACGATCAACAGTGATTCGTCCGCACCCGGCACCTGCATTGCCCGTCGAATCGCTATACGCACCGCAGCGGTCCAGTCCTCCCAACGCGCCTGCAACAGGCCGCTGACCGCAAATCCATGTCCCGGCATGCGCATCGCGACCACGTTGTAGTCCGCGCCGGCCAGTGCTTGAGCCGTGGCCAGCATGGAATACGGCGAATCCGTCAGGCCGTGAAGCATTACGGCAACCCCACGGGGGGACGGCACCCTTAACTCGTAGGAGTGGTTCCAGTTGCCGTCGAAATTACCAGGGTGAACAAGGCTATTGGCGAAGTAACGGTCGGCCTTGCTGTAGGGGCGCGAATGGCTGGGGATCTTTGCCTCGAGCTCCGCCGCGAGATTGTCTTCGATAGCCAGGTAGGTTGCCCAGTCGGTTTCGCTTTCCATTGATGCGTCGAATTCTTCGACGAACTCGATGCGGTGCTCCGGGCCGGGTTGCGGCATGCGCCGGGCATCGAAAGCCCGCCCGAAATAAATCGTCAGCACCAATACGGCCAGCACCGTGGCCAGCCAACGACCCGCAGTGAATACGGTACGCATCTACTGGCTCATCAATTCCTGCATTCTTGAGAGTTGCATGGTCTCTTCGACGAGTTTGCCGTCGTGATAAAACATGATGAGTTCCAGCGGGACGTTGTTCCAGGCGAGCTGGGCGACATTATCCGGGCTGATGCTATGCCGGCCCAGCGTCCTCTCAGTCGGCCAGTCCACCGACGGGAAGGAAATGTAGGCAAGCTCCGAACAAACGATCTTGTCCGTGGTGTCGACGTCAAAGTTGAAGTCGTATTTCTTGCCTAGCTGGCGAAACGCCATCAATAGCGCTTCCTGCTTCAGTTCCGGTGCGTCGTTCTCGTCGAATACGGGGCGCAGGATGGCGATGTCGTCGACATTGATGAAGTGTTCCAGTGTGTTCAGTTGAACGCCATCCCGCAGTGCCTCAATGATTTGTTTCTGGTCTTTTGAATCCGCATCGGCATCGGTGCTGAGCTGGTCGGCATACTGTTGCACGAGTAACTCGTCCCAGACACCGGCATCGATAAGCTCCGCCTTGGTTCCCGTCCATATCGCCACGTGCCCGAAATGACCGGGAATCAACTTGTCGGTGAGTCGAAACGGCGTCTTCTCGAGGATGATGTCCAGCGGTTGCAGGATGGATTTGATATTACGCATAGCCTCTTCATCGCCATGCAACTTGCCTTTCCTGGACTCGTACATGCCGACGGTATTGCCGAACAAGCCACTAACCATGTCGAAGCCGTCCTTGGTTGTCTCTGACAGCGCGTCGGCCGTGATTCGTTCGTAAGTGACAAACTTGTTTGCGGCAATTTCGCCGATACGCAATTTCCTGGTGTAGTTGTAGGATGGGCTGGAGTCGATGAGCGCCATCAGGTAGGCGAAGTCGGAGTCTTCGTCAGCATCTGCAATAGCGGGTTTCTGCTGCTCGTAAAATGCAATCGCTCGTCTCGCGCGGTGACGAATTTCGACAGAGTTGGCTGCTAGCGTTGCTTCGGCGAGTTTGTTTGCGACAAGGCCGAAGCCCATGTCGGGGTCGTTGAGGACGTTTCTGAGTCGCTCGTCCTGCTCAAACAGAACGATGCCCAGGAGATAATTATCATAGAGGGTGAGGGCAGCGCTCATTGAGAGCATCAGTCCTTTCAGCCGGAGATCGGGGCTGATGTTGTATCTCGCGAGCGTCGAGTCCTGTACATCCACGGCGCACTCATAAGCGTTGGCGATTCCATAGAGTTGTTCGCGAACACCGAGGTAGGCCTCTGAGCCGGCCTTCAGCGTGACAAGATCCCGGCTGGACAACGGCTCGTCTGTGTTCAGTCGCAGGCGGTTTGAAATCTGCAGCATCTCGGCCCTGGCGACCAGGCTCTGTTCCACCAGCAACTGAAGTTTCTCAAATTCCTCCTGGAAAATGAGCTCGGGCGACGCACCTCCGTCGAGTTGACGTGCAAGCTCGTCAAAGCACGCAGCCTCCAGTTCCTTCATGTTGCTGGAGATTCGCAACCCGGAGTAGGTGAGCCACACGGCGGTTACAACGACGAGCCCGAGGGCCAATTTGAGAATATTTGCCTTGTTGATCATGAAGATGAGTCTCGGTAGCTGGTCAGTAATGCGGTACGAACAGTCTCACCATACAACACTTCACTTTCACACCCGTCGATACCGAATATCGCGGCCGGTGTGAAGGCCTGCGTTTCCAGGGCGAAGTCGATGAACTGCTCGGCAGACAAAACCCTGCGACCCGCATGGTCGACCAGGGGAATGTGCAGGTCTTCGAGTCCATCGTAGGAGCGGTAGACGAGCTCGGTGCAGACGACGCGATCTGAGTTAAAGAAGTCGAAGTCGAAGTTGTACATTTTGCCTTCATGCATAAAGGCTCTTGCGACCGCACTTCCGATGCTTGCCGGGTGCAGATTCGGGCGTAGCACGACAAAGGCATCAACAGACAGCGTGTCGTGCAGCGGACGGAACAGCACACCGTCCTTACGTGCCTCGAGTACACACAACTCGGGGTCGCGTCGTTCCTGCGCGCCGACGTAAAACGCGGCATGCGGCCAAAAGCCGGGCATGAAGAGGTTGGTGAGTGCCTTGGCGTGTCGCGTGATGATGACGTCGCCGGGCTGCAGGAAGGCCGCGATGGATTCGAGGATATCCTCGGTCACTTTTTTGTTTGTTTTCTCGACGATCTCCGACGCGATTCTGCCGAAACCCTCCAACACGCTGGCCATCACATTCTGCGCGCTCACAACGCCACGGCGGCGCCACTTGTGGCTCACGTAACGCCACGCACCTTTGAGGTAGTTGCGCTTGCTGGGGTCCAGGGATGTTTCGAGCTGTCTCAATTGCCGCGCAAGGAAGCCAACAATCGGATCCGTGCTGAGCAGGATGAGTTCCTTGCGATGCTTGCGGCGATATTTCATTGCATCGTAAAGCGCGAGCACGTTCGTATTATCGACGAAGGCCGAAAAGATTCTCGTGTACTGCTTGCGGGGAATTCTGTACTCGGGAAATGCTTCATTCAGCTTGCGCTGAACGATGCTGTGATCAGCGACTTTGAACAGCATGAGGCGATCGACACGAACGAGGACGCAGGCCGCGGAGTAACCCAGCAGGAAGTAGCGCAACTCGTCCAGTTGATTGTCCGGCTTATCCAGTTGCGCCTGCACATCTTCGATGACCACCCAAAGACTCTCGCGAATGCTCAAGAAGCGTGCGAACCAGAAGCCGATGGCTTCATCCTCGGCGGGTCGAAACTCGCCGCGTTCGACGATGGCGGCAAGCTGCGTTTCTGTAGGCGCATCGTTCTGCATTTGCGATGCGGCCTCGATAAGGCCACGCATCGTGTCGCTTAGTGTCTTCAACACAATCATTGCTCAGCGCTCAAGGTGGCGAAAGCCTTCGAAGAACCAGTGGCGTATTGCCAGTACCATGGTGGTACCACGCCTTTCGGTCGCCGAGAGCTTGCGTTCATCCCAGGTTGTGTCGTCAAACAAGTCGCCCATGGCTTTGAGTCGCTCGATAAGTTGTCGCTGGGCACTTTGCGTGAGCATGCCGTTTTTTACAATGCGCACGGAGTCATCGTCCTGAAAGTGATGGCTGAAGAACTCCGATTGCACGCGGCTCCTGAAGAACTTCTCAATGGCGCCGTTCTTACGCCAGCTGAAGTTGTTGGCAATCAGCAGGCGCACACGATCACCGGGCTGTAGTTCGATGACCTTCATACGATCCAGTTTACGAAGGTACTTCAGGCACTCAGCCAGTGAGATGTCGTAGCGCTGAATAATCTCATCGAAGGTCCAGTAGTTGATCAGGCAGTAGGCGACCAGCAGCAGTCGAGTGTCGCCCACGATCTCTTGCTCGTTCTCTTCCGAGAGTTGCTCGATTTTCGGCTCCTGCGACTCGCTGATGTTGACGAGATCACCGATATCCAGCTCCAGCACCGCACACACATCGTCCAGGCGGCGCAGTGAGAAGTTGCCGGTTGAGAACATGTGTTTGACGGCTGACTCGGAGAGGTCGAGCCGGTCGGCCAGCCCGCGGTAGGTGATTCCGCGGACTTTCAGCTGGCGCTTGAGGGTGTCAATTATTCGTGAGGAAGTTGTCATAATGCGTAAGAAGTATCACTAAATTATACCATTAGTTCCATAGATCTGACTAATACGAAGGGAGTTGCGAAATATTATACCAGCTTCTAGGCTCGATCCTGCACTAACCACATGCAAGGAGTTGTCATGAGCCTGATTCGTAGAATATCCACAAGCATCACGTCGTCGGTTGATCGCGCCGTTAGCAAGGTCGAGAACCACGACGCCATCATCAACGCCGCGCTACGGGATACGCAGCAGGCCGCCGCCCGATCCCGGGTGCGCCTGGAGCGTGTTCGCAAGGACGGCCATAGCCTCAAGACGCGGCACGCTAACTTGCTGCTCGCCATATCTCGCTGGACTGAACGTGCCAAGAGTATTGGTGCTGCTGACGAGGCCAAGGCACTTGAATGCCTGCGGCGACGCAAGGACTGCGAGATGCAGCTGCAGAACCTCGAGCTCTCGATCGAAAAGCACGAGGAACTCGAGTCGCG
>Ga0209456_10001626_pt1 | contig 10832 bp, 9 predicted proteins | sample COG_11_FD_184755 | JGI IMG/M metagenome (GOLD analysis project Ga0209456, IMG submission 184755) | Pelagic marine sediment microbial communities from the LTER site Helgoland, North Sea, for post-phytoplankton bloom and carbon turnover... | ecosystem: Environmental > Aquatic > Marine > Neritic...
TGCGCTCACTGTCGGCGTATTCGACACGGGCCAGTACGGCTATAATTACGGCACCAGCGAGCACGAGACGCAGCTGTTCGCCACCTTCCAGGGCGACGGGGTGACGGCCTACCAGCTACAGGTTACCGGCTATGACATCGATCTTGTCGATGAGATCTCGGTATACCTCAACGGCGTGCAGATCGGTTACCTCTCCACCGGTCCGGACAATGGCCTGAACGCCGGCGATGTAATTAGCCTGGACCCGGCATTGCTGGTGGCGGGTGAAAACACGCTCGAGTTCCGTCAGCAGGTCGCCGGCTGGACCTGGGGGGTGACCAATCTCGGTGTCTTCGATCTCTAAATCAAAGGAATCAAAGGGGACAGATTTATTTGGTCGGAATTTCAAATAAATCTGTCCCCTTTGGTTTTAATGGTGTCTGATCCTGTCGATCGCATGTGAATTACAGCGCGCCTTCACCGCCGGAACAAAACACGTACACCGTTGGCGATCGTCGTATGTGCGTAGCCCTTGATAAGCCAGGACGCGGCAAATGCAATCAGGGCAACCGACTCGGGCCAGAAAATGGATCTTCCATTCAGACCGGCGAAACCCGCCCAGATAATGCTCCCGACGATGACCAGGCCGCAAAAGAGGTACACTCTGTTGCGCACCCGCTTGTCAGGCGTGACTTCCTCTTCAGTCGGCGTGATTCGAAATAGCCAGAGCGCGAACACCGCAAACATTGTGAAAAGTATGACAGCGAACACATGATGCAGAACTCCTGTAACCGGAGACCACCAGGATAAAGTGTCCACACCTGCCGGCGCTGCTGTGGGAAAGAATGCTACGCCAAGCGCAGCAACTGCGGCAGTCATTGCAGCCGCCCGGTCTGCCCAGTAATACTTGTTCTTGTAGCCGCGGTAGGTAAACAGGAAAAGTGCGAGAGCGACCAGCATTCCTACAAATGCAGCAACTGCGCCGGTGTAGTAGTACGCGCTGATAGACTCCAGGCTTCTCCATTGCGCCACACCATCCCTGACTACTGCCATGATAATCAGGAGTAGCGGAAGAACAAGACCTATATACCCGATCAGTTGCCGGTGTGCATGATCTGACTGGTCATCAGGTCGGTACGCTGGCTGTTTCGCTGGTGTGTTGAGTGATGCTGAATCTGGGCGAACCTTTGTCAAGGTAACCATTGAATCCTCCATAGTGGTACCGTATTAATAAGGGGACAGACCACTTGTCTTGTTGATCGACATGTCTAATACCGTGGTCTGTCCCCTATTGTTGCGATATCAATAAAATGTATCCGGCCCCTTTTTTCCATTTCATATGGAAAGATGATTCAGTTTGCTGAATGGCAAAATATCTATATGATAACTGCATGTTCAATCGCCCTTCACTTAAATCTACCCACATGTTTCCGCGTTGACCCCAAGACGCCTACTCTGACCCCGGTTTCATGCCCTTAACAAGTGAATAACCGCCACCTCTATATCCTCACATCGTTGCTGATCCTGGCGGGGCTGGCATTTTTCATCTATAAACTCGTAATTTTGCAATTTCCATTGAGCCCGGACAGCCGGATTAAGATCTGGGACATTGAGGTGCGAGTTAGCTTTCTGGCCGAAGGTCAGCCGGTCAAAGTCTCACTATATGTTCCACGCACAAGTGGTAACTATGCACTTCTCGATGAGAACCTGATATCGCGCGGTTACGGGGCGCGAATCAAGGAGGTCGGGGGCAACCGCCGGGTTATTTGGTCGATTCGCGAGGCCAGCGGCCAGCAGACGCTCTACTACCGCGCCACTTTGCAGAAACTTCGATCAGGGGATGAACAGGAACTGGGGAAACTGCCACAGGCTGACAAGTCTGACTTAAAGGGCGCCCACCTGACCGCAGCACAAGCGGTTGCGGCCGATATTCGGGCACACTCTGCGGATACAGAGACGCTTGTATCAGAGTTGATGAAGCGCCTCCATGCACCGAAACCGCGCGAGAACCTTGATCTGTTGCTTGGTAAAGCTCCTGGGGCACTGACCCGGGCTCGTGCTGCAGCAAATATTCTGCAACTGGCTGGGGTTCCCGCACGGATTGCACACGGTGTACAGTTGTCGGAATTTCAAAGGGATCTCCCCGTGATTCACTGGCTGCAGGTGCTCCATGGGGATCTCTGGCGTTCATACGACCCAGTCACAGGCAAGGCCGAGGTGCCTGATGACTATTATTTGATATGGCACGGTGGCAAGTCCTTGATTCGGATGCGTGGCGGCGAGCAATTGCAGGCCACGCTTTCGGTTGTCCTTAACAAAATGGCGGTGCCGTATGGCATTTCTTTGCAGAGTAAGGGTGTTACGCCCGCCTTACACAGATTCTCCCTGTTCAGTTTGCCAGTGGACAAACAGGCAACCTATCACATCATACTATTGATACCGATCGGCGCCCTGTTACTCGTGTTCTTGCGCAATGTCATTGGCATCAAAACTTTTGGTACCTTCATGCCTGTGCTGATCGCGCTGGCATTTCGTGAAACCCAGTTGCTCTGGGGCTTGATACTTTTCTCACTCGTGATTGCCTTTGGTTTGACGGTGCGCTTCTATCTGGATCGGCTCAAACTGCTGTTGGTGCCACGCCTCGCTTCTGTGCTCATTGTGGTCATCCTGTTGATGACAGCCATTACTATTATCAGCAGCGATCTGGGACTGGAGCGTGGATTGTCCATTGCACTGTTCCCTATGGTCATCATGACAATGACTATTGAGCGTATGTCGATAGTCTGGGAAGAACGCGGCATGAAAGAAGCCATGCAGCAAGGCCTCGGCAGTCTGGCCGTTGCTGCGTTAGCCTATATGGTGATGACCAACCAGTTGATAAGTCATCTGGTTGTCGTGTTCCCGGAACTTCTGCTTGTAGTGCTTGCCTTTTGTTTGTTGCTGGGTCGGTATTCCGGCTATCGACTGCTTGAATTGATTCGGTTCCGGGACCTGTTGCGAAGGTCATCCTGATGCTGAATGTTATCAGGCGGTTGAAGTCAGCAAATGTACTCGGAATCAACCGGCGGAATGCACAATACATTCTCCAGTATAATGCGCGGAGCCTATACCCCGTTGTGGATAACAAGGTGCGTACCAAACAACTTGCCATGGCCATGGGCATCCCGGTACCGGAACAGTATGGCATCATCGAATATGAACACCAGATCCGAAACCTCCATAAACAGCTTGAACCATACCCGGACTTTGTCATCAAACCGGCCCGAGGCAGTGGCGGAAATGGAATTGTTGTGATCACCGATCGCCCAAAACAACTCTATCGCAAAATCAACGGGCAACTGCTGAACCGGCACGATTTACAGCATCATGTATCGAATATCCTTACCGGTATGTACAGTCTCGGAGGACAACCTGATCAGGCACTGCTGGAATACCATGTACACTCTGACCCGGTTTTTCAGCCGGTCATTTACCGGGGCGTTCCGGACATCCGCATCGTGGTCTTTCTCGGTGTTCCGGTCATGGCGATGGTCAGATTGCCAACCCGGCAATCCGAAGGCAAAGCAAACTTGCACCAAGGAGCTATTGGCGCCGGCATCGATATCGTTACAGGCACGACACTTGATGCGGTCTGGAAGAACAAGATTCTCAGTAAGCAACCCGATACCGGATTTCCTGTTGCTGGTATCCAGATACCCCACTGGGACACGATTCTAAGGACATCGACACGCTGCTATGAGATGAGCGGATTGGGATACCAGGGGGTTGATTTTGTCCTCGATCGTGACAAGGGCGCGTTAATGCTTGAACTCAACGCGCGGCCAGGCCTGAACATCCAGATCGCCAACCAGGCCGGACTGCACAATCGTCTAAAGCTCGTCGAACGGCATCAGCAGTCGCTCAAATCGATCGATAATCGCGTAGCGTTTGCACGCCGGCATTTTTCTACGAACTTAAATTGATATACCGCCTGATATAGCGAGGCCAAAATGGGATTTCATGCGGATGAAAGGATGCCCGCTTTTTTGGCTTCTGACGGATATGTTCAATAGTTGTTACCGGTATTCCATCCATGGAGCGAGCACCCGTGACCCGAGCACGGCGAGATCTCATCTCCCTCGGAGCGGCTTCCTGCTACCATTGCATTAGCCGCTGTGCGCGCCGGGCCTTCCTGCGGGGGAGGGCACCTTGACCGGAGACTTTTTCATGCCTTTCGTGCCCTTCTTAGTGCTTTCGGGCGCATCCTTTACTCTAGCATTTAAATCAAGACTCAAACGCGAGCGCCGGGGTTTCGTTGCGGTCTATTCCGGGTGACTCTACGTTTTCCGCCATGCCATGCAATGAATGGACAGATTGAAATCGATGTCCTCCGGAAAGTTTTGCGCAGTGACCCAAGCCTGGGTGATGTTTTCGCTTACTGTAGGCAGAGCCTGCAGGGCCTTCGCACTGCGCGGTCTCAGAGTGACAGCCTATGAGCGACCTTCATTTTCAGCGTATGCAGGTAGGACCCCGATGGGTGAGTTGCTCGGTTTTTTCCCGGTTTACGGAGAGATTCAGCGCTAGTGAAAAAGTGTAACTCTGAGCATGATCCGGATGTCGAATTTTAATTATATGAATATTATGAAGATTCTAAAATTTTTGGCGGAACAGCTCCAATAGCAATTCCCACTAAGGGCGCGATGATATATTCTGATGATATTTTCTAATGCACCCTGGGGTGCACGGATGCACCGTTGCCTTTATGACGGCTGTAAGCCTAGGAAAATTGGAGCAAACCGGAAATCGCACTTATCGCATTTCGTTTCTGAAAGATCCATGTATGGAGTTATCCGGCTTTTTTCGAAGTATCAACGGGTACAAGCAAGATGAATAAACTGATTCGACCATCGCTTTTAGTAATTCTACTGGTGACATCCGGCCTCTCCTGCGCCGGAAGTGTTGTGGGTTGGGTGGAGAAGGCCCGCATCTACCCTGGCGACTTTCTCATGCACGCCAAGATGGACACCGGAGCCAAGAACTCCTCCCTAAACGCATCTCAAATGGAGACCTTCAGGCGCGAGGGAAGAGAATGGGTCCGCGTTAGTCTAGTCAACAGAGACGGGAAAAGCACGACCCTCGAGCGCCCGGTGGAACGAATTGCTCGAATCAAGCGCCACCGGGGCAACTCCCAGGAACGGCGGGTTATTACCCTCGGCATCTGCGTAAACGACGTTTACAAGGAAGTGGAGGTCAGCCTTATCGACCGCTCCCGGTTTGATTACCAACTGCTGGTGGGGCGTAGTTTCATGGAGGGGGATCAGATCATCGATCCATCGCAGAGCTATTCGGCCGAACCAGCCTGCCCCGTCGGTCAGAAGCAGTTGCAGGAGACTCGACAAAACATAGTGTCAGGCGATATGCAGCACCTTGGGCGGCGCTAAATCAAATAAAGGATACAAATAAAGGGGACCGCAAATAAAGGGGACAGCCCCTTTATTTATTTGATGGTCGCAGGCTTAAGTCTGGCATCGAGTTTTCATCCCGCAGGCATTACTAGTTCAAGCGTCTGCCGAGCAACACGAACCTCTGCCTGCACGCCCCAGTTGAATTCCAGATAGTCCGATTCAATCCCGTCGCCGAAAATGACGCCGCCCTCGTTCATTTCGGAACGCACACGCAGTTGCGCCTGGTCAGTGAGCAGGCCGGTGCTGATGGCGGTGCCGGTTGCATTGCTGGGAAAGGCCTCGCGCACATAATAGGCCAGTTTACGATCTTCCGGTGCCGGCAGTTCCAGCGCGTCCTTGCGGCTGCGGTTAATGGAGCGTGCCCAGCCGGTCGCACCGGTGCCGGTCGCAATTATCATGCCCGAGGATGACTGGTGCTCCTGCCCTGTCGTGACATCCACCCGGTAACGGGCCGACTGGTGGGAGCGGTGGCCGAGAAAGATTTCATTCAGCGCCAGTAATTGTTGCCCGGTATCGAGGCTGACCTCGACCATCACACGTGATTGTGACTCAACGTCCCCGTACATTGCCGGGACCAGTTGTTGCAGTGCATCATGAGCACTGAACGGGACCAGGATGCCATCAAACAGGGCCTGGTCCGGGTTAATACCAAGCACACGCTGGCCACTCAGGTACTTGGCCACATTGGCAACGAGCCCATCCTGTCCGACTGCCACGACCAGGTCTTCCGGTTCAAATAAAAAACGCTCCAGTTCGGCACGGTCCACGCGGTTGCGGCGCCACCTGGACGGCACATGCCTGGAGACAGTCTCGAGTGCAGCGGTAAAGCGTTGATGGCGCCCCTCGAGCTCGTCGATTGACTGGCCCCGGGATGACAGGAAAAAGGCGGCCTGGCCACGGGTAGCGTGAGTCGCGAGTAATCGTTCGTACTCGGTTTCGCGTGTGATCAACACCACCCGTGGGACAACGGCAGTCATCAGGCCGCTCCACTGGAATCGCCCAGTTTCTTCGCGCCGGCCTGGAACAGGTCCGCCAGGTTTGTCTGCAACACATCCGGTGTGATGTTGAGATGCTCGATGGTGTGCAACTTGCCGGCGATCTCCTGGATGGCCAGTGCCAGCACCACGCTGGCAGGCAGGGTCTCGTAGACGCTCATGCGTTCCTTGACCCCGGCCGCTTCCGCCAGGCCCAGTGCCTCGATGCGTTCGGCGTTCGCGCTGCCTTCTGCGCGAATGGCATCGGCTTCCGCGGCACTCATCACGCGCCGATTTTGTGCATTGGTGTCAGTTTCAAGGCGCAGTGCTTCACTGTCAGCCCTGGCGCGGATGGCGCGTTGCTGACTGTCGGATTCTGCCTGCAGGTTCTCCTGCGTGACCATGGTTTCGGTTTCCATGATTTCGCGCGCGAGGCGGGCCCTGGCGGCAAGTTCCTCGGCAGTGGCGGTTTCTTCCACGCGCCGGCGTTCGTTCGAGCCTTCCTGGGTTATGAGCTGCTCTTCACGCGTTGCCAGATCGATCCTGTTCTGCAACTCGTTTTCGGCAATCTCGCTCTCCTTGTCCACGGCCATGGCGCGGCGTTTGAAAGTCGCTTCGTCGGCATCCTGCTGGATGCGTTCCCGGGTCGGTGTCTGCAATGCCTTTTCCAGTTCCGAGGAGGGTTTGATGTCCATGATGCGCAGGCTTACCATTTGCAGGCCCATGTCTTCAAACACCGGGTCGCCCAGAAAGCCGCGTTCGATGGCTTGCTGCAATTCGTCGGGATTGACGGCAACCAGTTCACGTACGTCCTTTGCGGCCAGGTAACTGGTCGCATGTTTCTGCGCGGTACCGGTGAACAGGGTAGCCAGCTGCTCCAGCGGCTGCTTGCGATGCAGGCCATTCGTTAAATCGATCGAGAAGTCGATACGCTCGGCCAGGCGCTCGGCATCGGTGACCCGGTAGGTCAGCTCGCCCTGGATGGTGATGCTCTGGAAATCCCGTGACCGGCCATGGAACAGGAACTGCAGTTCCCGGTCATCGGTCGGGATTTCCGCGATGCCGCTGCCAAGGCGTGTGAACCAGAAGGCGAGCCCTTTGCCGGAAGCCACCCGTATTCCCTTGCGGTAACGGATGACATGCACATTGGGCTCACTGCGCAAATGTGTCAGTACGGGGTATTGTTTTATGTCAGCCATGTCAGTCACCTCGCTTTTCCTGTGCATCAATGACAGATGATGCGGCTCTGCCCGAAGGCATGATTACTTGATAATGTCGACCTGGTCAGGGTGTATGACCCGGTACAACATGGCGGGCCGGTGCGGACCTTCACGCCGCAGCTCGCCGGTTTCCTCGATTTGTTCCAGTGCCAGGACCCATTTACGGAAATTCCGCTTGTCCATCGTCTCACCCAGGATTATTTCGTACACGGCCTGCAGCTCGGTGAGTGTGAAGGTCTCCGCCATGAACTGAAATGCGATGGTGGAGTAGTCGAGCTTGGCACTCAGCCGGTCATGGGCCATCGCAATGATCTCGTCGTGGTCAAAGGCAAGGGTCGGCATTTCATCCAGTCCAAACCAGCCGACGGCCTCCGCATCGGTTGCGGCACACAGGCTCAGCTGGTCCGAGGCAATCAGGGCGTAATAGGCGACCGTAATGACACGTTCGCGCGGATCGCGCTGTGGATTGCCGAAGGTGTACAACTGTTCCAGGTACACATCGCGCACACCGGTCTCTTCTTCCAGTTCACGCAGAGCCCCGGTGTCCAGGTCTTCATCCTCGCGGACAAAGCCACCCGGCAGGGCCCATTTACCCTTGTAGGGTTTACCGGCGCGCTTGATCAGCAGCACCTTCAGGGCAGCGTCCCGGATCGAGAAGATCACGATGTCGGTCGTTACGGCTGGATGTGGGTACTCGTAGTTATGCATGGCCTGTCCTTTAAGTGTACTTAATACACTAACTATGATAGTGTTAAGCACACACTAAGTCAAGCAGAAGGTGAGAGCATGAACGAATACAAGGTAAATGTTAGTCAGATTAGAGAGTTAGCGGGTCACTATGCGGCAGGCGAGCTGGAGGATTGTATCCAGGATGTACTGGGGAGTGGCACGAACACCTGTGAGCTGACCGGGGATCAGGCAGAGGTCATTTCTTTGCTGTCCATGGCAGGCTTTGTTCGGGCACGGATGGAGCAGGAAGATCTATCGCTCTCGCAGGCGCTGCGTATACTGGGCCGGAGAATGAGGAGGGTGGTGGGTGCGCAGGTTAAAAAATCAATCAATAAGTCAGACTCGATTGATCCGACGGTGTCGGGATAAAACCAAAGGGGACAGATTTATTTTGAAATTCCGACCAAATAAATCTGTCCCCTTTGGTTTTATCCCGGCTGCAAAAATGCGCGTATTCATTCTGCTGCTGAGCCTGCTTGTATCTGTCCAGGTGACGACGGCCAGCCCTGAGCCCGAGCTCTTCGACGGGCACATTCATTACAGCAGTGATGTGTGGGACAAGCTTTCGCCACAGCGTGCCCTGGAATTGTTGTCCGAGGCGGGTATCACGCGGGCGCTGGTTTCCGGCACGCCGGGGGAGGGTGCGGAACGCCTGTATCGCGCCGCGCCTGAGCGGGTGGTGCCGTTCCTGCGACCGTATTCGTCGCTCCGGCATCGTTACACCTGGTCCAGGGATGTGGCGGTCATGGATTATCTGCATGAACAGCTTGCGCGTATTCCTTATCGGGGCATTGGCGAGTTTCACCTGTTCGGTGAAGATGTGCACAATCCGATTGTAACCGAGGTTGTTGCACTGGCCCGCAGGCAGGACCTGGCCTTGCATGCGCACACGGACGAGACCGGTATTCGAGTGCTGCTGACTCAGGCGCCTGACATACCGGTGATCTGGGCACATGGCGGTTTCGATGTGTCTGAAACTATTTTGCGTGAGTTACTCGAGCAGCACGAGCAGTTGTACATCGAACTGTCCTTTCGCGAGGGGATTACCCTGGAGGGGAGGCTGATGTCCCAATGGGAGCAGCTGATGACCGACTTCCAGACCCGTTTCCTGGTCGGCATGGATACCTACACACCGGGCCGCTGGCTCGAGCTGCCGGAGCTGGCTGCCGCAGCGCGCGGCTGGTTGGCACAACTGCCGACAGAGGTTGCGCACGATATTGCCTATGGCAACGCGGCCCGGCTGTTTCCTGTTGTCAATAAATAGGACGAACCAAAGGGGACAGATTTATTTGAAATTCCGACCAAATAGGGACAACCAAAGGGGACAGATTTATTTGAAATTCCGACCAAATAAATCTGTCCCCTTTGGTTTTGAAAGGACACGGCCCGGCATTGCTGTCGGGCCGTGTTTGCAGCGGCTCAGTAGGCCGGCGCGTCGGCTTCGTAGGTCAGACCGAGTCTGCCGGCCTGTTCCTGCACGGCACGGTAGAGCTTGTCGTCCAGCGAATCTTTGGCGCCACCGGCTTCCTTCACTTTCTTGTCCAGGTAATCCGCGCGTTCCCTGGTCAGTTCAGTGATCTGCTGCTCGAGTTGGTTGCGGCGTTCAGCCGTCTCATTGATGACTTTAACCTGCTCTTCCGGGGCCATGGCCTGCATGGATGCCGGCAACTCGTTTCGGTCGATGTCGGAAAGGTCGACGCGCCCGCTGGTCACTTCGTCCACCAGTTCACCCTCACCGAGGAAGTTGGTGGCACCACTCTTCGAGGCATTGAACGTTGCCCGTCTGGCGCGCGATTCGACTGATGACGCGGCATGTAACTTGTCGGCCGCCTCGGTCTTGCGGCGTTGCTTTTCTTTTTCCTCACGGGTGCCGTAGTACAGGCGCGTGTCGTCCAGCCTGGCAGACAGGGTTGCGAGCTTCTTGTCATAGGGGGTGGCGATCGCCACGGCATTGCCGCTCTGTTCCACCTGGAAGTAATTGCCATTACCCAGGCTGGCAATTCGCTGCCAGGCGGGGGTAGTGCTGCTCATCTGACCGCTCTGGATGGCGTTGACCACGATGCCTTTTGCCTTGGCAGCCTTGAGTGTGACCGGGTATTTGACATCGTTCGGGTAATCCATGTGCGGCGGTGCGTCACCGACCAGGAAGACCACCTTGTAGGTCCCGTCCTGCTGGTTCCAGGACACCTTGTGAATGGCATCATGCAGCGCCTGGTTGACGCTCTCCGGTCCGTCACCCCCGCCCTCGGCCCGGAAATCCATCAGCGTGGCGTACATGGTATCCAGGTCACTGGACAGGTCCACCACCCGCGTGACATAGGCATCACCGCGGTCGCGGTAGGCGACCAGCCCCATGCGGATCTCGGGTGCGGATTGCGCCGAGGCCAGGGTGGTGGCGATAGACCAGATCTTTTCCCTGGCGGCCTGGATCAGGCCACCCATGCTGCCGGTCGTATCCAGCACGAACACCACATCGATGCGGGCGC
>Ga0209456_10001627_pt1 | contig 10831 bp, 9 predicted proteins | sample COG_11_FD_184755 | JGI IMG/M metagenome (GOLD analysis project Ga0209456, IMG submission 184755) | Pelagic marine sediment microbial communities from the LTER site Helgoland, North Sea, for post-phytoplankton bloom and carbon turnover... | ecosystem: Environmental > Aquatic > Marine > Neritic...
TAGTCCGTCGCTTGCCAGCCAAATTCATACATTAGTGGCCCGAGCACGACGGCGCTGTCGACAACCCTGCCTGTCACGACGATATCGGCCCCCGCGGACAGCGCATCGGCAATCGGACGGGCGCCCAGGTAAGCATTGAGGCTCGCGAGTCTTTCGGGCAACGGCTCGCCGGACTCCATTTCCGCGAGACCGGAGTCCCGAAGTTCCGAACTGCGGTCCGCCAGGTCATCGCCGTAAACGCCAGCGATCGTAAAATCGATGCCGAGTTCCACGCACAAGGCTTCGAGCGCGGCGATGCAGCCCGGCACGTTCACGCCGCCGGCATTGGCGACGACCTTGATCTCTTTCGCCGCGCAATCCGACAATACGTCCTTCATCGCAACCGTTACGAAGTCGACGGCATAACCGAGATTTTCATCGCGCATTCGCGCACGCGAAAGTATCGCCATGGTTGTCTCGGCAAGGTAGTCGAAGACGAGGTAATCGATGTCGCCCTTTTCGACCAATTGACGGGCCGACAACTGGCTGTCGCCGTAGAACGCGGATGCGCATCCGATTCTCACGCTTTCCGTCATGGCCTTTACTCGCCGTCGTCCGATTCTGCCCAACAGGGTTTGCGTTTCTGGACAAACGCCGCAGTGCCTTCCTGCCCTTCTTCACCGCGCAGTGCTGCCGTGAAAGCGTCGGCCGCCGCGTCGAGCAGCGCCTCATGCTCGACCACACCAACGTCTAACAGCAGGCGCTTTGTCGCTGCCGTAGCGTTCGGCGCCCGCGAGCGAATTCGCGCCGTTACTTTTTGCAGCTGCGCTTCCAGCTCTTCCTTCGAATGCGTCAGGAAATGGGCAATGCCCAATCGCACCGCTTCTTCACCATCCACGCGATCGCCGAGCAGCGCCAGCCGACGTGCATGTGTTAGCCCGATGCGCGCAACAACGAAGGGTGCGATCTGCGCGGGGATGATGCCCAATCCGGTTTCCGGCATAGCGAACATTGCATTCTCATCGGCGATCGCGACGTCGGAAATACAGGCGAGGCCGAGGCCGCCACCCATAACCGCGCCTTCGAGGGCCGCGACGATGATCTGCGGCGCGCGATTCACCGTCGTCACCATGCGGCCAAAAACCCGGTTGAATTCCCAGGTTGCTTTCGCGACCAAATCATCGTCCGCCTGTTCCAGGTTCATCCCGGAAATATCGCCGCCAGAGCAGAAATTTCCTTCGGCACCGCGAAACACGATCGCACGAATCGACGATTCGTCCTGTACGGACTCAACGACAGTCATGATCTCCGCGACAAGACGCGAATTCATTGCATTGCGCTTGTGCGGGCGATTCAGCGTAATCGTGAGGATGCCATCGTCGACGTCGAGCAACAGTTCCTGGCAATCGGGAAATATCATTGCGGTGGCCTCTTAGAAACGCGCAACACCGAAGGTATTGGAATGCAGCACCCTGCGATCGCCTTCCCGGCAAACGTCCAGCACGAAACCAACCACCTTGCGTGTATCGCGAGGATCGATGATGCCGTCGTCCCAGAGACGTGCCGTGTTCGCGAGTGCACGCGACTTTGCTTCCATCGTCGCAACTGTGTCCTGTTCCAGGGCGTCGAGTTTGGCCGTGTCCACGCTGCCGGATCGTGCCATTTTCGCTTCGACGACGGTTCGCATTACACTCCCTGCCTGTGCGGGTCCCATGACCGACACAACCGATCGCGGCCAGGCGAACATGAATCGTGGACCGATGCCACGACCGCACATCGCGTAGTTGCCGGCACCAAACGAACCGCCGACGACAACACTGATCTTGGGAACGGTGCTGTTGGTGACGGCCTGGATCAGCTTCGAGCCATGTTTGATGATGCCGGCCTGCTCGGCCTGCGTGCCGACGAGAAATCCCGTCGTGTTATGCAGGAACAGGAGCGGTGTATCCGACTGCTCGCATAACTGAATGAACTGGCCGGCTTTCGCAGCGCCTTGCGCCGTAATTGGCCCGTTATTGCCGATGATGCCGCAGCGTTGACCAAAAAAGGCAGCATGTCCGCAAACCGTGCCGCGATCGAACTCGCGCTTGAAATCCAGGAACTCCGAACCGTCCGCGATACGGGCGATGATCTCTCGCACGTCGTAGGCAAACTTGGGGTTCTCCGGGACGATGCCGAGAATCTCGTCACTCGAAAACTTGGGCTCCTCGTACTCGTCGGTAGCCAGTGCCGGCAGATCGTCGTTCCAGCCCAGGTTCGAGACGATTTCCCGCGCGACGCGAATACCGTCCGCATCGTCCTTCGCAAGGTAGTCGGCTGTGCCCGCGATCTGACCATGCATTTTTGCGCCGCCGATATCTTCGTCAGTCGCGATCTCGCCCGTTGCCGCTTTGAGCAAGGGCGGCCCGGCAAGGTACACCGTCGACTGTCCACGAATCATGACGACGTAGTCGGAGAGCCCGGGCTGGTAAGCGCCGCCGGCTGTCGCACTGCCGTGCACGACGGTCACCTGCGGAATGCCAGCCGCGGAAAGCCTGGCCTGGCGGGCGAACCCGGCGCCGGAATAGCCGAAGAAATCGCCGAGCATCGACAAGTTGCCGCCGCCGCTTTGCGCCAGTACGACGACGGGTAAGTTGTTCTCATCGGCAAGCTGCAGCATGCGCTGACGCTTCTGACCCCCTAACGGCGTGATGCTACCGCCTTTGGTCAGATAATCATCGACCATGACCATGCAGCGCACACCATCGATGTAGCCGATGCCCGAGATACAACTGCCGCCAGCCGCCGAGCCATCGGTATCGCCCTCCTGCTTGTATCCGCATAGCGTCGACAGCTCGAGAAACTCTGCGCCGTGATCGAGCAACATGGTCAGCCGATCGCGCGGTGACACGAATCCTCGCTCCACGTAACGCGGTGCTTTCGCTTGAGCGGCTTCGAGCACGTGCCGTTCGATGCCTCTGAATTCCTCGATCGCCGCGACCATCACATTGACGTTGGCGTGAAACTCGTGCGAGTGCGTATCCAGTTTGGACCTGATGACCGCCATTACTTCATCCTGCCGGGCAAGGTGCCCATGTACTTGCAGATAATGCCGAGCATGACTTCGTCCGCACCGGCGCCAATAGACGCAAGCCGAGTATCGCGATAGGCGCGGGCCACGGGGTTGTCCCACATGTAGCCCATGCCGCCCCAATACTGCAGGCAGGAATCGGTAACTTCCCGAACCAGCCGTCCAACCTTGAGTTTGGCCATGGACGCTTTCATCGTCACGTCTTCACCCGCAACATAGGCCTCGACGGCGTCATACACGAGCGCGCGCAACGCCTCGACTTCCGTCTGCAATTCCGCGAGACGAAAATGCACGACCTGGTTGTCGAGGATCGACTGACCAAATGCCTTGCGTTCGCGCGTGTACTCGATCGTGTCATTGATGCAGCACTCCATGGTCTTGAGGTTGCCGGCAGCAGCGAACAGGCGTTCCTCCTGGAACTGCATCATTTGATACTGGAATCCCATGCCTTCTTCGCCAATCCGGTGTTTCCGAGGCACGCGCACGTTATCAAAAAACACTTGCGCCGTATCCGAAGACCGCATGCCGAGTTTGTCCAGTCGATCCGAAAACGAAATGCCCGGCAGGTCTGTCGGTACGATGATCAATGATTTGTTCTTGTGCGCTGCGCCATCCGACGTATTGGCCAGCAAGCAGATGTAATCCGCCTGCGTGGAATTGGTGATCCACATTTTCGAGCCATTGATGACATAGTCGTCGCCATCTTTGCTCGCCGTCGTCTTTATTGCCGCCACATCCGAACCCGCGCCTGATTCGCTGACCCCAATCGCGAACACGGCTTCACCGGATATCGCCTTCGTCAGGAATTCACGCCGCAGCCAGTCGCTGCCGAACTTGGCCAGCGCCGGTGTAGCCATGTCCGTCTGTACGCCGATCGCCATCGATACGCCGCCGCTTCGAACCCGGCCAAGCTCCTCGGAGAATACGATCTGGTAGCTATAGTCGAGTCCCATACCGCCGTACTCGACAGGTTTGCTGATACCCAGGAAACCGAGCTCGCCCAGTTGCCTGAATACCTCGTGTGCAGGAAACAGGCCGGCTTGCTCCCACTCGTCGGTGCGTGGGTTCAGTTCGTTATCGATGAAATGGGCCACCGCCTGACGAATCGCATCATGTTCCTCTGTGAATCGCATAATTTATTCTTCGTCTGTATCGGGGGCGCCAACGGCAACCGCTCGCTGAAACGCCGGCCGCGCCATCAATCGTTCGAGATACGCGCTGACTTGTGGCGTGTATTCGCTATCGAGCCGCTGTAGACGGCCGAGAAACAGGGCGTAGCCGATCGCAATATCGGCGATCGTAAAACGCTCATCGCAAAGAAACTCCCTGCCAGCCAGGTGTGCATCGAGACGTCGCAAGCGCGCAATGTACCATTTGCTGTAGTCTGCGACGGCCTGCGGCAAGCGCCGTTCCTCGGGTTCCAGTTCGCGGTAGCGGAGCACAATAGTCTGCGGAAAAGTCAGCGTTGCGTCGCTATGATACAGCCAGTTCAGGTAGTCGCCGTACTCGGGGTGGTCGGTCGGGACGCCGAATTCCGGCTTGCCGTAGCGATCCACGAGATAGTGGCAGATCCCCGTCGACTCCGTCATCTCGGTATCGCCATCCGTAAAAAACGGCACGGTACCGAGTACGTTGGTGTCGAGGTATTCCCGGTGCAGGAATCTCGGTGGAAATGGCAGCATCACGACCTCGTAGTCGATGCCCATTTCCTCGAGCGCCCATAGTGGTCGCAGGGATCGGGCATTGTGGCAATGCCAGAGCTTGGGTATGCTGGTCGTCATCGTCAGAGCCGGTACTGTCGAGCCGCCAGGTCGCGCATGATCTCTTCCGAGCCACCGCCGATCGCATTGACCCGCACCTCCCGATAGATCCGTTCGACGCGGCTGCCGCGCATGTAACCGATGCCGCCCAGGATCTGCATCGCCTCGCGGGCGCAAAATTCCATGGTCTGGCTGCACTGCACTTTCAGCAGCGCGATATCACCGGCATCCGGCGTACCCTGCGCCATTTGTTGCGAAACGATTTGAAGATACGCCTGTGTCGCGTTGATGCGCTGCTTCATTTCGGCGATCTTGTGGCGAATAACCTGGTGATCTGCCAGGCGCTTGCCGAACGTCATTCGCTCGCGTGCCCATGCGACGGCTTCTTCCAGGCAGACTCTCGCGAAGCCTTCCATCGCCGCAGACATCGCCATGCGTTCGCTATTGAAATTATTCATGATCACCTTGAAACCGCGATTCTCCTCGCCAATGAGGTTTCCGGCCGGCACTTTAACGTTATCGAAGTAGATCGTTGCCGTATCGGATGCCCACCAGCCTTGCTTCTTGTCGAGTTCCGTGCGCGAAACGCCGTCGCTGTCCGCAGGAATCAAAATAACGGACACGCCCTGTGATCCTGCGCCGCCTGTGCGCACGGCCGTCGTGTACCAGTCTGCCGTCATGCCGCCCGTTATGTAAGTCTTCGAGCCATTAACGACAAAGTGATCTGCTTCCGATCTGGCCGTGGTCGAGAGATTGGCGACATCTGAACCGGCGCCCGGTTCGGTGATGGCGAGAGAAATTCGTTTTTGCCCGCTCAGCACGGCCGGCACGACCTCGCGTTTCACATCGTCCGCCGCAAAATTGGCAACGGGCGGCAACCCGATATTGTGCACCATGAGGTTGGCGCCGACGCCGCCCACGCCGAAGCGCGCCATCTCTTCATTGACGATATTGTGGTGCCAGATATCGATCCCTTCGGAGATGCCACCGAGTTCTTCCGGGTAGCCGAGGCCCAGCAGGCCGATCTCCGCCGCCTTCGAGTACAGGGTCGACGGTATCTTGCCCTCCTCGTCCCAGTCGGCGGCGTATGGCACAACCTCGTTGTCGAAGAAGCGGCGCAACTGGGTACGCCACTCTTCATGTTCGGGCGTCAGGAACGGGTTCGGGAGTCGTGCACTGTCAAAGTCGAGGGACATAATCGCTTGTCTTTGCTCTCCTTCAGTCCTTTATTCGTCGCGCAGCTCGCGCCTGAGTATCTTACCGACATTCGATTTCGGCAGCTCGTCACGAAATTCAACGTGTTTCGGGACTTTATACGCCGTTAAGTGCTCGCGGCAATACCGGCGCAGATCGCCCGCATCGAGATCCCTGTTGCTGGTCACGACAAGGAGGTTCACCACTGCGCGTCTTTTCGTCCGCTACTCCGAATCTCCCGCCTCGTTGTCAGACGTCGGTAACCCGGGCCGTCGCGTGGCGGCTCGGGCTTTTCTCAAGAATTCTCTCGATACGCTGACGCCAGCCTGTGCCGAGCTCGACGACACGGCTTTATACATTAGGTTAAGTACAGATCATTCTACAATTCAGTGGATTACGTGACTTATCTGATGTAAAGTCCATTTACCTTAGCCTGTTTTGGTCGGGTGGGTAGCGCGGAGACGCCGCCCCGGTCCTGGCCCAGAACGTCAAACAACAAGAACAAAGGACGGCAAGGAAATGGCGGAGAAAGAACGACCATCCGGAATTGCCATAATCAATGCGATCCGTACCCAGCGGCAGTCCGGCGGCGCGACTGACCGGTCAAACCTCGGCGATACATTGGTCAAGAGCTCGCAGTGGAAAAAGAATGCCCTGCAGAGGATCGAGGCCAAAGCGAGCGTGCAGTCGCCGACCTTGAAGGATCACGTTGACGAGATAGAGCGCCTGCAACAGAGGATTGCCGAGCTGGAAGCCGAAAACACCCGGCTGATCGCACAGCGTCGGAACATCCTCGAGGCGCAGAAGATCGAATTGCTGGAACTCCAGCATGCGTACGATCAGTTCCAGCAGGAGTCCGACCTGCTGCTGACCGAGCTCGATCAGGAAAACCGGCGTTTGCGGATCGAGATGCCTCTCATTAATTGATTTCGGAGACGGTCTTCCGCTATTCGCACGCGGTTGGTAAGTGCTTGTCCTGAATGACCCCACCGCTCGTGCAGACCCAGGTCACACTGCCGGTGACATCAGCCGCTGTCAGGATAATTGTCTCGCCGGATATTCTCGAATGTGCATCGTTGCCGTAACGTATCGAGATGTCCGCGCCACTGACCGATACCGAGGTCACGTAGGTACCCTGAATGCCTGTAGCCGGCGCCAGGGCTGCCGTATCGTTGTCCAATGGAAAATCGCCGTACTCCTGGTAGTACGCCGCGACCGCGGTCTTGGCTCCAGTTGCGACGTTTATGCCCTCCGCGATCTGGGTGCGGATGGTGTAGTCCATGTAGGTAGGAATCGCGATCGCCGCCAGGATGCCGATAATGGCCACCACAATCATTAACTCGATCAAGGTGAAGCCTTGCAAACCTTGTCTGCTGGTTCGCCCCGGGAACCACGAGTTCTTTGCCGCTACTTTCATACCACTTACTGTCAGTGCGGAGGGCGTGACGGGCCCATCGGTGGTATCAGGGTGACAGAAACCACGATCGTTTGCGTCGACCTGAATCACAGCAATGACAGTGGACTGGGTCCGGCATTATGTAATGTCTCTATCGCTGGTCTGCGAGACGTCTGAAGAGCTCGAAACCTGAGTGGACCCACTTATGGCCCTGCCTCCAGACAGCGTGCCGCCAGTTCGCGAAGGTTTTCTTCGTGCGCGGCACGATCCAGGCGATAGAGGGATGTCACGGCAAGACGAGTCTGGTACGGTCCTCCAGGTTCTTGCTGTCACGCACGAGACAAACGAGCTGACTGATTGCGCTTACTCCTCCAGGTCTATTCGTCCGACGACGAACTCACCGAGGCAAAGACCTTTTCCATGTACCCGGCAAGATCGTCTGAGACCTCTTCCGCCGACTCAGGCGGGATTCCGGCCAGTGTCTTCGCAAGCTGCTTCTTGAAGTCGAGCTGCATCTGGCGTCCGATCTGGATGCGCTGTGCCTGCGGCGAGCCGGCGCCATGCATCGATTCGGTCAGGTAACCGACGGCATTGCGGCCCAGCGTCATGTTCTCGATGAGCCTGACGATGCGCAGGCGATCTTCGGCCGGGATCTCCTTACGCCCTTTGAGGTACTTGCGAACGATGTCGCCAATCTCGGGGTGATCCAGTTCTTTCTGCGATGGCGCCGTGACCATGATGCCACCCGCCAGATCCTGCGCGAGCCGGCCAATCTCGTAGGGCATCCTGGTCACGTGATGTTTGCAGACGTTCGCGATCATGTCGTCGTTCATGAAGACGCCGGATTTCATCTTCGACGCCTGGTAACTGGATGCGATGCCGGTGCTGTAGATGGTCTCGTTGAGATGCGTCATTTCCACGAGCTTGTCGCGGATGTGCGAAGCCTTTTCAACGCCGTTGTAGTCCGCGATCGTTGCCGCCGCGCCGATGAGTGCATCACCGACGCCCGACTTGCAGACGTAGCTGCGGCGGTGATAACACGTGAAGCGCTCGACCAGCATGGCGGCAAAGTCGTATTCCCCGTCCATGAAGATGCGATCCCAGGGAATGAAGACATCGTCGAAGATGACCATGGCTTCCTGGCCCCCGAATTTCGCGTTGCCGGCATCGATATCGCCGCCTTCCATCGCACGCGTGTCACAGGACTGGCGGCCATAGATGTACGTGATGCCCTCGGCATCGACAGGCAGCGCGCCGATGATCGCGAACTCCTTGTCCTCGGGACCGAGCCGCAAAGTTGGCATGACGATGAGCCAGTGCGAGTTTATGCAACCTGTCTGGTGCGCTTTCGCGCCGCGGATGTAGACGCCCTCTTCTGTTCGCTTCGTAACCCGCACGAACATGTCCGGATCATCCTGTTCGTGCGGCGCCTTGCTGCGATCACCTTTGACGTCGGTCATGGCGCCACCAATGACGTAGCCCTGTTGCTGCGCCATCTTTACGAACTCGACGAATCGCTGGTGATACGGGGTGCCGTGCGCCTCGTCGATCTCGAAGGTGACAGAATGCAGCGAATTGAACGCATCCATGCCAACGCAACGTTGAAAGCAGGTGCCTGTCAGCTGCCCGAGCCGCCGTTGCATCTTGTTCTGCATGACGAGGTCCTCGGGACTCTCGGCGATATGCAGGAAGCGATTGATGCGCTCACCGGTGTACGGCGAGATCGCCGTGCCAAGCTCCGGGCTGCGCACAGCCAGGTCGTAGGTCTCTGCGATCGCATTGATTGACGGTCGAATCACCGGGTGATCGACAGGCTCGTCGACGAGCTCACCGAACAAATACACCCTGAGATTGCGGCCGCGCAGGCTATCGATGTACTCGGCGCCTGTGCGGATCGCCGTCTTGCTGGCCGCTTCCATCATGTCGTCTTTGGTCGTCGCCATGGCATGCTACCCACCGAGTCTGGAGGCAACATACTATCATTTGGGCGTTGGCCTGAGTTCGAGTAGTTGTCAGCTGCCGCCGATCGGGGCCGCAAATGCATCCGCAACCAGCGCGCCGACGTTGCTGCCCGTCAACGATTTCAGGAAAGCCAGCAGATCGTCGATCTCCCCATCGCTGAGCCCGAGCGGCCGGATCAGCGGATCGAGAACTTCGTTAGGTACACCACCGCGATTGTAAAACTCGAGTACGTCGCGCAACGACGCCAGCGACCCGTCATGCATGTATGGCGGGGTCAGCACGACGTTGCGGAGCCCAGGTGTCCGATACCGCCAGCGGTCAGCCGGCAGCCCGGTGACTTCGTAGCGACCCAGGTCACGAAACTGCACTGTGCCCGTTGTCTTCAACAAGTCGGTCTTGACCCGTTCGGACCGGCCCGGTGCCAGCAGCACATCCAGTTCGGCGACTGCCGGCCGCATGGTTGCATAATAGCCGATGCCGGTATTGTGGAATTGGCCGTCGGTAAACAACGCGAAATCCGACCCTACTGTGTGGCAGTTAATGCAGCCTGCTTTACTCCGAAACAACGCGAATCCACGTTGGGCAGCTGCACCAAGTGCTGTCCTGTCATTGCCGAAATACCACCGATCGAAGCGTGAGTCACCGGAAACCAGCATGCGCTGGTAGCTGGCGAGAGCCATCCCGATGGTCTTAACGTCCGGTCCGCGTCCAAATGCTTCTTCAAACAGAGTGTCGTAATCAGCAAGGCTGCGAATACGCTCGATAACAAGTCCGATCGAGAGGTTGGCCATTTCATTGTTCGCCAGTAATGGCTGCCAAACCTGATTTTCCAGGCTCATCTCACGACCGTCGTGAAACAACAGGCTGGTGTAGGCAACGTTGTAAACACTCGGAGCATTGCGGCGAACGCTTTTGCCCTCGATCCCGACCGGGTTCCTGAGCTCGTTTTGCGCGAAGCCCTGCTCCGCGACATGACACATCGCGCAGGAGATCGTGTTATTGGCTGAGAGTCGTCTGTCAAAGAACAATTTGCGCCCAAGCCGTACTTTTTCTGCGGTGACGGGATTGTCGGCAGGCATCGGAACTGGGGGCAGCCCCAGTGGCGGCGATTTCAACACGGCCAGTAAATCCGTTTCCGCACCGCGTCGCGACTCGAGGCTAAGTGATTGTGTCTCGTAATCGGAGTGTTCATAGCCTTCGCGAAAATCACCCGGCCCTTGTCGCGGTCCCGATGGTTCGCTCAGCGCCTGCCCCCCCGCGACGAGCAGCAGCGCTGGTAGCAGCACGCGAAACATTATTTTCAGACGATTCAACTCCATCAACCGATCCAGGTAATGGCAGATACCGATTCCACAATCTATACTGACTTTAACAAAATCCAAGATCTTCCAGCGCATCAAGAATAACGAGAGAGAGCTTATGGATACCTATACCCCTCGACGCCTGCTATCCGCACTGATAACCGCTTCC
>Ga0209456_10001628_pt1 | contig 10830 bp, 7 predicted proteins | sample COG_11_FD_184755 | JGI IMG/M metagenome (GOLD analysis project Ga0209456, IMG submission 184755) | Pelagic marine sediment microbial communities from the LTER site Helgoland, North Sea, for post-phytoplankton bloom and carbon turnover... | ecosystem: Environmental > Aquatic > Marine > Neritic...
TGGGTTTCAGCAACCACCCGACCGGCTTTGACGACCGTCAAACGAGCCGGGCACAGACGCAGCGCATCCAGCACGCTGTGCACATCCAATATCACGAAATCGGCCCGGCGGCCGGGCGCAATGCCGTAAGAATCGGCGATGCCGAAGGTTTTAGCCGAATTGACGGTGATGGTGTCAAACATCTGCTGCATTTCGTCGAAACCCGACATGTGGCAAACATGAATGGCCAGCTGGGCGGCTGCGAGCATATCGCCTTTGCCCAGCGGATACCAGGGGTCCATAATGGAATCGTGGCCCAGGCTGACATTTACCCCGGCGGCCAGTAGTTCCTTGACCCGGGTAATGCCGCGCCGTTTGGGATAGGTGTCGAAGCGCGCCTGCAGCACGGTGTTATCAAAAGGATTGGCGATGATGTTCACCCCGGACCGGGCCAGCAATCCCAGAAGTTTAAATGCATAGGCATTGTTGTAGGAATGCATGGCGGTGGTGTGGCCGGCCGACACGCGATTTTCAAAACCGCGTTTGATGGCCTCGGCGGCCAGCACCTCCAGGAAGCGGGAATGCTCATCGTCGGTTTCATCGCAATGCACATCGATCATACAATCAAATTCTTCCGCCAGCGCATAGACGATACCAATGGATGCAACGCCGTCCTCCCGGGTCCATTCACAGTGGGGAATCCCGCCGACCAGATCGGCGCCCAGCGTTAAGGCTTCGCGTATCAGGTCCGGTGCCTGGGGGTAGGACAGGATGCCGTCCTGGGGAAAAGCCACAATCTGGATGTCGGCAATCTCGCTCATTTCTTCCCGCAGCTGCAGCATGTATTTTAAAGCCGTCAGGTCAGGGTCGCAGATATCGATGTGGGTGCGAATATACAGCGTGCCCTGGGCAACTTCCCATTCGACTGCGCGCCGGGCGCGATCTTTAAAATCTTCAAATTGCGGATAGGCTTTTTTATATTCACCCCATACCTGAATGCCTTCCGGGTGGCTGCCGCTGATATTATACCGCGGGATCCCGGCGGTCAGGGCGGCATCCAGATGCAAATGCGGATCTATAAACGGCGGGCAGACCAGATTGCCGTCGGCATTAATTTCCGTTTGGGCCTGGATCTTCAGTCCGGGCCCTATTTCAGCAAAAGTACCGGCATCAACAGCCAGATCGACCGGTTCATCCCTGTCCGTCAGACGGGCATTTCTGACAATAAGATCCATTTGTGGCTCCTTTGATTGGCCGCAATTGCGGTGAGAATGTTTCAGTATGTCGATTGTCTGTTGGATTTATTTGAAAAAATTTGAGTCGATGGTACCACCACTAAGAAAATTTGTTATGTGGTGTCAACCCAAAAGTAAGGCGGTGTGGTTTGTTTTGGTTTCATTATAGGTTTCGGGCTTCTGGCTTTGACTCGACTGAACCCTTCGGCTGTGAGCTACATTCGGCCTGAGCTCATGTCGAAGGCAGAGCCGAACGGCTCGTCACAGGCTAGCCAGCAGCGAGTGACCAGTAGCCAGCGGCCAAAAGCATTTTCTTCTCCGCGAACTGATCCATGCGGACATAACATTGCTCGATCCGTTATTGCTATTTTATGACACAGTGGTAAACCTATCATATGTTGGATTCGCTCCGCGTATGGGATCTCACCGCTTTTCATAAGAATGTAAAATACTATGGGATTGGGGTATAAGTGGTTATAGAAAAAAACGCTACAATGTCATAGCGTTTTTTTAACAACCTCTATAAAAACCAGCAACCATACGGATTAAAAAATAAAAGCCAGCATTTTTTTAGCATTTAAGCATATAAATTGAATCTAAAAATAGTAGCTTACGCTCAAGAGCTCCGCTGGCTAGCGGGACTTCGCATCAAATTGTAATAATTGTTTGGGTTCAACGAATAAAGATAATTAGACAGGATTTACAGGATAATCAGGATTATTTTTAGCCGTTCGCCGGAAGCGAACAGCCAAACCCTATCGCCTGCGGCGAGTATTCCGTGCTTTCACCAACTGAATTGATGATTTTAAAAAGTAGGCGTTTATCCCGATGTTAAAATGTATGACCGAAGTTTTTATTCCGCTGAAAGCGGATTGGGTTTAGTCGCTCTCGTCTGGAGGGCGACTAAGAAAAATATCCTCAAAATCCTGTAGATCCTGTCAAAAAAAATAGTAATACCATTTAACGTGGAAGCGCAGTAATTGAGCGTTCGGCGTATTTTGAGATAGGTTATCGTTATAATCATCTTCACTGTGCCATAAACCATAAAAGGGTGCCTCAAATGAAAACAAACACCGACGACAATTACAAATCCAAGCTTCAGCCTGCCGATGCAGCGGTTCGCATGATCCGCGCCGGTCAGAGGGTTTTTATCGGCTCTTCCTGCGGGGAACCACAGCATCTGGTCAATGCCCTCATGGATAATGCCACCTATTATTCAGATGTTGAAATTGTGCGCCTGCTCAGTGTCGAAGGCTCCCTGCTGGCACTGATGGCAGATGAATTTCGAGGGCATACGTTTAATCTGCGGTCCATTTATCAGGGCTCCGACCAAACCGCGGGCCTGCGCGCCAATAAACGCTTTATTACACCCATGAACCTGTGTGCGGTTCCCAATTTATTCAAAAAAAGGCTTTTTCCGCTTCATGTGGCCTTAATCCAGGTATCACCACCGGATGAGCATGGCTGGTTGAGCCTGGGCATTTCAGTGGATGTCACTTTGGCAGCCGCTCAGTCAGCGGATATGGTGATCGCCCAGGTAAACCCGAAAATGCCACGAGTGCCGGGCCACAGCTTCATCCATCTAAATGATGTTGACGTCTTTGTTGAACACGAAGAGGATTTGCTAAGCGCATATGATTTGCCAGAATATGAATCCGCCGCTGACATTGCGGGCATAACGGCGAATTTGGTGGACGACGGTGCCACCGTTCAGCTTGGATTGGCGGAGCTTTCCAGGCCGATCGCAGAAGCCTTTGCAGACAAGAACGACCTGGGTGTTCATACCGAAATTTTAACCGACGACTTAATGGAATTGGTGCACAGAGGCGTGGTTACCAATCGTTATAAAAATATGAACGAGGGCAAACTGATCGCCAGTGGCGCCATCGGCAGCAAAAAATTATATCAGGCATTGCATAATAATGTGGCCCTTGAGTTTCGACCATCGGACTATGTCAACCATCCGGCCATCATTTCACAAAACCATAAAATGGTCGCGATTAATTTTGCACGCACCATGGATCTGACCGGACAGGTCTATGGCGATGCCCTGCCCCAGAACCATTTTTCGGGGGTCACCGGCATGCTTGATTTTATCATGGGTGCCACCATCTCGCCTCTGGGCAAATCGATAATTGTCATTTCCGCCCAAAGCATGGACAACAAAACCAGCCGCATTATTCCCAGATCGGACGTGGGATCCATCCTGGTTCCTAAAGGATATGTTTCCTATGTGGTCAGTGAATTCGGCATGGTCAATCTATTTGGCAAGAATAATGAGGAAAGAGCGATGGCATTGATCAGTCTGGCGCATCCGGATTTTCGCGATGAGCTGTTTCACACCGCCCAGGAATCAGGGCTCATCGATCGCAATCGATCGTTGAACGAATCCTTATTCGGTGTCTACCCGGCCCGCATGGAAGAAGATCGGGTCCACGATGGTATCGAAGTCACTTTTCGGCCGGCAAAACAAGTGGATGGTCGCCTCATTCAGGAGCATTTCTACGGTATGGATGAAAAAGATGTCCAGACCCGCTTTTTCAGTATCCGCAAAAGCTTTTACAGAGAAGATATGGAAGGCATGTTTCAGGTCGACTATATTAAGAACCTGTCGATCGTTGCTGTTACCGGTGAGGTTGGCTTTGAAAAAATTATCGGTCTCGGGATGTATGCCCTTGAAGAGGGGACCGTTGCAGAGGTGGCTTTTTCCGTCTCCAAAGAATGGCAGGGTAAGGGAATAGCCAGTGTATTATTGGAAAAAATTGCCGAAGCCGCCCGCGAACACGGCATTACCAGCCTCGTCGCCTATATGCTTTCTACCAATAAAAGTATGATCAAGTTATTTAACAAACTGCCGTATAAAATAGAAACCAAAATGGAAGAAGGTATGTTAGTCCTTCGATGCAATTTTGAAAAAGAAGCGGGAAGTTAAATCATCAAGCGTTTTTGGTGACATATTCTTAAACCCAATCGATCCCCCATGATGCCTGTTCAAAATAATGACATTGCTGAGATATTCACTCGCATTGCCGATTATTTAGAAATCGAAGGCGAAAACCTCTTTCGTATTCGAGCCTATCGCAATGCAGCCCATTCGGTCAGCGGCCTGGGCCCAGAGCTGAAAGAGATGGTAGCCGCCGGAGAAGATCTTACACAGCTGCCGGGTATCGGCAAAGATCTGGCCGCCAAAATCCATGAGATCCTGGAAACCGGTACCGCCCAGGCGCTGGTCAAGCTTCAAAAGCGCATTCCCCAGTCATTGATTGAGATTTTAAAACTCCCCAACCTGGGCCCCAAGCGGGTGCGGATTTTATACAAAAAACTCAACATCAAAACCCTGGCACAGCTGGCAAAGGCGGCCAGTAAAGGGCGCATCAGTGCGCTGGATGGGTTTGGCCAAAAAACGGAAAGAGCCATTTTAGAGGCTGTTGAAGCCCGCGCGCAAACACAAAAACGCTTTAAACGGGTAACCGTCATGCCCATTGTTGACAGCCTCATTGATTTCTTAAAGAAGGTGCCCGGGGTTAACACGGTTGCGGCTGCCGGTAGTTACCGGCGCTCACGGGAAACCGTCGGCGATCTGGACATACTGGTCACAGCCCGCAAAAACAGCCCGGTCATGCGCCGCTTTCTGGAATTTGATGTCATCAACAAGGTTTTAGCCGGTGGCGCTACAAAGGCAAGTGTCATTTTAAGATCCGGTTTACAGGTAGACCTTCGATTGGTGGAACCCGCCAGCTTTGGTGCTGCCCTGCAATATTTTACCGGCAGCAAAGACCACAATATCGCCATCCGGCGGCTGGGGCAGCAGCGGGGATTAAAGATAAATGAGTACGGTGTGTTTCGGTTTGAAAAGCAGGTGGCCGGTCGCACAGAGGCCTCGGTTTATAAAGCGCTGGATCTGCCTCCGATACCGCCGGAGCTCAGGGAGAACCGCGGTGAGATCGAGGCTGCTGCCCAAAAACGGCTGCCCCGGTTGATCGAACGCAAAGATCTCAAAGGGGATTTGCACATTCACACCCTTGCCAGCGATGGGCGCAACAGCCTGGAAGAAATGGCGCTGGCGGCCAAACGAATAGGATTGAAGTATATTGCCATTACCGAACATTCCAGCCGGCTAAGAGTGGCCGGCGGCCTCGATGCGTCACATTTGAGGCAACAAATCGATGAGATCGAACGTCTGAATGAGCGATTAAAGGGCATCCAGATTCTAAAAGGACTTGAAGTCGAGATCTTAAAAGATGGCTCCCTGGATCTATCAGATTCTGAACTGGCCCAATTGGACCTGGTGGTTGGAACGGTTCACAGCCATTTCAATTTGTCCCTCGAAAAACAGACCGAACGCATTCTACGCGCCATGGACGAGCCTTATTTTAGCATGCTGGCCCATCCAACCGGCCGCATAATCAATCAGCGGGATCCCTACCAGGTTGATCTGACGCGCATCATTCATAAAGCCGCCGCGCGTGGCTGTTTTCTGGAACTCAATGCCAATCCCAAACGCCTGGACCTGACGGATATCTATTGCCAGATGGCCAAACAAGAAGGTGTTCTGGTATCCATCAACTCCGACGCCCACAGCATTGACGCATACAGCGATCTGGAATTTGGTGTCGGTCAGGCCCGGCGTGGCTGGCTGGAAAAAAGCGATGTGCTCAATACCCGCACCCTGACCCAGGTGCGCAAGCTGCTCAAGCAGACTATGGGTTCATAGGTTCCGCGTTCCGTGTTGCGCGTTTCGAGTTAGAGATTGACACCTACTGCTGGCAACCCGGCGCCCCTTTAATGTGCCTTGACCGTTTTGTATAATTTAAATCTGATCCTCAATCGGTAGCAAGCGCCAGAAAAAATCTGAGAATCGCTGCCAGAAACTGCGCGCCGGCTGCATTGAAACGGTACCGGAGCTCGATTCCCAGCGAAGCTGATTGTCATCATTCAGATAGACCCGCCAGGCATTTTCCGGAGACATCATCGTATCGAATTGCTCAGCCAGCTGGCTGCATAACCCAGGCGACTCGATGTAAAGGCCATTTTCGGTATTGATCTCGAGGGCCCGGGGATCAAGGTTCAGTGAGCCGATAAAACAGCGCTTGCGGTCGCCCACGATGGCTTTCACATGTAAACATATAAAACCTGCTTTAACCGGCGGTGTATCGACGACATCCCGAATGGCGGGTGAAGGGTCATGCTTGAACTCATACAGTTCTGCGCCGGTGGCCAGGATAGGCCGGCGATATTTTTTATAATGGCTGTGAGCAGCCGTATGATCGTTTGACCCCAGGGATCCTGTGATAATTTTGATCTGCACACCTTCAGACTCCAGTGCTTCCATTTGCTCTAATAAATCGCCTGGAATGAGGTAGGGCGTAACGAGGATAATTTCAGCGTGGCTGGGGGCAGAAAGATTACGCAGCATATCGTCAAGGCGAAAGATTTCCTCGCCCTGGTCAACCGGCGTGTCTTGAAGAAAGTGACCGATGCCAGCGTGCATATGCGCCGGCACTTCCTCCAAATTTTTTTCCCAGGATTTTGGTTCAAGGGGATAGCTATCCAGCAAATCTTGCTTTTCGATAAGGTAGTCCTTGGCCCTTTCACGCAGGGGCGCCAGTTCTTCGTAGGTTGCTTCGGGAGACAAGGCAATGCCGGGATAGGAAAGATCGGCGTTCCAGTATGTGTCGAATGCATTGGAAATCTCCTCCACCACAGGTCCCATGACCAGCACATCGAGATCCCGGAAATTATATTTTTCACTTACTCCAAAATATAAATTACCGATATTGCGCCCGCCGACGATGGCCATGCGGTTATCGACAACAAACAGCTTGTTGTGCATCCGGCGGTTTAATTCTCTAAAATGGAGTATAAATGAACCCAATTTCCCCAGCGAACTGTCGCGGTATCTGCCGGGGTTAAAAAGCTTGATGTCAAAATCTGGATGCCTCGTGATAGCGGCGATACTGCGGTCTTTGGCACCAAAGAGTAAATCATCCACCAGCAGGCGCACCCGCACCCCGCGATCGGCTGCCTTGAGAAGACGTTCGAACAATAAAATTCCGGTTTCGTCATTTTGCCAGATGAAATATTGTGCATCAATGGATTGGGTGGCATGATCGATAAGCGCCAGACGAGATCGGAAGGCCACATCATTATGCGCGATTAACAAAAACCCTGATTGCCCGGTCGGAAAATTTTCAGCGAACTTCGAAGATACCTCGAACAACGTACCGGAAGCCGCGGGCGGCAGAGAATATACTTTAGGTGTTGGCGGCGGTGGATACTTAAGCGTTGCACAACCCGAGACGACAAATAGACATGCAATAATGATTCTGGCAATGGTTTTTCGCATTGAGCACCTCGTTCAGGCCCTGTGTTCGTTCACATCACCGCAGGCGGAGCGAACTATTGAATGAATTGCATTTATGTAAAATATCCATAGGGAATTGACAAGAGTTTTCAATTTTTTATGTTGAACTTACGGTCTGATTTCAATAGGTGTGCCGGGATTGACAGCCTGCCAGACATCATCCATGTCGTGATTGCTTAAGGCAATGCAGCCATCGGTCCAGTTAAAAAGCTGGACGAATGTCGAAAGTCCTCCATAACCCTTGAGCTGGCCATGGATCATGATGTCACCTCCGGATTTACGCCGCGCTTTCTGGCGGTCTCCCAATCCCGGGCATTGGGATACGAAATGTGAATGGATTTGTAAAATTTGCTGTTCGGGTTTTTGTAGTCGAGGATGTAGTGCACCTCCGGCGTTCGTTCATCACCCCGCTGCTTATGCCCTTCAGGGTTGGAGCCGAAGGCAACATCAAAAGATGCCAGTTCCTTACCCTCGCGCAGCAGGTAGAGCCTGGATTCGCTCTTTACAACCAGCACGGAATCCGCCTTCTGCCCGCAATAAGCAGTTCCGCAAAATAAGAATACGGCAAGGATGACGGATACAATTTTATAGGCAAATTTCATTATGTCCGCTTTTGATTGATTATTAATCTGGTTGAGTGCTTTGACCTTTTTACTCTTCTTCTTCGAACGATTCATCTATTATTACAATTGTTGTACCCATGGGTGCCCATTCGAACAATGTCCGGGCATCATCCTCTTTGAGACCGACGCAGCCCATCGAGCCCACGGATTCAGTCAGGTATACGTGCAGGTATGAGCGGATCGTCGCCCACTTGGTGCCGTGAATTGCTTTGCCGTCTTTACTGAAAAACATTGTATAGGGCATTGGGGCGTTGTATTTTTTGCTGGTGTAGTCCTCGACTTTTTTGAAAACTGAAAATTTGCCGGCATGGGTCTCTTTACCGGGCTGGCCGGTGATGGCATCGAACTCATAAAAAATCTTATAATCATCCAGCGCATAAAGCACCTGCTGATCAATATTGACAAGAATGACTTTACTGGGCTTGGCAATCGCGCTACCTGCGAATGCCGTTTTTGATTATTGCAAACTCATCTCCGTCCAGAGACAGTTTTTAATTTTCCATTTTTGCTATCTGTTCTCTGTTGTCCGTCCCCTGTCCTCTGTTGTCTGACCTCTGATATTCTGTCATCTGAGTCTCGGATGTGTCGTTTTCCGGCCTGAGGTGTCGTCCAGAAGCGCTGACGTGTCGTTTTGCGGCTTAATGTGTCCTTAAGGTTCATAGGTTCCCGCCTTCGCCTAATGGGCTTCGGCGCGGCAAGCAGGGTTCAGAGGCTTGGTAGGGCGGACCACTGTGCCCGCCGGTCAGCTGTGACCAGCCGCCAGAAGCGAGCAGCATGTAGCCAGAATAAATTCAGAAGAAAATTCTTGACAAATATAAAATATGTGAATAATAATCTGTATTAAAGGAGAATTAAAGAATGATTGATGATGTTAGCCTGAAAATACTGAAGATTTTACAGAAAAAGGCTCGGATACCCAATGTGGAGGTTGCCCGCCAGGTCGGCATGGCGCCTTCGGCTGTGCTGGAGCGTATTCGCAAGCTGGAAAAGCAGGGCTTCATCGATGGCTATGAAGTCCGGCTGAATCCGAAACGCTTTGCCAAAAGCCTGGTGGCATTTGTCACCGTCAAATTGAAAAAACTGGATGCCGAGATCAAGGTCGGTCAAACACTTTCAAAATTGACGGAGGTTCAGGAGGTGCATTACGTGGCCGGCGAAGACGCCTTTGTGGTCAAAGTGCGGGCGGCTGACACCGAGGCGCTCAGCGGATTGATCCGCGATAAAATTGCCGCCATCGCGGGAGTGCAATCCACCCAGACGGCGATTGTTTTGTCGACTTATAAGGAGACGGCTAGAATACCGATCGAAAGCTAGGTTGAGCCCGTTAGCCGGTTTCCGGTTAGCCGGTTAAATAAGGATTTCAATCTAATCTATTTTAACGGGCCTAACGGGCAACGGGCAAACCGGCTCAACCGATATATAAGATTCCAATCAGTATCAATTTAAGAAAGGGTGAAACATGATTCGAATTAATGAAGACTACCTGAAGCTGCAGGCGTCGTATCTTTTTTCGGAAATCAGGCGACGGACCGATGAATTTCAAGCACAGAACCCGATCAAAGAAATCATCAAACTGGGAATCGGTGATGTGACCCGGCCCCTGCCGGAGGCCTGCATCGAGGCCTTTCACCGCGGCGTGGATGAAATGGGCGCGGCGGCCACTTTCCGGGGCTATGGCCCGGAACAGGGGTATGAATTCCTACGTGAAAAAATCGCCGAATGCGACTATCAAAAACGGGGTGCTGATATATCCGCTAATGAAATATTTGTCAGTGACGGCGCCAAATGTGACACCGGCAATATCCAGGAAATTTTTGCCACTGATATTCAGATTGCCATTCCCGATCCAGTTTACCCGGTCTATCTGGACACCAACGTGATGGCCGGCCGCACCGGAGCGTTTAATGACGGCCGCTACGACGGTATTACCTACATGGAGAGCACCCGGCAAAACGGCTTTATCCCCGAGTTGCCGCCCCCTGATGTCGATCTGATATACCTGTGTTTTCCCAACAATCCCACCGGGGCGACCATTACAAAAACGCAACTGCAGACCTGGGTGAATTTTGCTCACGAGAACCGGGCCCTGATCCTTTTTGATGCCGCCTATGAGTCTTTCATCCAGGATCCGGATCTGCCTAAATCGATTTTTGAGATTGATGGCGCCCGGGAAGTGGCCATTGAATTCAGAAGCTTTTCCAAAACCGCCGGATTCACCGGCACCCGCTGTGCCTATACGGTGGTGCCGACATCCTGCAAAGCATACACTGCCAATGGCGAGGCCCATTCGGTTCATGATCTGTGGTTCCGGCGCCAGTCCACCAAATTCAACGCCGTATCCTACCCGGTCCAGCGGGCTGCCGAGGCCATATACACTGATGCCGGTCGCAAACAGGCCAGGGCCTTAATTGATTATTATCTCAAAAATGCGGCTTTGATACGCAAGGAAATGGAGGCCCTGGGCTATGAGTGCGCGGGCGGTGAAAATTCGCCTTACATCTGGATCTATGGTCAAACCGATTCCTGGGCCTTTTTCGATTTGCTGCTTGAAAAAGCCGGTGTGGTGTGCACTGCGGGCGCCGGATTCGGACGCTGCGGCGAAGGCTTCATCCGCCTAAGCGCCTTTAAT
>Ga0209456_10001630_pt1 | contig 10826 bp, 10 predicted proteins | sample COG_11_FD_184755 | JGI IMG/M metagenome (GOLD analysis project Ga0209456, IMG submission 184755) | Pelagic marine sediment microbial communities from the LTER site Helgoland, North Sea, for post-phytoplankton bloom and carbon turnover... | ecosystem: Environmental > Aquatic > Marine > Neritic...
GATCCGTTACGAGGGGCCGAAGGGCGGTCCCGGCATGCCGGAGATGCTGACGCCGACCTCGGCCATCATGGGTGCGGGACTCGGCCAGGATGTCGCGCTGCTGACCGACGGACGTTTCTCGGGCGGTTCGCACGGATTCATCATCGGTCACATTGTGCCCGAGGCGCAGGAGGGTGGTCCGATCGGCCTGCTGCGCGACGGCGATGTCATCACCATCGATGCCGGGCGGAAGCTGCTTGCGGTTGATGTCAGCGACGCGGAGATGCAACAGCGCCGGGCCGCGTGGGAGATGCCGCCCTACAAGGCCGCACGCGGCACCCTGGCCAAGTATATCCGCCTGGTGAAGAACGCCTCGGAAGGATGCGTGACCGACGAATAATCAGATTGTCATTCCCGTCCCAGCCTGCATGGGGGCAGGCTTCGGCGGGAATCCAGCCCAAATAGAAAGCACCTCATCAAATGAATATATGTGGTGTACGATTAAAACGTAGGAGCGGACGCTGTCCGCGAATGAAGTTCGCACACCAGTATCCGGAAATACCTTCCTGTCATTCCCGCGCAGGCGGGAATCCAGCCCGTCTAATTGCCACCTGCCTGTAGAATTGTTTGGTTTATTCAAAACCGGTGGGCAGATTGTTGCATCAAATACTGTTTACCGCTGGATTCCCGCCTGCGCGGGAATGACGGGTAATGAATTAAAACGTATCCCAGCTGGATTTCTTGCGCCAGCGGATACGCGGGATGATCAGTCCGACGATGATGCCCAGCAGGACCACGGCGGCGCCGACCATGAACCAGTCACGCGCCGTGCGGTTCTTGAGGCCCTCGTTTTCCTGTTGCAGGGTCTGCAGCTCACGTTCGATCGACACCACCCGGGTTTTCAGTTCCTTGTTTTCCGTGTCGATTGCCAGTGCGCTGGACGCGGTACGCTTGATCTCGGCCAGTTCCTGGCTGACCTTGCGACTCTCGCTGTCCAGGCTGCCGAGATTCTTGCTCAGTTTCACTTTTTCATCTTTCAGCGACGCCAGGGTGGTCTCGAGTTTGCGGTTTTCCAGCTGCATTTCGGCGAACTGCTTTTCCGCGCCGGCCAGCCGGTCGCGCGCGGCCGGGGTCTTCATCAGGAAGCGTGACAGCACCCAGCCTTCCTTGCCGCTCTTGGTGCGCACATGCGTATAGCCGGTTTTCTTGTCCTCGTCGAGCACCTCCACCTGGGTGCCGCTGCGCAGCATGCGGGTAATGCCGTAACTCGTACCCTTGCCGCTGCGCATGGTAATTTCCAGCGTATCGCTGACGTAACGGGTTTCACCCATGGCCTGACCGGCCACGAACAGTGCGAGCAAAAAGAGAAGGCGTGCGTTATTCACTGCGACTCCGGCTTGTGCTTAAGAATTTCGGGAGGCTATTCTAGCCTATACGACCAGTGCCTGTGCAGTGCGGCGCACGATGTTTGCCGACATGCGTTAAACAATGGAAAAACAACGGGATTGCTTATCATTTGTCGATCGTGACAGTATATTGGGTGTTCGACCAATGAGACAACAGTGCAGGAAACATGAAGTCAGACCCCGCAGTTGACTGCCTGCCGGACGCCCGGCAGGTCATGTCGCCCAATTGCGACGAGCGGCCGGAGGGCTGTGCCGTCGAGCTGGTCGTCATTCACGGCATTAGCCTGCCGCCGGGTCATTACGGCGGTCCGGAAATCGACCAGCTGTTTACCAACTGCCTGGACCCCGGTGCACATCCCTATTTTGCCGATATGGCGCACCTGAAGGTGTCGAGTCATCTGCTGATACGGCGTGACGGCGAACTGATCCAGTACGTCCCGTTCAGCAAGCGGGCCTGGCATGCGGGCGACTCCTGTTTCGATGGCCGTACGGCGTGCAACGATTTTTCCGTGGGCATCGAGCTGGAAGGTCTGGACGAGGAAGCCTATACGGGCGCGCAGTATGAACGCCTGGCTGATGTGGCAAGCCGTTTACTGGCCATGTTCCCGCGCCTGTCGCCCGGGGCGATTACCGGGCATGCGGATATCGCGCCCGGGCGCAAGACCGATCCCGGGCCCGGTTTCGACTGGGCGCGTTTCAGGCAGTTGCTGGCCACGCGCCATGGCTGACCAGGCCGGGCAGGAGACGGCGATCGAGTTGTTGCGACACGGTGAGCCGGTGGGTGGCAGCCGTTTCCGCGGCCAGGTCGATGACCCGTTGAGCGAGCGCGGCTGGCAGCAGATGCAGGCGGCACTTGCGGGACGCCATGACTGGCACCAGGTTGTTACCTCTCCCCTGCAGCGCTGCCATGCCTTCGCCTCGCGGCTGGCGGAGCAGCACGCTATTCCGTTAGCGGTGGAGGAACGCTTCGCCGAGGTCGGTTTCGGCGAATGGGAAGGCAAGTCCCGCTCGGAACTCGAGCAACAGGTCCCCGGCCAGGTGACGCGCTTCTACCGGGACCCGGTGGCGAACCGTCCGCCCGGTGCGGAGCCGCTGGATGCATTCGTTGCGCGTGTAAGCGCCGGTTTCGAACAGCTGCTTGAACGCTACCCGGGCCGGTCGGTGCTGGTGATTGCCCACGCCGGTGTCATTCGCGCCATCCTGGCCAACGTGCTCAGCATGCCGCCGGTGGCCATGTACCGTATTCACGTGGCCAACGCAGGCCTGACACGCCTGCGTACCGACCGCTTGCGCAGGTTCAACTTCGAGGCGCACGGCAGACCCTGACATGCGCATCGGCATCGACCTGGGCGGCAGCAAGATCGAGGGCCTGGTGCTCGACCGCGACGGCAGCGAATGCGTGCGCGAGCGCGTGGCGACGCCGCAAGGCGATTACCAGGGCACGCTGCGCGCCATCGGCGCTCTCGTCGCCTCGCTCGAGGCAGGGGCTGCTGCAACCTGCAGCATCGGCATCGGCATGCCTGGCACCCGCTCACGCGCCACCGGCCTGGTGAAGAACTCGAACTCGGGGTGTCTCAACGGGCAGCCGCTGCATCGTGACCTTGAGGCGCTGCTGGGGCGCGAGTTGCGCTTTGCCAACGATGCCGATTGCTTTGTCCTGTCCGAGGCCACCGACGGTGCGGCGGCGGGTAAGGACTCCGTGTTCGGCGTCATTGTCGGCACCGGCACCGGCGGCGGCATCGTCTACCATGGCAGGCTGTTGTCCGGGCCAAACGGGATTGCCGGCGAATGGGGGCATAACCCGTTGCCCTGGCCGCTTGCGGACGAACTGCCCGGGCCCCGCTGTTATTGCGGTCGGCGCGGCTGCATCGAGACCTGGCTGTCCGGCCCGGGGCTGGCACGCGATCATGCCGCACACACCGGCGAGTCACGCGATGCTGCAGCAATCGCGGCGTATGCCGCTGACGGGGATCCCGCCGCGTACACTTCGCTCGAGCATTATGCCGACCGCATGGCGCGTGCGCTGGCCAGCATCATCAATATCATCGACCCCGACGTCATCGTACTGGGCGGCGGCATATCGAATATCGAGTGGCTCTACGATGCCGTACCACGTCGTTGGGGCGAGTATGTCTTCTCCGATGCCGTCGATACCCGCCTGGTGCGCGCGCAACACGGTGATTCCAGTGGTGTGCGCGGCGCAGCCTGCTTGTGGCCGGTCTGACCGACTGATCCCTGTCCAGTAATCCGCGCGCCCGTGCGCTGCGCTGTCTGGCGATCCGACCATCGCACTTGCCAGCTGGAAACCGTCGCTCGGCCGATTCATGTGACCTCCATCTCAAATTTACAAAGAGATGCTTGCGCTGTTATAAATTTGGGAATATAGTCCCAAACATGGAAACTACAGTCAGACATGCGCTTGCCAAGGCCTTTCTGCGTCTCTTCAGGCCATTGGCCAGGATATTGATTCGTAATGGAATTTCATTCTCTGCCACGGCGGACTGGGCGAAGAAGGTGTATGTGGACGTGGCCTTTGAGGAGTTTGCCGAGCCCGGCAAGAAGCAGACGATTTCCCGGGTTTCGGCGCTGACCGGCCTGTTTCGCCGCGAGGTCAAGCGCTTGCACGAGCTCGACCTGGATGAGGACCTGGCGGCGGGCGATCGCTACAACCGGGCGGTGCGCGTTATCAGTGGCTGGTTGAATGATGCGGACTACCAGACACCGTCCGGTCGAGCAGCAAGCCTGCCGTTCGAGGGTGAGCGCTCCTCATTTACCTCGCTGGTGCGTGCCTACAGTGGCGACATTCCCGCACGCGCCATGCTGACGGTTTTACAGTCTGCCTGTTGCGTCGATGAGACGGCTGACGGAAAGCTGCGGCTGGTGCGGCGCATGTTTATCCCTGGCAATGATTCTACCGACAAGCTGCACATTCTGGGTACAGATGTTGCGGAGCTGGTTGCCACCATTGACCACAACCTTACCTCCTCACCGGATGATCTTTATTTCCAGCGCAAGGTCTCCAATACGCGTCTTGATCCTGCAGCCGTTGCAGAATTTCGCGCCCTGGCGCGAGAGCGGTCGCAGGCGTTTCTGGAAGAGCTGGATACCTGGCTATCGGCACACGAAGTCAGGGGAGAGGACCCGGAACAGGAGGCGACATATGTCAGCCTCGGTATTTATTACTCGCAAGATACAGGTTCTATGGAGGACACGTCATGAAACTCGAAAATTTATTGCAGCAATGCATCCTGGCAACGACGCTTACCCTGCTGGCTGCATGTGGTGGCGGTGGTGGCAACGTGGCAGGCATAGGCGGTACCGGTATTACCGCCTCGGGAACCATCACCGGATTTGGCAGTATCTTTGTCAATGGTGTTGAATACGAAACGGGCAGTGCGAATATTACCGCTGACGACAACATTGTCGGCGAGAACGCGCTGCAACTCGGTATGGTAGTGACGGTGACCGGTACACTGGATGCAGGTGGCACAACCGGCACGGCAACATCGGTTTCGTTTGATGACGAGGTCCAGGGCCCGGTCGCCACGCCGCCGGTCGACCCGACGGGAGATGGCCAGCAGCTGCAGTTCACGGTACTCGGTATAACCGTGCTGGCCGATATGACCGCGACCGTATTTGATGACGGTGTTACCTTCGCATCCCTGATGCAGGGCGACTTCATCGAAGTCAGCGGTTTTGTTGACCAGGCTGGCGTCCTCCATGCTACGCGCATCGAGGGCAAGGGTATGTTTACCGCCGGCGTCAGTGAGGTCGAACTCAAGGGAGTGGCCGCCAACGTTGTGGGCAACACCTTCGATATCGGCAGCTTCGACGTCAATACGGTCGCTGCCGACCTGTCGGGTGTGCCCGGTGGTGTCGTCATCATGGGCATGCAGGTCGAGGTAAAAGGCACCCTGACTGGCACCACGATCGCCGCCAGTGAGGTGAAGCAGAATGATGACCTGCCCGGCGCGAATCTCAACAAGGCCAGCATCGAAGGAATCGTGTCCGACTTTACCAATAACAGCAGTTTCAAGGTGGCTGGTCAGCCGGTGGATGCCTCTGCCGCAACTTTTGATCCGCCGACCCTGCTGCTGGCAAACGGTATGGAGGTCGAGGTCGAGGGACCGATTGTAAACGGGACCCTGGAGGCGATTCGTGTCGAGGCGCGCGCGGGTGACGTTAAGCTGGATGCCTTGGTGCAAAGTGCTTCAGTGGTTGCAGGGAGCATTACCCTGCAGTATGCAACCGGTACTGCCACTGTACTGGTCGACAACCAGACCAGTCTGCGCGATGACCTGGGTGTTTTCGATCCCTATACCCTGGCTGATATCACAGCAACGGATTATCTGGAAATACAGGCTTCGCTTGACGGTGGCGGTAATATCGTTGCTACAGAAATCCGCAGGGATAATCCGGATGATGACATCCTGCAGGGGCCGTCCTCCAACTGTGACGGTACCAGCATCACTTTGTTTGGCGTCAGTTTCAGCCTGGTTAACGGCACCACCGTGTTTGAGAACGAAAACGATCAACAGGTTTACGCAGACGCGGCGGCCTTTTGTGCGGATGTGAATGCACGCGGGTTGTTTGTGAAAATCAAGGATAACTCGATTGCCAACGGCATTGCCGATGAGGCGGAACTGGAAGACTGACCGGACTCTTTCCTGCTCCCCCGCAGGTACGGCGCCTTCGGGCGCCGTTTTTTTTTGTACGCAGATGACAGCGGGCTATCGCTGGATCTGTTTCCCAATGGCCCTTGCAACCGGTCGAATCACGTTGCTGCCGTTTGCTTGCAGATTGATGATCACATTGTAGCCGGTGCTGAAATCCAGGCCGCTGGTGTCGCCGCTGATCACCGCCGGTGTCAGCTGGTCAAGTGTGACATAACCGCCGCAGGCCTCGCCGGCATCGCAGACAGATCCGTCGTTGTCGAAGTCGGTACTGGCCAGGATTTCATAGGTGCCGGCCGCGACATTGGTGAAGCTGTACGGGTATACGCCGTTGCCGGCGGCCACAGCCTGTTGCTGTACCGTTTGTCCCGTCGACGTGTCGATCAACCTGACATGGTGGTATCCGGCATCACTGTTCTGTGTCTGGGCGGATACCTGCATGATCACACCGATCTGCTCGGTATTCGCCGATGAGGTAAACGTGATGGTTGCATTGTAGGTGCCTTCTGCCAGCCCACTGCGGGATACGGTCACCCGGTAGGTGCCGATGCCACTGACGGGATCGATATTCTCTGCCGCAACCGCCAGCCACGCTGCATTGTCGGTCGGCGCATTCACACCAAGACTGCCGCCACCGCCATTGCTGACCGACAGGATCGCGCTGGTGCCCAGGCTGCCGAAATTCAGGGCACCCGGCGAGGCGACCAGTGTCGGTGGTACCGGCGACACACCGCCCTGTGCGGCTACCACGGCAAGATGGGCATCGATCAGGCCAAAGCCATACTCGTCATCCCGTCCCGGGGGACCCAGGTCCTGGGTGATCTGGCCACTGGCCAGCAGGTTGTCCAGTTGTAACGGTGTCAGCCCGGGCGTGACCGCCTTCATCAGCGCGACCACGCCGGCCACGTGCGGTGCGGCCATCGATGTACCCTGCAGGAAGCGGTAGTTCAGTTGCAGGCTGCCGCCCGTGTCTTCACCGCCGGTACTCAGTACCGCATCCGGATTGCCGTCACCGTTGACGTCCTGCGTGGCATCGCCGCCCGGTGCGGCAACATCCACAAAGGCGCTGAAATTCGAGTAGGGCGCGCGCTGCCGGTTGATATCGACTGCGCTGACCGAGATCACGCCATTATAGGCGCCCGGGTAGAACGGCACGCTGGATGCATTGTTCCCCGCGGCAGCAATCACGATGGTGCCCTGGCTGCGCACGAGGGTGAACAGGTCCTGTTCCTGTTGTGAAAAGCCTCCGCCACCGAGGCTCAGGTTGATGATGTCGACCGGCTGTGTGAGCGTTGTACCGGAATCATTGCTCAGTCCTGCGGCGTAGCGTACCGCCTGGCGAATGTCATAGGTGGTCCCGCCGTTGAGTCCCAGTACACGCAGCGGCATGATGCGGGTGGCCCAGCTGCTGCCGGACACGCCGTCGGTGTTGTTGGTCGCGGCGGCCACGGTGCCGGCGACGTGGGTGCCGTGGTAGCTGCTGCCGCCGACACCCGAATCGCCCGGATCGAACGGATCGGAGTCAATGCCGTCGCCGTCGTTGGCATTGAGCGTGTCGCTGATAAAATCGAATCCCGGGACGAGCTGGCCCTGCAGGTCCGGATGCGCGCTCAGCACCCCGGTATCGATCACGGCGACCGTGACATTACTGCTGCCGGTGGTGATGTCCCAGGCCTGCGGCAGGTTGATCATTGGATAGTGCCACTGCAGCGGATATAACTGGTCGAGCGGCACCAGCGTGGAGTGGCGAATGTAGTTGGGTTCGGCATATTCGACGTCTGCCTCGCGCCGCAGCCGCTTGATCGCCCGCATGGTTTCCCATTTCCCGAGCAAGGTAGCGTTGTCAGTCAGCAGTACGGGTTGCGCGTTAGCCGCTTGCGCGAAGTGGCCGCCCTGTCGCCTGACGCCCAGTAGCATGGCGCGGTCGCGTGCACCGGCCCGGGTGGTCATGCCGTGCGCGGCAGCAAGCTGGGCCACCGATTGCATGGAGCGGGTTGCCGGCATGTCGCGGAATTTGACCACTACTTCGTCGCTGACGAAATTATCGGCGACGTTCAGTGTCGGTGTGGCTGCGGTGGTAATTTGCTGACCCAGCACCAGCGTGTAAGAGGATGCGCCGGAATGGGCAAAGACTTCGATCATGTAGTCGCCCGCCAGGGCCACGGTGAGCGATTCCGTGGTACCCACGCCTACGGAACTGTCGAGGAACACGCCGTTGGCATCGCCCAGGAACAGGTCGAGGTCACCGTCAGCGCTGTTGGCGATGGTCAGGGTGATGGTCTGGTTTGCCGCCAGCGTGACCCGGTAGACGTCCGAGGTATCACCGATGATTTGCGAGCGGCCTGCCGCACCGCTGCCGGGCTGGTTTACATAGCCGCCGACGGTGACCGGGTTGGGGATGTCCTGTGCTGTGGCGAGGATGCTGTTATCGGTGAAGGGTGCAGCCGGATCGTTCACATCGCTGTCCACGGCACTGCTGGATGCGGCTGTGATCGTGCCGCTGACCAGTAAAGCACCGGACGCGGCCGACTGCGCCCCGCCCCCGCTGCTGCCACCGCAACCGGCCAGTGACAACATGAGCAGGCAGGCCGGGACGATTCCCCAAAATGGCATGCCACTGACAGACATCAATATATACTGGCCTCCCTGTTAGACCGGTTCCTTGCGCCGGGTCACACTCCGGATTACGGCTGCACGCCGCGAGTCTGAAGGATTCGTGCCTGGAAAAGCGGCTACAGCGACCCGGGATCAGGCCTGGCGGCCGGCGATCTCACGCAGGCGTGGTACCGCGAGACCGGCCGCATCGGCCTGTTGCAGGGCGCGCACCAGCCGGAGCGGGGCGCTGCGCCCCATGCAGCCATGCCCGGGATCGCCCTCGAACGCCACCAGCATGGCCCTGATCAACTCGTCCGCATCCAGGGACTTGCCGGTCAATGCTGCCTGTATCGCGATGACCTCGCGGGCAACGCCATCGGCGAGTTCGCGGTGGTTTTCCCAGAGTTCGCTGACGGTGCCGCCGGTTACGAGCCCGGCGCAGTTGGTGGTGACGATGTAGACGTTCTTGACCACCAGTTCGAACAGCAGCTCCTCGTCGCTGTTCAGTACGCGGGTGGGGATATCGAGGGCAATGAAGCAGTCCACCAGCACGCTGGCCTGTGGACCGAACACCGGTGACGGAATAAGCACCTTGACGTCCTGGCCCTGCTTCTTTTCGAACCAGACCGAGATAACGGTCGGGCTGCTGAATCCGTAGTGTTCCCAGTCGGCCGGCAATAACTCGTTTTGCAGCAGGGCAACGCGGTCGTGCCAGGCGGTCGGCAATGCTTCCAGAGTGGCATGCAGGTCTTTCTCGGCAACGGCGACCAGTACGAGTTCCGGGGCCGGGAGCTGCTGCGCCAGTGCCTCGATATCCGACTGGCGGGTGACGGGATAGACGGGATAGCCGGCGCGCAGCAGTCCGCGTGCGAAGACACCGCCCATTTCGCCGATGCCGATTACTACGACGGGTGATTTCATATGCCTGTTCTTGCCTGCATGGATGATGGTGGGGGAGTATAGCGTATAGTTTTACCGGTAGACGATATACGCAAGTCGTGATGGCATGAGAAAATTATTTTTAATCACAGAGAACACAGAGGCCGGCAGAAAAATGAAAAAACTCTGTGAACTCTGTGGCAGATTATTTTCAGTCGCCAGACTGCTGTTGCCGGTCGTCTGCCTGTTACCTGCAACTGTGCTTGCAGAAATCCGTGTAACCGACGATGCCGGCCGGGTGCTGTCGCTTGAACAGCCGGCGCGGCGTATCGTGAGCCTGGCACCGTATCTCACCGAACTGCTGTTTGCTGCAGGGGCGGGAGACTCTGTTGTCGGCGTGTCCGGCTTCAGTGATTACCCGCCGGCTGCACGCACAATCCAGCGTATCGGCACAGGCGCCGGACTCGACCTGGAGCGCATCGTTGCACTGCAGCCCGACCTGGTAGTTGCCTGGCAAAGCGGCAATCCGACAGACCAGGTCGAACGTCTGCACGGGCTGGGCCTGACGGTCTTCAGGTCCGAGCCGCGCACGCTCGAGGACATCGGCACCACGCTGTCCCGGCTTGGCGAGCTGGCTGCCACGCGTGAGCAGGCACAGTCTGCCTTGCATGCCTTCACACAGCGCCTCGCGGTGCTGCGTCAGCGTCATGCCGGCAAGTCCCCGGTCGACGTTTTTTACCAGGCCTGGGGCCGGCCGTTGATGACGGTCAACGCTGACCATGTCATCAGCGATGTCATCCGCCTGTGCGGCGGGCGCAACGTGTTTGCCGGTCTTGCCCGGCTCGCGCCGCAGGTCGGCATCGAGGCCGTCCTGGTGCGGGACCCGCAGGTAATTATCGCGACGACAGGCAGTGCCGGTGATGCGGATGGCCTGGATCAGTGGCGTCGCTGGTCGGGGGTGCGTGCCGTCGCGAACAGTCATCTATACACCATCGACGATGACCTGCTGGTGCGGCATACCCCGCGCATCCTGGACGGTGCGGAACAACTGTGCGGGATTCTTGATCGGGTGCGTAATAATAAATTGTAGGAGCAGATCGCACAATGCAAAGGGAGAATGTGAGACCGGGAAGTAGTCGAGAGGCTGGTCCGGGTTGTGCCCGTAGTTACAGACGGATGGGGCGCCGCGAAAAATAACTTCACGCAGAGACGCAAAATACAAACACAATTCCTGTCATCCCCGCCCTCGCGAAGGCGGGGGCGGGGATGACAGGAATTTTTCAGAATCGGACCA
>Ga0209456_10001632_pt1 | contig 10809 bp, 7 predicted proteins | sample COG_11_FD_184755 | JGI IMG/M metagenome (GOLD analysis project Ga0209456, IMG submission 184755) | Pelagic marine sediment microbial communities from the LTER site Helgoland, North Sea, for post-phytoplankton bloom and carbon turnover... | ecosystem: Environmental > Aquatic > Marine > Neritic...
TCGTCTGCGTACCTGGACCGGTCGACAGCTGCCGGTCTCCTGGCAACTCTGGTTCTGCCTGCGTGCCGTCGCGCGTGAAGGCGATCCCGGCGAATGGGCGCAGGCGTTGCAGATCCTGGCTGTAAAACATCTTGGTGTGAGGCCGCAGGCGAATCTGAGGCATCTCGGCAAAAGCATTGTTGCCTGCCACCCGCGGGCCAACGCTCAACAGGTGGACCGCTTGATGGGGCAACTTGATGAAGCCGTCTATGGCGGTACACCGATTGAATCATTTGAGCGCTGGAAGCACGATTTCAAAAGACAAATCAAACCCAGCCTGTTTCCCATACGCTTTCGCCAATGCAGGTCGGTGGCTGCCGGCCATCCTTCCAGGGTGCTGCCTCAACTGAATCCCCAATAACACAGCTGAGGAGGGGATCGTTGGCCACCAGACCGGCGACCGCCGCCGAGGACAGCTTCCCGGAGCGGACCTCGGTTGGCAAAATTGGCATGGTTTGCGGCCGATCATCTTCGCTGAGGCAGGAAGTGATAAATTTTAGGGCCGCAACAGGCTGGTTTATTTCAGCAGATCCTGGATCCGGGATACTGCTTCCCGCAGATCATGGACGAGTAGTTCATAGCAGTTGATGCCACCTATCCAGTTCACAAGTTCCGCCACCCGTTCGGTATCCAGACCACCCTCCATGTCATAGCCGGCCTCTGTCAGGCGGCATAAGGCATCTGCCGGGCTTATTCGGCTAAGGCTTGTCGGCTGTTCGGGCTGATAACTTGGAAATACGAGCGACTGGACCGGATAGCATTGCGCCGTATCATTGGCCAGGAGATGCTTGGGTGGTAACAGATAGCGCACCTGTTTTGTGTCCTGACGCAAAAATGTGGGCAGATCTTCCAGTACCGGATGAAACGGTTGCAATACCGGCCACGCGTCTGTTTTTACACCGATACCGGCCGCGGCTGCCTGGATGGTATGGGTGCGATGCTTGAGTAATACCAGTTCGTCGGTGCAGTACTGAAATCCCGACGCGATCAGTGCCGCCGTCAATGTCGATTTTCCGCTCCCTGAGCTGGCCGGAAATACGATGCACGAATCACCATTGCTGACCGCAGCAGCATGGATCGCGGTCAGACAATCTGCTCTTGAGTATGCGTTTAACAGTGCCTGTCCATGAAGCAACGGCGCTAGTTCTTCCTCTGACGTGCAATGATCGACCAGTTCCCCGTTGCAGAACAGGAAACAGCCGAGCGAATCCTGTTGCACATCGAGAGCGACATCAAACGGCTGGTTGTCAGGAACCGCCAGATGGGCAAGGACCGATTGCGCAACTGGTTCCAACCCTGGCACGGAAAAGCGTATGCGAAAAACAGTACCGAGCATCTGGTAGCGCCGCTCCCGCTGATATTCCTTGACTACAGAGGTGGGTGCCGGGACTTCATGCAGGCCTGGCAGTTCGTCCCGCTCCTCGGGGGGCGGTAATGTTTCGGTGTCCTGAGCCAGCAGTCCCCGGGTTTCCCATTCTGTCAGCACCGCATCGACATCCTTTTCAGCCTGCGCTGCCGGGAGCTTAAACATCTGTCTCAGTTCAGCGATAATCGCCTGGCGATTCAGGCCTTCTTCACAGCAGAACCAGATTAATGCCGCACTCGGGTTCAAGCGGAACATGGCACGGGCCCGCTGCGAAAAAAGCAGCAGCTCATCACCCAGAAGATAAGAGTGAACGTCGTCAGCGGTGGTAGTCGACAGATTAAGTTGGCTCATGGTCCTGAAAGCGGCAAATTAGCTGAAATTGTTAGGGTGAATAGAAATAAACAGGCGAAAATGGGTCAACCTTGATTTATTGCAAAAAAAGCGGCGGTTCAAAAGAACCGCCGCTGGCGAGGCTGTTATCGCGCTCGGCTTTCTAGCGCCGATCAGCCGACTACAGTATTACCTGTTCTCGACGTATGGCCTTCTGCCCTTGTGTACTCCGCGGGTGTCATTGGGTTTCGGATGCCCCGGTGGCTGGCCATCCAGGCCGTTTCCGATGCCGTTGTCGCGATGGTAGTGGTGTGGACGCCCGGTCATTGATTTGTTCATCCTTGCGTAACCAGGCTTCATAAGCATCATTACGGCGGGCGGGGTGTACACTGCAAACTTGCCGGCGGTTTTCAAGAAACTCCGGCGAGCCTGCCCGACAGCCTCTTCGGGATTGATCGGGGTATCGTCTATTGTTGTGTTTTTGGATTTGTTCATGACTGCTAACCTCTTATTATAATTAATAAATATATGGGTCCAGCCTTGGAAGTCGACTACAGTTTCATAGTCGTGTTCCTTGTGTTTCGATCGGGATATCGCTCATGTGTTTACGCACATTTTCGCTTCCCGATTACCAATATAGTGTTCGCTGTAGGCGGAGTCAAACAGACTGATAGCCCGTTAATCCTTTTGGAAAAAATAGTTTAAATACAGTATGTTAGACGTGTTTTTTTATGGTGTGTGTCCTGGCTTTCCTGGAGTTGCCGGGACCTGGTTGCCACGGATTGGCAATGACTGGATTTTCGTTCGGCTTAATTCCTTTATGTAAAGTGTGTGCTGCCGGGTTGGTCAATGTAGAGTTTGAGGACTTCGCGTTGCGCAGATTTCACGGGTTTGCAGGTAGTTCACCAACAGGTAGTTCACCAAAAGGAGGCGCTTTAGGCGAGTGGTTCTGTTTGATTGATGCGAAGGAAACCAGCTGTTCAATTCAAGTTGCTGCTATTCGCACGGTAGCGGTAGGGTATTGGTTGACCTGGTCAGGGGGATTAGTCGTGCCAAGATCCCGGAATTGGGCAGGGTTTCGGGGTCACCATGGCGAAATCTGAACACACACGTGAATGGGGGATTATGTGATTAATCAGAAGAGAGTTTCTTATGTGGAAATTCTCGATGCTCTGGACCGCGGGGTGACCGTGGTTACCGGAAACAAACGTTTGGCAAGTGTCACTCGCCAGGCCTTTGAACAAGCCGCACTGGACAAAGGGCTCGAAGTCTGGCCAACCCCGGATGTGTTGCCCTGGACTGTCTGGTTGCAGAGGGTCTGGGAAGATGCTGTGGTTTCGGGGGCCACGCAGGCACCTGAACTCTTGCTCACATCGCAACAGGAACAGCGTATATGGGAAGACATCATTACTGAGAGCGTGGCGGATCAGCCATTGCAGCAGGTGACCGGGACGGTTCGTCGGGCGCAGGAAGCGTGGCAGTTGATGCAATCGTGGCGGCTATCATTGCATAAGGCGGTGTTTCGTTACAACGATGACAGTGCGGCGTTTTGGGGATGGGCATCGAGATTCGAGGCCAGGTGTACGGAGAAAGGCTGGCTGCCCCTCGCTCGTCTTGCCGACGAACTTCAGTGTAGCGTTCAGGCAGGAGAATTGGCCACGCCGACAGAGCTGGTGCTGATCGGTTTCGATGAGCTGACACCGCAGCAACAATCCTTGTTGCAAACGCTGAACGAGTCGGGTTGCGATGTGTGCTGGATGCAACTCGCAGGCAAGAAGAGTCGGACAGCTGGAACCGGGTGCGTCGATGTGCGTCAGGAAGCGTTAACCGTTGCCCGCTGGATTCGACAGCGGCTCGACGATAATCCCGAGACAGAGATCGGCGTTGTTGTTCCGGAACTCGCATCACAACGGAATATCGTGATTCATGCCCTTGATGAGATCCTGGTCCCGCACGCATTACAGCCAGGGCGTCAGTCCGTCGCACGCCCTTATAACATCTCGCTCGGTCCGCCATTGAGTACGCACCCCATTGTCATTACGGCACTGAAGCTGCTCGGTCTATTGGAACCGACGATTAGTCTGGAAGACGCGGGTAGATTGCTTCGTTCACCATTCATTGCGGGGTGGGAACAGGAAGCCAGTGCCCGGGCGTTGCTGGATGGGCGATTACGGGAAACAGGCGAACTTAACGTGGCGTTGAAGACGCTGCGCTATCACGCATCACAAATTAACAAGCCGTATTCATGCCCGTTACTTGCAGAAAATCTTGATGCCTGGGTTAAGGCTGCGCAGGATTGTCCGCGTACTGATAGCCCGGGACAGTGGTCAGAACGGTTTGCGGGCTTATTAAAGGCGTTTGGATGGGCGAGCGGGCGTCCCTTGTCGAGTGAAGAGTACCAGGCCGCGGAGGCATGGCGAGAACAGCTGGGCGCTTTTGCAGCTCTGGAGCCGGTAACGGAGCCGATGTCCGCAGCCACTGCGGTGGCTCAACTGCGGCGCATGGCCGGGGAGCGGACGTTTCAGCCGCAATCCGGGAGGGTGCCGGTGCAGGTGCTGGGAATGCTGGAGGCCGGCGGGCTTCAGTTCGATTGCCTTTGGGTGATGGGTCTTCATGACGGCACCTGGCCGGCACCCCCACGGCCGAATCCGTTTATTCCGTTGCCTTTGCAGCGCGATGCCGGATTGCCGCATTCAAGTGAGGAGCGAGAGTTACACGTGTCACAAGCCATCACGCGTCGGATGTTGACCAGTGCGGTCGAGGTGATTGTGAGCTTCCCACAGCGCAGTGGCGATGAGGAACTGCGGCCTAGCCCGCTAATTACTGATCTCTCAATTGTGGACCCGGCGGCCTTACGGCTGTGGCCGGCTCCGACATGGAGGGATGAGGTTCACGACCGTGCCAGGTTAACCACGTTGGAGGAAGATCCCGCACCACCCCTCGAGAATGAAGAAGTCAGTGGTGGCAGCGCCGTTTTCAAACTCCAGGCCGCGTGTCCTTTTCGCGCCTTCGCGGAACTACGGTTGGGGGCGCGTGCACTCAGGCAGGCTGATATCGGGTTGGATGCCATGGCCCGCGGCTCATTGGTGCACCGTGTTCTCGAGAAAGTGTGGCACGTATTGAATTCCCATGAGCAACTGGTCGCCATGGATTCCACAGAGTTGGGTGCCATGCTAGACACCTCGGTAGGTGAGGCGATCGATGAGATTGCCGGCAGGTATCCACAGACATTTACCAGGCGCTTCCGGCAGATGGAAGCCGAACGCCTGTGTCGCCAAGTGCTGGAATGGTTGGAGTTGGAGAAACAACGTGTGCCGTTTCGCGTTGTAGAGAAGGAGAGAAAACACGAAGCGACTGCCGGCGGGGTCCGTGTTCAGTTGAAAATAGACCGCATCGATGAACTGGCCGATAGTCGCCGGCTTGTGATCGACTACAAGACCGGAGAGGTGAAGCCGGGTCAGTGGTTTGGTGGACGACCCGACGAACCACAACTGCCGCTCTACAGCATGGCTGTTGGTGGTGAGATTGCCGGCGTACTCTTCGCGCAGGTGAAGGCGGGTGGTATGGCGTTTAACGGGGTAGCTGAAGACGAAGGCCTGGTGCCGGGAGTGAAGTCATATGAAAGATTGACGCAGACCTGCGAGGCGCGCTCATGGTCGGAGGTGCTACGCGACTGGCGGGCAACAATGGAGAGCTTGGGTAAGGCTTTTCGCAAAGGAGAAGCATCGGTTGATCCTAAGCAGTATCCGGCCACCTGCACCTACTGTGAACTCAAGCCGTTGTGTCGTATCAACGAAATGACCGTATTGGATGGCGAGCCTTCCGGTGCGGAGGATCAGTCATGAGTGAACAGGACGGCTCTCGCACATCCTGTGCTTTGCTGCATAAGACCATACATGGTCAAAAAAGAATCGCCGATCAAGAGGCACGCTCACGCGCGCTTGATCCATCAACATCGTTCATTGTTCAGGCACCGGCGGGTTCAGGGAAAACAGGATTGCTTACCCAACGGTTTCTCGTGCTTCTGGCGGGTGTCGATGCGCCGGAGGAGATTGTTGCGATTACGTTTACCCGTAAGGCGGCAAGTGAGATGCGGCAACGGATACTCCAGGCATTGGAGCGTGCCAAGAGCGATCAGCCGCCGGATAGTGATCATGAAAGGCATACCTTGAAGCTCGCCCGGCGAGCACTCGTACGTGATAAGGCACAGGGATGGCAGTTGCTTGATAACCCGGCGCGCCTGCGCATCCAGACGATCGACTCCCTGTGTACGGCATTGGCGCGGCAGATGCCTATCCTCTCCCGGTTTGGTTCGGTTCCAGCCATTGCCGAAGATGCCGAGCCACTCTATCTCGATGCGGCCAGAAATACCATTGCAGAGTTGGAATCCAAAGAGAAATGGTCAGATGCCATCGCGCACCTGGTGCAGCATCTGGATAATCGGCTGGTTAAATTACAGAGTCTGATTTCGACCATGCTTGCCCGGCGAGATCAATGGCTGCGGCACGTCGCCGATCCGGACCATCCAGGGCTGGAGCGGGAAAACCTCGAAGCGGCTATGGCCCGTCTGGTCACCGATGCGTTGAGTGAACTGTCGTCGTTTGCGCCGGAGTTTTGCGGACCGGAACTTGTCGAGCTGGCCCGGTTCGCTGCGGGTCATATGGAAGAGGGTAAGCATTCCCCGATTGCCGTTTGTGCTGATCTCCAGGGCCTGCCAGGACAACAAGTGGCGGACCGTGGCCAGTGGCAAGGGCTTGCTGAGCTGTTGTTGACCAGGGACGGTACCTGGCGGAAGAGTCTGACAAAAAATCAGGGGTTTCCAGCACCGGGTAGCACCAAGGACCAGGAAGAAAAGGCCCGCTTTACTGAGATGAAGCAGCGTATGACGCTGCTGCTGGAGTCATTGCAAGGTGAGAAAGCATTTCGTGAACAATTGGATTTGTTGCGGGAGTTGCCACCGCATCAGTACACCAATGATGCGTGGGAGACCTTACAGGCGTTAATTCAACTATTGCTCATCGCTTCAGCACACCTGGAGCTCGTGTTCAGTGAACAAGGACAGGTGGATTTTCCCGCCTTGGCCCAGGCAGCCATTAGAGCAATGGGTGAGCCTGAGGCGCCGACGGACCTTGCGCTGGCGCTGGACTACCGCATCCGCCACTTATTGATGGATGAGTTTCAGGATACCTCGTTCAATCAGTACGAACTGCTCAAACGATTAACGGCTGGCTGGCAGCCAGGGGATGGCCACACCTTGTTCGTGGTGGGAGATCCCATGCAGTCCATTTACCGTTTCCGGGAAGCGGAAGTGGGGTTGTTTCTAGCGGCAAGAGAGCACGGGATTGGTCAGGTGCCGCTTGAGTTTCTCCGCCTTGCGGTTAATTTCCGCTCACAACAGGGGATCGTCGACTGGATCAATCAACACTTTCCGGACGTACTGCCGGAAGATGACAATGTCGCCGATGGTGCTGTGTCCTATGCACCGTCGACATCCTTTCACCCGCAACTGGAAGCGGATGCCGTTACCGTTTATCCGTCGCTGCAACGCGATGGCTTCGCTGAAGCGCGTCGGCTTGTATCGATTGTGCAGGGGGCAAAGACAGAGCACCCACACGGTACGACCGCAATTCTTGTCCGGGGCCGGACCCATCTGGTGCAGATCGTGGAGCAGCTCCAGCAGGCCAAACTCCGTTTTCAGGCGGTGGAAATCGAGCGATTAGTGCACCGGCCTGTGGTGCAGGATCTGCTGGCGCTGACTCGGGCATTGATCCATGTCGGTGATCGCATCGCCTGGTTGGCGGTGCTTCGTGCACCGTATTGCGGGTTGACACTCGAAGATATGCTCGCCCTGGCAGGCAACGATTCCGGTCGATCCATTATTGATTTGCTTCATCAAGAACAGCGCATGGGACAACTGAGCGAGGATGGCCGAAGCCGGTTAGCCCGAGTGCTGCCTGTACTGGATACGGCACTCTCGGAACAGGCGCGGTGTTCCCTGCGGAGCAGCGTCGAAGGTCTGTGGATCGCACTCGGTGGCCCGGCCTGTGTGACTGACGAGACTGATCTGAAAGATGGAGAGGTCTACTTTCAGTTGCTTGAAAGACTCGGCAATGCGGGTGATGTGCCGGATATCCATGAGCTTAACAAGCAGATTGAACAGCTCTTCGCTTTGCCAGACGTGGAGGCGGACGATTCCCTTCAGCTCATGACCGTCCATAAGGCTAAAGGGCTGGAGTTCGATACGGTGATTGTACCCGGACTGGGCCGCAGCCCGCGACATGATGACGAGAAGTTATTGCATTGGTTGGAGCGTGGTCGAGAGTCAGGGATTCGGGAATCCGGTCTTAGCGACCTTCTTCTTGCCCCTATCAGTGCACACGGCGAAGGCAAGAACAGGATGGCGGCATACCTGCAGCGATTGGATAAAGTTAAAGGGCACTTTGAAGACGGTCGTCTGTTGTATGTCGCCGCGACCCGGGCAAAGCAACGCTTGCACCTTTTGGGGCACGTTGGCTTTCGGGAACAGAGTGGTGGGCTCGAGCTGAAACAACCGCCCAAAGACTCCCTTTTGGCACGCCTGTGGCCTGTGGTGGAAAACGACTTTAAGCTTCTTCTTGCCGAGCGCGGTGCCGAAACACAGCTACTGGAGAATGCGATTGAACCGGCAGTCCACACCCCTGTGCGAACCCGCCTGGCGCTGGACTGGTCACTGCCGGCCCCGCCGGAATCCGTTCAGGTCTCTGACACGGCAATGGAGAGCACAGCGGGCGAGTTGGTGGAATTTGATTGGGCGGGAGAGACTGCACGGCACGTAGGCACCGTACTGCATCGACTGCTTCAACACATCGGTAAAACGGGTGTCGACCATGTTGAGCCAGGCGACTTGCGCCGTTTCGAGCAGATTGCTCGTAACATGCTGGCACGATCCGGAATACCGGAGGGCCGTCGCAAAGTTGCGGTTGAAGAGATAGGTGCGGCTCTACAGAGTGCGCTGGAGGACGAGCGGGGCCGGTGGATTTTGAGTGGACAGCACGAGAAAGCGAGCTGTGAGCTGGCGTTGAGCGGCATACGAGACGGCAGCATAGACCACATGGTTATCGATCGGACATTCGTGGATGAGCATGGCATACGCTGGATTATCGATTACAAGACAGGTGCCCACAGCGGTGGTGGTGTTGATGAGTATCTTGATCGGGAGCTGGAGCGCTATCGTTACCAGCTGGAACGTTACGCAAGCGTCATGAGCAAAATGGAAGGAAGTCCAATCCGCCTGGGGCTGTATTTTCCGCTGCTGGCGGGATGGCGAGAGTGGCCGTTTCTTATGCACTAGGCAGGGATTGAAACTTATGTCCACGACCCTTTACTGGCACGACTATGAGACCTTCGGTGTCGATCCGCGGCGCGATCGCCCGGCCCAGTTTGCCGGACTACGCACCGACGAGGCACTCAATGAGGTAGGAGAGCCGCTGGTCATCTACTGCAAGCCGGCGCGGGATGTATTGCCTCACCCAGAGGCCTGTCTGCTTACCGGCATTACGCCGCAGCTGGCAGATGCAGAGGGTGTGCCGGAGCCGGAGTTCATTGCCCGTATCCACGCTGAGCTGGCACAACCGGGGACCTGCGGTGTGGGCTACAATACCTTGCGGTTTGACGACGAAGTGACTCGCCACACTCTCTACCGGAATTTCTACGATCCCTATACCCGCGAATGGCAGCAAGGCAACTCGCGTTGGGACCTGATCGACCTGGTGCGCATGACCTATGCCCTGCGGCCAAAGGGGGTTGAATGGCCCTCGCGCGACGATGGCATGCCCAGCTTTCGGCTTGAGGATCTGGCTGCGGCCAACCGTATCGGCCACGAGTCTGCCCATGATGCCCTGTCCGATGTGCGCGCCACTATTGGTCTGGCACACTTGATTCGGGATCGACAGCCACGCCTCTATAAGTGGCTTTTCCAGCTTCGCAACAAGCGAAAGGCGGCCGAACAGTTGGACTTGGTTGGGCATCAACCCGTCCTGCATACTTCGCGTATGTACCCGTCAGAGACAGGCTGCACGACTTTGGTTATGCCGTTGATTGGCGAACCGGGTAACAATAACAGCGTGCTGGTCTACGATCTGCGCCAGGATCCGGGCCCTTTCATGGCTTTGAACGTGGACGGTCTCCGCGATCGCCTGTTCACCCGGGCCGGGGATTTGCCGGACGGTGTGGAGCGGCTGCCCGTCAAGTCGGTGAAAATCAACAAGTGTCCGGCCCTTGCGCCCCGGAAGACGCTTGATGAGTCGGCTACCGAACGCATCGCAATCGATCTGGATGCCTGTGCCCGGCACTGGGAACTGTTGAGTACGAATAAGGGCTTCATGCTACGAGTTGCAAAAGCCTACAGTGGCAGGGAATTCAGTCGCGTCGGAGATGTAGATCTGGCGCTGTATGATGGATTCCTTAATGATGCAGATCGTGCGCTATTGGCCAGTGTACGTGACGCTTCACCGCAGGAACTCGCGCAAACACGTTTTGATTTTCTCGATAAGCGCTTGCCGGAACTGTTGTTCCGCTACCGTGCCCGAAACTGGCCAGAGACCTTGTCGGCGGAGGAGGCTGACCGGTGGGAGCATTTTTGCCACCATCGTATCCAGGATGAAGACGGGGGTGGCAGTATTATCCTTAACGATTATTACAGGCGAATCGCACTGTTACGGGATGAGCGTGCAGGCGATGCGGATGCACAGCGTATACTGGATGCAATGGGTGAGTGGGGAGGCGTGATCTAAGAAGCTGCCTGCAATTGGTGGGTGGTAATCTCAAATTCCCTTGCGGACGCCACCTTATTCCGGGGATCGATGGCATTCGATCTGGTATTCGCGGGTGGCCTGGTCAGGACTGAAAATCTGCGTCGCGGCTCTATTACCAAAAAATACACTATACACACAGTGTGTTCCGTGGTATTTGGTGGGCTGTGATGGTCTTGAGATTTGGTGCCGAGGAGAGGACTTGAACCTCCACGGGGTTGCCCCCACTAGCACCTGAAGCTAGCGTGTCTACCAATTTCACCACCTCGGCATGACTCCACCGGA
>Ga0209456_10001634_pt1 | contig 10804 bp, 12 predicted proteins | sample COG_11_FD_184755 | JGI IMG/M metagenome (GOLD analysis project Ga0209456, IMG submission 184755) | Pelagic marine sediment microbial communities from the LTER site Helgoland, North Sea, for post-phytoplankton bloom and carbon turnover... | ecosystem: Environmental > Aquatic > Marine > Neritic...
CATCTTGGATCCGGAAGTCGGCCATTTTGACACCGGAAGTCGGCCATTTTGGAGCCGGAACCGGAAATGCGGCCATCTTGGAACCGGAACCGGAAACGCGGCCATCTTGAAGCGGAACCGGAAGCACCGGAACCGGAAAGATGGCCATTTTTAACGGAACCGGAACTTTCTGTCATGTGACAGAAAGTTCAGTTTCCGAGCAGGGACAGAACAACAAGACTATACTACCCACTCAATGGATGTATTGAGTGGTCTATGCCTAACATGTTATACACCACGATGTATAGCATGTAAGCATGCATATTTAGCAGTGATTTTTGGACCTAAGAAGGCCCATTGTACGTGTTACACACCATACATGTAAGCATGTATTAGATATATTTAGCGATGATATGGTTTCTTTTTATAGATTTTTGGCCCTAAAAAGGGCCGTTGTGTCAGCTTTACTTGTTCAGCATGGCTTTTTCGTGCTGGAGGAAGTGCGTCTCAGCTTCTTGGTAGCCGGATCCTTGGGGCTGATATCTTCTGCATTGGCTGTCGAAGAAGACCGTTCTCAGCAGGGGCCAGGTTCTCAGGACACCACGGATTGTTCGTCTTGCCTTCAATCGTTGTAAGTGCTGCTGGGCCATTCTTACTTGCTGTTGGATGATCTGCGCCCGGAAAGGTGGTTCTCTCTGCTCGTAAAGGGGTCGAAAGTCGAAATGTAGCAGCCATTTTGGGATGAACCGACAACCGACAAAGTACGCCAAGGCCAAACACTTCACCGGTCTTCTGGGGGTTTCTTGCATTAAGATGAAATCCATCTTCTTCGGACGTACTTTGCCATACTTGTGTATGAAGTGCACCAGTTCCAATGCATGGTTGATGTGCATCGTCTCTAGGCTTGTTGTGTTGTCGACAATCATATCGACGATCTTCCCCTTTACCACTCTGGAGCAGCATCTCTTGATGATTTGTGGCTCATAGTCGAAGGTTTGTAGGAGCCACAGTGCAGCAGACGTATCGTAGAGTATGAAGGGCTGGTCTTCAATCAGCTCCATGATGTACCACCAACTAAGGTGACGCATCAGACTAACCAACTTTGCATCTGAAACGTCTCTTGGTCGTTGCAAGTTACTGTTTGGCGATGTACACAAGGCTAGGATAGCCTTCAGTTGGCCCTGCAACTTGGCACCAGTGCAGTGTATCTCTGCCAGAAGATGCTGCTTGACGGTACGTTCTAGTGGCCACTGGCGTCCAAAGATGACAAAGCTGGCATAGTCATCGTGCTTCAGACATCGCATCAGGATCTTGGTTTGTAGGCGTTCTGTCTTGATGTAGAAGGCTGCATGGGAGAGACAGGACGTACAATAGCTGTGGTGTAGCTCTTCTTCACTGCTGTCTTCTTCTGCTTTCAGCGTGTACATGTACCCATAGGCACATGTCTCGCATAGAGACTGATGTCCGCTGCCGTGTATCAGGAACTCATAGCACTGCTGATGGTGTCGATCCTTGGCGTCTTGAATCAGGGATATGATACACTCTTGGTGAAACAAGCTGGTGGTTTTGAAATTCATGGTTGAAGACTGTATGGTCTGGAACTCAGGAACTGAATGATGAGACCAAATCTGCTGCTCTTTATATTCCAGCATTGCGGACCTAAGAGAACAAGTTTGGTTCATGTTGTGTCTTGCCAGCTTCTGATTGGTTCAGATGCTGTCTTTTGATTGGCTCACCAAAGTCTATGGCGATTGGCTACTTGGCATGCATAGAACAACAACAAGAAATTTGTCTTTCATAATTTTATTTCATCTACATACTACATACAGTTAATGCTTATACATTTCATTTATTTTTTGGGCTACAAAATCAGATTCTATAATAGGTATGTTCAAACCAAATCTTTGGTAAAGACTTTTTTGTACTTTAAAATCATTAGCAAGTGGTACACTTTCATTTACTGGAAACATCATATCAATAATTTCATACATAGGTCTTTTATACTGACCGCGATATACAAGAAAGAATATACAATAAGCGCCACACATGGTGGTCAAAACATGCTGTAGCTGTCTTTTGTTGAAAGTCCAATTGTTTTTTGTTTGTTTGTTTAGAAAGTCCAATATATGTTTTGACATAGGGAACAGTCCATAAGAATCAAAGTATTCTCCGTGTCCATTTTCGTCCAAGTAGATTGCGATCCAATGGCTTCCTGGTTCGTCATCCTGGTCCGTATTGACCACCATTCCACAGGGTCGTTCCGTGATCCTCGTCTTGGGTAGAGTGTTGCTTGAATAGACTCCATTGAACGTCTTCTTGGTCCACTTCTGCTGACGTAATATCCTCTCGATTTGAAGTTCATCCATCTCGACTTAGTTGGGTCTGAGTATATTCCTATACTTGTCGATCTCATATACTCGCTCGAATTCCGCCATGATGATTGCTCGTGCTGTTGTAGTCGTGGCCTTGGCAAAGTTCATCGTCAGACGTACAGCTCCATGTTCCACTGGATCGAAGGCTTCACATTCTGGATCGTTGGGCGTCAAGGGGATCACGTAGATTGCCGTTCCATTCTTGAAATCCTCCATGGTGATGTCGATGGCTCGATCGTCGTTGAGTATTCCCGTTCCATACAGCAACATCTCGTAGGGTTCAGCATACTGGTCTTTCTCGTAGTTCATCTTCATGGGCTGTGTTGGGTAGCTTTCTCCATCAAATTCCACTTTCAGCTGGTTCAGGTTCATGTGCTTGAAGTTGAACGGGTTCTTCTTGTTGTTTCCGGCTGCAGCTGTTGATTCCACCAATCCAATGATCAGACGTCTTGGCTTCTGGCCCGTAAAGAGAGATTCTTTGGTGATCTGAAGTGTACCAGTACTAATATCAAAAGTCTTTATTTGACAGCTTGTTATGGGATACATGGTAGATTTGGTCTTCAATGTTTGTTCATTTTCATTTTGTACCGATGGGTTAATACTAACTCGATCCACCATGAATTCTAAACCAGTTATTTCCACTTTATAATTATTACCATCGGCATGCATAAGACAAAATTTGTCTGAACTTCTTGTGAGGACAATTTTCAAATCAGTTTTATTCAGTAAAAGTCGACTCTGATTAAAGAGATCGAGATTAATACGACCTCGAAGTTGGATTTCTTTGCTAAGTGCTGTTTTTGCTGCTCTTGTTTTTAAGCCAGAGTTATTGTCGCCATCGACTTCGTCTAATTTTCCTGGATCATCCTTGCTGTATAGAGTAGTGGCAAATTGTACTTCTTTAGCCGCTTTTGAATAGTTCAAAACCTTCAGAAAATATTCGTGATAGGGATAGGTATCAGAATTGTTACTGATTAATGCTTCATTAGCATAAACTTCACATTTTGAGAATAAAGAATAAAGACCGAAATTAATGAGGCCCACCTTATCCCCAGCAGCAAGATTGGTGCCATCTTCTTTTGTTATTTTACATAGTACCTCTAAGGTATGTCTAGACAGATCAAGGTAATCAATTTCAGAACCTTCAACATGAATAGTTATTTCTGTAGATTTAGAGGGGTCGCCACTTGCCCCAAAACGTACAGTACGTCTCTTTAATACACTACTTTGAGTGTAGACGGGCTCAAATAAAGCGGTAGCCTGTGTGGTACAGTGAATCGATCTGTCCTTGTGGCCTGCCATGGTTCAAATGTGTTTATACACTATGTACTGTCCAACTTATAGTTAATCAAATATATCCCTTTGTCTTCTTTTATGGCGACGTGTTTTCCTTTTTGTACTAGTTCTTCGACGTTTGGTAGGGTTTGCAATATCATTCATGAGATGAACAGCTCTTTTGGCCCCAGTGGCAACAAAGGTGGATGGTGTGTGTTGTCCTACAAATCTATCTTTGAATGCTTGTTTCACTGTTTTCCCTTGTGCTATATCGTCAATTGCACCCGTTGTTTTTTGGATCCCTTTTTTAAGAAGTGATGTACCAACACTCTTTGCCAAAGGAAAAAGAAAATTCTTTGCCAGACCTGCAAATATACTGCCTATACCACGTCCCCTTTGAATGCGCCTGCCAACAAATACTGGCATGGGATGATATGATGTTTTCATACTTAAAGGTAATGAGGTGCGCACGGTCTAAGATGAAGTTTCACCAACGTTTTCCCACGTTGAAATGAAATAGGTTGACCTTGGTCATCCTTTATATGTACTTCAATATTTTCAAAATATTGTTTTGAAAGTGGCATATAGTGTGGTGAGTTAAATGTTTCAGTAACTTGTTTAACTCCTTTTCGAGTTTTGATGCCCACATTTCGGAGAAGTGGAACACGTTGTTCGCCAACCATCTGCGGTTTGACAAGGTCACAGTAGATGAAAAATGTATATAGGCCACGATGTATATCACAACCATATTCTGGTTTAATGACTTTTGATACATCAGATAGGTTTTGAAGCATCCGATACCCACCCAGAAGCTTAGATTCAAAGCCAGTTACTTCACACATGGTTTTACTGAGAAGCATATTCACACCTTTGGGTAAATTAATTTCAACTTCCTGTCGGACTCCTATGTAATTAAATGTTTTATCGCCAAAACCAAACTCAGCATGTTTTGCCAATTTTTTATTCAAGTATTCAAAAAAAGATTTATTAGTTGGATAATAGCCCTTTTCAACTTTAATATTTAATTGGTTTATCGGTTTAGACTTGCTGTTTACCAGATCTATAGGCGCTTTTGTCAGTGGGTCAGTTGCTTCTTCTTCTTTTGAAATGAATAAAGCATCAAAATCGTCTTGTACATTAAACCATGTTTCTGTGTAAGAAATCTCAACTAAGGCTACCTCATAGTTTTTCAAATCCAGAGGCTCATTCAATATATTGCGAAAGACAGCTTGTGTATTTTCAGGATATAAGTCCATAGAAGCATTGCTGACCACGGTCATGTAGAAACCATTGTGTTGAGACGCCATGTTGTAGTTAAATGCGTGCATTTAAGCATGTACAGTGCTTTTAAAGTCTTTTAGTCTTGGCCCCGGTAACAAGAATCCCAAAGTACCACTGAGTAAAGCTGTCCATAGATTACTGTCCCCATTCTTGAGAGACAGATTGACTATACATGTTATTATTACAATGTAACAGATAATTATTTGACAAAAAAATTCAATTTCGTCGCTAGGGACTTGGCTCCCGCATAGATACCACCATTTTGTTCGTCTATTGTGAGGTTGTTCTGATATAGATTCAGACATTTTCCCACAATCTGTTTGTTATTACTGCCACAGCACAACTGGCGCTTGTTATTGGATACTTTGTTTATAATGAATCCATTAGTCAACCTATATAGGTCGAAGGTCAGTCACCCATGAATTAAATTTACTGGGAAAAAACTTCCATGAGACAAAGTATTCTTTGGGGTGTTTTTTTCTTTGTCTGGTTTTTAAGATCTTATCAACAAGAAACACATCCTGTTTGTCATCAACCTTTTGTAATTCTTCCTGATAAAATGTGCCTTCAATTAACTCACCCATTAAATCTTCCACCTGGTAAACAGCTGGGTGTCTGGTTATTCTCTTTGTTATCTTAAAGATCTCTCCAGACCACTGACCTTGATAGCCTTTTTGAAATGTTAATTTCTTTGTCAGAATTCGAACTTTATCACCTTTCTGTAAACTATCTTGGTGAGGAGAAACATTGTACAGGTCAGCATATACAATATCCCAAATATCCTGTGCATTTGCTGGGGTTACCAATGCAGGTTTTGTCTTAATTGTACGGTGGTATGTATTGTTGTAAGAATGGACTATGTCTTGAAGTACATCGATGTATTTGTACGTGTTCTTGTGTGTAAAATATCGCCACATACGACCTTTGATTGTTCTTTGAACGCGTTCAACAATGGAGGCTTTCGTTTCTGAATTATACGTATGATATAATTTGATATTGTTTTTCTTGAGTAATTTTCTAAATTTGAAGTTGAAAAACTCAGTACCTTGATCTGACTGGACTGTTAAAGGTTTTCTTTTTGACTTGGTTAAAATGTATTGGAATGCAGTGACTAATGCATCTCCAGTTTTTGACTTCAACGGTACAATCCATAAATACTTGGACAGTACATCAATGCAGAATAACAGAAATTTGTAGTTTTTGTTGTATTTTGCTATACCACTGAGGTCGGATAAGTCACATTGCCATAAATGATCTAGCCCACTAACAACAACACGATTTCTTTTGAAATGTTGTCTTGCAGTCTTGTGCATAGTATAAGCAGGGTATTGTTTGAGCCATTCTGATGGCTTTCTTTTACTTTTGTGATGTTTGGCAAATGTAGAGGCCCCTGCATAACTACCGGGCTCTCTGGGGTTAAAATAAAGCTCTGCTGCTTCTTTCATTGCTGTTTATGTTCAACTGTTTCTACACAGCATTGAAGTCCCAATTTATATGTCGTTTTGTGATGGGTCCATTTAGGCTGTTTCGTCGCTTGTGCTTTCTCTTTGATTGTGGTGGTGTGGGTAGGCTAGATTCGACAGCATCAAAAGGAAATGTGGCTGTAAGCATCTTCTTTTGGGGTGTTTTTGGAGTTTTCATATAAGACCAACGATCTTCATTACCTACCAGGTCTTGTGGTATATTTACTTTACCCAATTCACTGGCCAATGCTTCCCAACCAATTGGAATTTTAGTGGTTCGCTTACGCAAAACATCATTTACTAAGTCAACATAGTGACTCCCATCAAATCGTTTACCATCCAAAACCATTTCTCCCTTATCGCTCCATGTCAAGTTTGGAATATCCTTCATGATGGTTAGGAGTCGTTCTGCTTTGTTCTTATATGACTTTGGGACACTTTTCAGAACAGTATCCACAACTTTACTGTCTTCATTGTTTTTGTTGTTGACAACTGGGGTTGCTGAAGTTGGTTGGTCTTTCTGTTGTTCAATAATGGGGATGGGGGTGGGTCTCAATAATTTTTGTCTAACAGCAAGATATTCTTCCAAAATTTGTTGATACTGCAACACTTTATTGAACTCATCTAAATCTTTTCGTTTCATTATTTGATCCATTTTAATATCAAGATCTGACATTTTCTTAGCGTATGGATCTTGCTGACCAAGAATGGTTTCAGCTGGAACCAAAAGCATCTTTTTTGAATGTGTTGTCATGTTTAACGGCCGCCAAATAATCCACCAAGTAAAGTTGGAGCTAATGCACCAAGAGCGCCAGCAGCTAGTAGCGGAAGAAATCCACCTTTTCTAATTATTTTCTTTTTGTTGACTAAAGACTGTCCTGGTTGAGCTAATGCACGGATGTTCTCTTTGTCATGAGCAAGTTTGTTCATCTGAGACTTGTTCAACTTTGCATTACCTTTTAAAAGATTCTTAGCACAGTTACAGAGTATGGTAACCACATCGGTAGTAGGATCTTTGAGAAGAATTTTATATCCTTTTTTTCGTTTAGCAATGGTTTCCAATGTTGGAATATGCTGATGCATCATTTCCTTTTTCTTTGCAAGAGACGACTTGAGAACCGCTTTTGTTTTGGTAGCATGTTTTGGGGGTGGTGGTATTTGTCCAGCTGGGACTGAAATTCGGGGTAATGATTTAAATATATCATCAATGCGATCATTATGTCGCTTAACCTCTGCTTTAGCTATGGCTACCACTTCAGCCTTTGTTCTGGGTAAGGTTTTCCCACTTGGGTATTTGCGAGCTGTCTGCTTTACCCTTGCCATCTTTGTGTTAGAATGAAGGGAACCTGAATGTCACCAGTCATTTATATGTTTCAAAAGCGGTTCTCAATGTTCTCCTTAAAAACAATATATCTATTGATTGTTTTTATGCCTTGTGTCAACCTATCCCACTGTAACTTTTTTAAACCAATTCCTTTGATGGTCATTTGGCTAGGAGTGAGAAATTGTCTCACATCAACAATTACTTCGCCTCCATATCGACAGACATGGATATACACTAGATTTCCAAGAGATAGTCCATGTGAACAGTTCGTTTTGGTAGGTGGGTCTGTCGGGTAGTAGGTTGGTTGGGGAGTTGTCTTTGTTGATTGAATATCACATGGAAGATATACAATACTTAATACACCAATGACCATAAAAAGGAAACCTAATAGGACAAATGTACATATTAGTCCACATGTAATTCTTCTGTCCATGTTGAGGAACAGCTTCTATGGGTGTCCTGATTGAATATGAGTCGGTAGAAGCTGTTCATCAATCTTTATACCTTTAGGGACATGGACCATGGAGTGTGGGTCCAAGACTTTGCTTCGAAGTCTCAAACATGTTGGGGTTCCTTGTTTGAGATCAACGAAAAGATAACCATGTGGGTCTCGGGTAGCCTCTGAGAAACTTTCAATCATACCCTTCTTAAGATGTTTAGGGTACATTTGGTTAGCCAAGTAGTCAACTTGTCTACAGTCACGTGGATTTTTAAACAACACCATGTACTGACAATTTAAGCTGATGGTGCGATGTTCTTTACCAGCATTGAACAAGTTTTGTACAATATGAACAATGCTACAATTCCTGTGGTGTGAGCCACGGGTAAAGAACTGACAAATTCTTTTGTCTGTTTGATCCATGAGATCATCCAAGATGACCAAGTGTGTTATATCAGGGCTAAGGTCTTCAGAATCTATGGGTCCATGAACAAAGCGTACACCTTGTCTTTTCATAGACTCATAGCAAGGTTGCCATTCTCCATAACACCAAATGATATCGTGGATGGGTGTAGCAACATGTTGGGGTAATTGTTCAATCAGTTTTTGAACAAAGTATGTTTTTCCACTTTGTGAGGGTCCCGAGACCAGACATGTAAAGGGATGTTGAAGACGTGTATCCATTGTGATCAATGATAAAGACATCATTGACCTGGCTTTTTTATAGCAGCCAATGCTAGCATGCAAATAAAGACAGGACTCAAAATTTTTTTAATACACTATATTCAATTGCAAGTACATAAAAAGCGGATATGTATTCTTCTTGGCTATGTACATCTCGTCTGGCTGGCGTCTAGGGTTGACATCTCGGCTAGTGGGCTGGCATCTTGCGTTGACATCTCGGCTCGTTGGAACTTTGTGTTGACATCTCGGCTAGTGGGCTGACATCTTGCGTTGACATCTCGGCTAGTTGGCTGCTGCATCATTTTCCATCAGGTTGTTGATTTCTGCCGTCAGTAGTAATGGCGCCATTACTATATCTCTGACCCGTTGTAACATGTTTGGGGTCCTGCACGTCTTCCATACCATCTTGAGACTGATGGCAAGTTTTCTTCCCTTGGTAACTGCTTGCATCTCGGACTCGAAGTTTTCGTATACCACGTTGTTGACTGCATCTTCCAAGTATAGCATCTGCATGGTGTCGACAGAATCCTCCTCTAGGCATTGGTGTTGCCTTTGACTGCCGTGTTGGATAAGACAGCCCTGGCACTTGGCACGTTTCAGCTTGGGAATCTCTTCCAATGTCAGGTTGGAGTAGATCTTGATTGCTTCATCAAAAAGTTCGACAGAGTTCATGGGTTTCAGCTCTGCTACATCCGACGTGTTTCGTTTTTCTCCATGTAGTTTCATCAGTAGTTCCTCCAGACTTTCCATTACGTAGTTGAATTCGACCAACTTCAGATTGAGTGTCCAGCACTTTCCATTTTTCAGCTCTCTTGACATTTGAACGTAGAGACCATTTTCCTTGTATCGTAGTATTGCGAGTTGTACATCCTTAGATAATGTAGCATCGAACGTGTCTTGGTCCTGGATGGCTGTGCATATTGCCTGCACATGTCCTTGTAGCTCTTCTAGATGGCGTCTGTACAAACGAAACGTTCCTTTCTTGTGTAGGGTAACACACATTGACGTGTGTGTCACCTGTAGATCGTTGTAGCTTCCAAACTCGTATTCTTCGACCATAGCTGGTGGTGTTGGCTTGACATCAGTTTTTGCTTTCTTCTTGGAATCTGGCTGGCTAGTTCTTCCTCGTTTGGTTCCTTTGCTGCTGCTGGTCATTGCTTTCTTCAGGTCAACTGCTGCTTGGGCCATCTTGTTCGTTTGATAATCCGTGTGTGAATGATTGTAGAGCTCCAAACATCAACGTATATACGACTTGCTTGCTTCTCATTGGTCCTTGCTTGGTGACGTCACTCTCTTCTCATTGGCTTGGCCTTCTTTCGAACTTGAATCAGCATGAGACGACGGCTGTAGAATGACTGTATGTATTGGTAGGATGATCTGTGTCTGTTGCTTTGATCTCTTCTTTTCTTTTTGGATAAGCGTCTTCAGGTTGGCGATTTCTTTCAGAATTGACATCTCAGATGCTGTGTCGTCTTTGGAAGTATCTTTGGGCTCCACTGGACTTGGTCTCTGGATCAGGCTCCTTAGCTTCCTCCCTTTCTTCTTTGGTGTCCTTGGCATAGGCTGGGCTTCCATCTTCTCTGGTGTGGACTGCATCTTGCTGGGTGACATCTTGCTCGTACTCGTTATCAGTGACAACTGAAGAATCGTCTGTGATGTCCTCGTATATATCCGACTCATCATCATCCAGTTTTCGTCTCTTGGTGGGTAAATCTCTATCTTCTGCAAACTCTCGTTCCATTTGTAGTAGCAATCGTATATAGCCAGCATAAACACTCAATCGTATGAAAAATTGGTAATGCTTCAGTACTTTCTTTTTCAAAAAGTTATGTACCAGCTCAAGTATTCCTCCTGACATCTCTGCTTCTCCCAACGCCTCGCTCAAGTAGATAGCAAAAATACAGGCAACTTGCATATCCCCTCTCCTAACTTTGCGTGCGACGATCAGCTCCTTCAAACATACTTCAATATCCTCTTTGGTCTTTGG
>Ga0209456_10001635_pt1 | contig 10799 bp, 10 predicted proteins | sample COG_11_FD_184755 | JGI IMG/M metagenome (GOLD analysis project Ga0209456, IMG submission 184755) | Pelagic marine sediment microbial communities from the LTER site Helgoland, North Sea, for post-phytoplankton bloom and carbon turnover... | ecosystem: Environmental > Aquatic > Marine > Neritic...
GAAGACAGCCACGAGAATGGCCGCGAGTAAGTGAAGGTAAGTTCTCATTTTAGGTTCCCTCTTTACGTATCGCGGCATTCGCGTTCCCGCCAGCCAGCCCCATAGCTCTTTGCGGCCTGGCTCCGAGACGGGTTCCTCAGCCACTGAATCGCGTGGTATTCGTCTCAAAGCGTCGTCAACGTTTACCCGGCGAGACGCCGACACGGCTCTAGGAGAAGACAGATGGCATTGTGCAAAGACAAAGCTGCATTGATAACTGGATCAAGCCGAGGTATCGGCGCGGCGCTTGCCCGGCGCCTGGCGGCGGAAGGTGCCGCGGTCGTGGTGACCGCATCGCAGCTTGGCCCCAAGCCAAACTACACCGGCAGCCTGGAGGAAACGGTCGCTCTCATCGAGCAGGCCGGAGGACGAGCGGCGGCAGTCGCGTGCGACCTCAGTGACGGTGTCGCTCGCGCCGATCTGGTGCAGCGCGCGTGTGAGGCCATCGGCGCACCGATCGATATCTTGGTGAACAACGCGGCAGCGGCATCGTTTGCGCCTGCGAGCGTATCGGATTTGGATTCCCGGCGTTGGACGTTTGAAGTCAATTTTCACGCACCGTTCGATTTGATCCAGCAAGCCTTGCCGGCGATGCGACAACGCGGATCCGGGTGGCTTCTCAACATCTCGAGTGCGAGTTCCTCGCAACCGGCGATCCCTTACATCGGGCCGCGCGCCATGATCGACGCGATCACCATCTATGGCGCGAGCAAAGCAGCGCTCGAGCGCGCCACCACTGGCCTCGCTTGCGAGCTGAGCGGCTCCGGCATCCGCGCGAACGCCCTCGCGCCGACGGCGATGGTGCTCACGCAGGACGCCGCTGCATTTGCGGGCGCACTCGCAGAGACGCATCCCGACCAGGTCGAGAGCATGGAGACGATGGTGGAAGCCGCCGTGGCACTCTGCCATGGATCCCTGACGGGGCTCTCTGCACTGTCGCGCGACGTGCTGCACCTGCTCCAACAGCCGGTTCACAGCTTGGACGGGCGCGATGTGCTTTCGGACGCGTTCACGGTAGAAGGACGCGGGTAGGTCAGGAGAGCGCTCTGTACTTCGATTTCACGCTCTATCGGCTGATGCTCCGGCTTGCATGGAGCGAGCCACGCTTGCGTCCACGGCTCACGGCCTTGTTCGTGGCACTCGTGTTCATCCCGCTGTATTCCGGCGTGACGGCGCTCTTCTACCTGCTCGACGAGCTTTCGCCCTCGCTTCATCGCGTGCGCATCGAGAAGCCGGTGTTCGTGGTGGGCCATGCCCGAAGCGGCACGACCTTGCTCCACCGGCTGATGGTGAGTGACGCAGAGCACTTCAACTTCTTTCTTCTGTACGAGCTGCTCTTTCCATCGCTCTGGCAGAAGCGCCTCCTACTCGGGATCGGTACGATCGACCGCCTGCTCTTTCGCTCGTTCTTCAAGAAGAAGCTCGTTGCGGCCGAAAATGATGCGTTCGAAGACGCCCGCGATATGCACGACATTGGACTCTTCATTCCCGAAGAGGATGATTTCGTGCTCACCGCGTCCTGCGTTGCCAGCACTTGGGTTGCTCTCTTTCCAGGGCTGCCGGCATTTGATGTGTACTACGTCGATGAGTGGCCCGAAAAACGCCGTCGTAGAGTGATGCGCGCCTATGCAGCCGGTGTTCGGCGACAGCTTTGTCTTTCAGGTTCGCACAAGATTCACTGCAGCAAGAATCCGTCGTACTCGGGCCGCATCAGCAGTCTGATTGAGCAGTTCCCCGATGCAAGATTCGTCGTGATGATGCGTGACCCGCGCGAGGCGATCCCAAGCCTCCTCAAGATGCTCGAGAGAGTGTGGCAGGGGCAAGGCTGGAGCGAGGCGCGGATCGAGCAGAGCATCGAGGCGCTCATCGCCAACTCGGTGCACACGTACCTCTACCCCATCGAGACCTTGGCGAAGCACCCCGACACGAAATGGACGGTGGTGGACTATCGCGAGCTCGTGTCCCAGCCCAAAGCCACGGTGCAAGCGGTCTATGACGCGCTCGACATCGAGATGACGCCCGCAACGTCGTTGGCGCTCGACGCCCAGCAAGGGCGTGCGCGCGCACACCGGTCATCGCATAGCTACGGCCTCGAAGAGTTCGGGATCGATGAAGCCCAGCTGAAGCAGGATCTTCGCGAGCTCTTCGATCGCTTCAAATGGGACGCGCCACCGAACGCAGAGGACAGCTTGGAGCAAAGGAGCGGACATGGCTGAGAACCCGGACCCTAATGCCGCGGCCCTCCTCGAGGACGCCTGGTCGGAGCTCATCGCGGGGCTCAACGATGCGCGCGCGCTCCTGAGTGATCCTGAAATCCACCCACCTGTCGCGACGGACCGAAACCTCGCTGAAGGGCATCGATACTTGCTCGGTCAGCTCTACCGTTTGATCGAGACCGAGCTCAACCAGACCGCGGAGTTTCCATATTTCCAGCGGCATCCGTGGACGATCTGCAAGTACACGATCGAGAACCCGGACAACCTGTACCTCTATGCGCCCCTCGATTCGCAGGGCACCTTTCGAATCGAGGGCCGCGCGTACGATCATTCGCATTGGCGGGGCGCGCGGTCTTCGAGCGAAAGGCAGGCTCCTCACTACGTGATCTTCGAGGCGCATTCCGTCGCGCCCGGAGACAGCGGCGCGCTCGACGAGCTCTGGGACGGAAGCCGTGTGCTGACAGGCATGCTCGATTCGACGGCGATGAAGGTCGAACCGGATGGCTCGTTCGAGATCACGCTCGCGCCAGAGCGACCCGACGGCTACACGGGGAACTTCATTTCAACGCTTCGGGAGGAGCAGGGAAAGCCCGATGCCCGGGCGACCAAGCTTTATGTCCGCGAGATCTTTGGCGACTGGGATCGCGAACATTCGCTCGACATGCAAATCACGCGCGTGGGCAACGAAGGCCGGCATCCTGCGCCGCGCACCGCTGTGCAAACGGCGGCGCAGCTTCGCGACATCGGCAACAAGCTCAAAGGAAACATCCGGTTCTGGAGTGCGTTCTACGGGTTCTTGTTGGATCCATTCGAGAAGGCACCTCAGCGCGGACCGTTTCATCTTCTGCGCAATGAAATTCTGCAGCCCCGGCAAGCGGGTTTGAGCACCGGGGGTGGCCAGGCGACCAACCTGTTTGGTGGCGGCCTGTTTGATCTTGGCCCCGACGAGGCGTTGATCGCCGAAGTCAGTCTCGTCGAGGAGCCGGTCTACGTCGGCATGCACCTGAGCGACTACTGGGGCCAATCTCTCGATTACGCGAACCGGCTCACCAGCATCAACCAGGAGCAAGCCCATCGCGACGAGGATGGTCGTCTGCGTTACGTGATCGCTCACCGAGATCCGGGCGTTCCGAACTGGCTCGACACCACGGAGCTTACCTCCGGCTACATCACGCTTCGGACCACGTTCCCGGAGTCGCCGTCCGCGGATCGTCAGCCGACCGTCTCTTGCAAGCTGGTGCCGTTTGGCGAGATCGCAGATGCGCTGCCAGAGGCCACACCCCGGGTAACCGAAGCAGATCGCCGAGCACAGATCGCCGCACGCCAACGGCACGTGACTCGCCGCTATCGGCAGTACTGACGCGGGGCGGCCACCGGGGTGACAGCACTTGGGCTACCGGCTAAGTTCCGCCCCTTCTTGCCCCTTTGGAGCGTTCGTATGCGCTTAGAAACGCTGGTTATTTTCTCGGTCTGAACTCTTCTGTTTGCTGCCGCTGCCTGTTTCCCCGCCTCGGAAACCGAGCTGCTCACCGGCACGCCTGCGTGCACCTGCGATTAGGGCATAATCGGCCATGCGGATTCTGGGTCGAAACCACAAGCGGATACGGGCTTTCCCGAGCACCTCGGTCACGAGGCGGAGTGAGCGGGAGGTCGATCCCCGGAGCGTGGGCGTGCGCGCTCAGGACGTCGAAGCGATTTGGTCCGCCGTCGCCGGCTTCTACGAGGCGGGCCTTCATCCGGCTCTTGGGCTGTGCATTCGGCGACGCGGGGAGGTGATCCTCGACCGCACCATCGGCCATGCGCGCGGCAACTCGCCCAAAGACGACGACGATGCCGAGCTCGTAGCCGCGACCCCCGATACGCTGTTCAGCTTCTTTTCGGGATCCAAGGTGGCGACGGCGACCCTGGTTCATCTCTTGGCCGATCGAGGGAAGCTTCACGTCGATGAGCCGGTCGCGACCTTCATTCCCGAGTTCGCCCGCCATCAGAAGCATCACATCACGATTCGCCAACTGCTCAGCCACGAAGCGGGCATTCCCGACGTACCTCCGGAGCTGCTCGAGCTCGACATGCTTCAGACACCGGATCGCATCCTCAGCGCGATCTACGACCTGGAACCGAAATTCACCCCAGGAACGGTTCCGGCGTATCACACGCTCACAGGCGGCTTCATTCTTGCCGAGTTGATCCACCGCGTATCTGGAATGGGGATCCGCGAGTTTCTCGCCAAGGAGATCGGTGAGCCCTTGGGGATGCGCCACTTCAATTACGGCGTGGCCGAAGACGAGCTCGACGAGGTTGCAGTCGATGCGTTCACAGGCCCGAAGCCGGGGTGGCCGATGAAGCAGACTCTAGAAAAGGCCCTCGGGCTCTCGATGCCGGACCTGGTGGACTTGATCAACGACCCTCGCTTTCGCACTGGCGTCGTTCCCTCGGCCAACCTCATTGGAACGACGAACGAAATCTGTCGCTTCTTCGACATGTTGGTGAAGGGAGGCACCTACGACGGGCACCGCATCTTGTCGCCGTCGACCATCGCGAAGGCGATCGAGCCGCAGAGCCCAGGGCGGTTCGACCGCAGCATCAAGATCCCGATGGCCTACTCGATGGGCTTCATGCTGGGGAACGACCCGATTGGATTCTACGGACCGAGTTGCGGACAGGCATTTGGCCACATCGGGCTGATGAACATCATGGGTTGGGCGGATCCGGAGCGTGACCTGGCCGTGGCGCTCACCAATACGGGCAAGCCCATGCCTTCGGTCGACACGATTCGCTGGTTCGAGATCCTGCGCCGGATCAACACCCGGGTTCCACGTGACGGGTCCGGCCCACTTCGTCAGTTGCGCTGAGGCGCCCGCGAGTTCGAGCTTCGTCCCGGCTTCGCGCTTTTTATCGACCGCCAAAAATGGTACCAAGGAGCCGATGTCCGGGTGAGGGCGCCTGCGCGCTCCGATGGGCCGAGGAGGCTGGGGTGAAAGAGAGCCCGACGAGGTCCAGCAGGGCTTGGGTCGTGGTCCTTATGATCATCGTGGGTGGTCTCGGTTTCGCGTCGCGCGTTACGGCGCAAGCGCTTCCGCAGTTCGATCTGAACCAGTTTCGACCTTCGGAGCTCACCACCGATGGCTTCGCGGTGAGCAATGCCGATGGGCAGGGCCACTTGCGGTTCGGCCTCCAAGTCTACTTGGACTACTCCCGGGACACGATGGAGCTCCAGGTCACCAGTGGCCCGATCCCCGATCAGCGCCTCCAGCTCGTGCACTCTCAGCTCACGGGTCACCTCACGTGGAGCCTCGGTTTGTGGGAGCGCCTCATCATCTTCATGGACGTCCCGTACACATTCATCCTCGGCGACAACCTTTCCGACGAGGGCGCCGCCTTCCTCGAAGCGATCGGCCAGGGCCTTCTGATTCCGGCGGGAAGTGGCCTCGGCGATTTGTATCTGGGCGCGCGCGGTGTGCTGTACGGGACACGACAGAACATCTTTCAGCTGGCCGCGCAGGCCACCTTGACCACGAACACGGCGTCCGCCTCGAGGCCGCAGCAAAACTACCTCGGTGAGCCGAACCGGAGCCCCCACATCGGAGGATGGTTCGAAGTGCTGGGGACCTTCAACGCCGGTGAGCTCGTCCGGATTCCGCTCAACCTCGGATACAAGACTGGCTTCACGCAAGACATTCCGTCGCTGGGCATCGGTAACCAGCTCACGTTTGGAGCCGCAGTCCAAGTCCTCCTGGGGCAGGACCGCTTCATGCTCACAATGGAAGCCTTCGGTCGAACTGCCGCTGCGTCGGGAACCGGATTTGGCGGCCGCCAGGAATCACCGGTCGAGCTCCTCGGCGGCTTCAAGTATCTCCATCCCAAGGGCCTCGCCGTAGGTGTTGCGGGAACTGGCGGAGTGACGTCCGGCTACGGCAATCCAGATTGGCGCCTGATCGGCATGCTCGGCTACACGATGCCCGAAAAGGCAGTGGCGATCGTCGTGGATACGGATGGCGACGGCATCGTCGATGAGCTGGACGCGTGCCCGAATGAACCAGAAGACTTCGATGGGTTCCGCGACGAAGATGGCTGCCCGGACTTCGACAACGACGCCGACGGCATTCTCGATGTGGACGACGCGTGCCCGAACGAGCCCGGACCGCCGGCGAACCACGGCTGTCCCGATTCTGACCGCGACGGTGACGGCGTCCCTGACCGAATCGACAACTGCCCGGACGAGCCGGGCCCCGTCGAAAACCAGGGTTGCCCCGAAGAGCAGCTCGTGGTGATTGAAGAGAGCCGGCTCGAGGTCCTCGACAAGATCTACTTCAACACGGACAGCGCGCAGCTTCAAAGGCGCTCTCATGCCGTTCTCGACAACGTGGCTGCGGTCCTCAACGCTCACCCGGAGATTCCGATGATCCGCGTCGAGGGCTACACCGACTCGACTGGGCCGTCCGCTTACAACATGAGGCTTTCGCGACGGCGCGCAGAATCGGTCATCCGGTATCTGGTCGAGCAGGGTGGAGTCAGCCAGGAGCGCCTCATTCCGGAGGGGTTTGGCGAGACGCGACCCCTCGTGCCGGACGCGAAGACCAAGATGAAGCTGGCGCAGAACCGTCGCGTCCAGTTCCACCTCGCCGAGCGCACCCCCGTAGGCTCAGACGAGGGGCCGGGCGAGCAGTAGCAAGGCCTAGAGCTTGGCTCTCAGGACCCGGTGAGCGCAACGGTCACCTCGCAGATGCCGCCGTCACTGCCGCCCGCGCCGCCGCCCACGCCCGAACTGCCGCCGCTCCCGCCAGTCGCGCCGCTGCCACCTGTGCCGCCGGAGCCGCCGGCCGCCCCAGTCCCACCGGTACCGCCCGCGCCGCCGGTGCCTCCCGAGCCGCCGGCCGCGCCAGTCCCACCGGTACCGCCCAGACCGCCCGCGCCGCCGGCCGCGCCAGTACCCCCGGCACCGCCCGCACCAGCCATGCCACCAGTGCCGCCAGTTGCGCCGCTCCCGCCGGTGCCACCACCGCCGCCGGTTGCGCCGCTTCCGCCGGTGCCACCGGTACCGCTCCCATCGACGCAGCGGATGTCGACGGTCCAGTCATCGACGCAGGCGTCGGAGCCCTTCTCGGTTATGGAGATCGTGAGCTGATGGTCGCCGGTCTCTTCACAGGTGTAGAAGGTGGCGGCAGCGGAAGGGTTTGCGAAGGTGCCGCTGTCGGCAGTCCAAGAGTACTCGATGGCATCGTCCTCGGCGTCCACGGCTTGGGATTGAACGTCGATGACGTTCCCGACCGAGGTCTGAAGTGGAGCGACGACCGCCTTCGTAAGCTCGGGACAAATGTTGAACTCGCCGTTGACGCGCACAGCCCCGAGCCGCTCTTCGCCCGAACATCGGAGGAGCACAGCCACCTCGGTGGCGACGCCTGCGGTCACGTCGAACATCGTCGATCCTCGACAGCTGCTAGCGCCGTCGTCTGATGTCGCTTCGAGCTCGATTCTGTACCGAGCGGGTTCCAGCCCGAAGACTTCGACGGAGGCTGTGGCGTTGGGGTCGCTGGTGTCGATGGTGCCCATCATCGGCGCCATGCCGTTCCCCGTGATGACCCAGAGCACTTCGCTGATGACGGGGTCGAGGCCCTCCACCTCGGTCGTGACCTCGAGCTCGACCCGCAGAAGGGATGAACAGGGAACAGCCGACGAGTTGTCCCCGCAGCCACCCGCTAGAAGAGCGGCGCCGACCACCAACAACACAGCCAACTTGCGGCTAGGCACGATACGTCCCCCTGTACGAATGCAACAGAGCCCGAGCGGACGTTACCCCGGAACGCCCCAGGGGTCACTCTCCGGTTTCTCGCTAGGTGTCGTCGAGGCAATCCAGAGAGTTGCGCCCCGCGCACCGGTTGAGCTCCGTGAGGCAATCGCTGTACCCGGGACATTGCGCCGAGTCGGCGGTGCAGTCTGTGGTGCACGCGTTTAGTGTTTGGCTTGCACACCAGGTGTTGCAATCGGCGCCGGCGCACCACGCAAGCTCGCCATAACAACTCGTACACTCCGGCGAGAGCCCCGGCGCCTGCGTCTCTACGCACCGGTTTATGCAGTCGACGAATTCGTCATGCATGAGACGAACGCACCCCGTTTCGCAATCTGCGGCCTGCCAGCGCAGGTTCGGCACGGTCATGCCAATGACATCGGCGTCGTTGATGCAGGAGTCTCCTCCGATGCCCGCGCCACCGATCCCGCCGGCGCCTCCCATGCCCGCGGCACCACCGGTTCCGCCCGATGCAGCATTGCCACCGCCGCCCCCGGTTCCGCCTGATCCAACGCTACCGCCGCCGCCACCCGTCCCGGTGGTCGCCCCCGTGCCCCCGCTGCCGCCACCACCGCCTGGCGGCGGCGGGACAAACTCATCCGTGCAGGCGCCCACCGGTGCAAGCAGAGCAACCAAGCCGATCAGCCGAAGCAAATCCATCTACCGAGATTCTATCACGGGGAGCGGCTCAAAGCTCCGCGGCTGGTCTCACGAGCACGCTTCCCCAGAGCATCGAACGGTCATCGGCCGCGCGATTCGCTGGGGAGCCGGCGTCTGCATTGCCGAAGCTGCGGAGCACGGTCACGGCGCCCGGTGCGGCTGCACGTTTCACCGCTGCAAGGAGTCTGTGCCCATAGGCGTCATCGACTCCGTCCAAGATGTTGGAGAGTGTGAAGCCCTCGAAGCTGGCGGCTGGTTCGTGCTCCAGAAACGCTGCGGCGTCCGCTTGCACGAGCCGAACGTCCTTCGCCTGTGGGGGAGGGGGCTCCGAGGACAGCTCGCCCAGCAGAAGAGAACGCGCGTAGAGATTCGTGCGGTTTGGGTGTCGCTCGAAGCATCGCTCCATGCGTCCGCGCATGACGGAACCGAGCCGGTTCGGCAGGAAATCGAGGAAGCGAGGCGCGTAGACGGAGCGAAGCGCAGTCACCGAAAACACAGCGTCGATCGAGGTGCGGAAGCGCCAGGTGTTGAGCCGCCTCCGCCAGTACTCCATCTGTTCCGTCGGGTCGTCGAGCTCGAGAAAAGCGCGCACCCGGGATGGCCACCAACCCGCCACGGGGCCAAAGAATCGCATGAAATCCATGATGCGCTCGGCTCTTCCGCGGAAGCCCGGGTCGCCATCGAAGCGGCGTTCCGCGTAGGCGAGCTGCACAGGATTGATGTCTACAGCAACGACCTCATGATGCGGCGCGAGCTTCATCGCCGTGCAGCCCGCGGACGCGATGCAAAGGACGCGGCTCCCCGGCCGAAAGGCGTCGAGCTCGATGGCTGCGTCCTCGTACATGCGCCCAAACAGCACTTGCCGAGGACCCACGCGCGCGTCGAGGCGGCCCCGCTGCCAGACGGTCACCGCGGTGGTCACGGCCACATCCTCGCCGGGAGGCTGGCCGACACCCAGGCCAGGATCAGGAATGCGAAGTTCTTCACGATCATCCCCCGCGGGTCGTGAATGACATCTCGGGCCCAAATCAAGCCGTTGGCGTTCAAGGACACGAGCAGAACGGTTTGGGCGATCACGCAGAACAACGGCGCTGCTCCGCTCAGGACCCACAAGGCCAGCGTAACCTCCGCCGCACCGAGCGTCATGAGGAATGGCACTCCGAAGCGTGGACCATAGCGCGGCACCGCCTTGACGACTTCGAACTCACGCGGCTCGCCGCGGAGCAGCTTGCACCAGAGGCCTTCGTAGAGCCAGACCGCGGCGACCGCGATACGAATCAACCAGTACGGTGGCATGAGCTCAGGCATGTCGATCATTCACTTTGATTCGATCACGCGTCGCATGGAGCTCAAGAGATAGCGATGGAACCAGTGGCAGACCAGGCGTTCGAGTGGCCTCCAGAACCAACGCGGCCACTTGGTGCTGGTATAGCGGGTCTCGACCGCAACCTCGGTGAGGCCGTCAGCGAGCTCGCGCAAGGTGTAACGGCCGCCCGACAGTCGCATTCCTCCACCGACAGAGAGCGCTTGCTCGGCGACTTCGAACTCATAGAACTGGCCCGGCTCGATCCGCGTGACGCGTTTCAGGAGATGGCCGCCCTCGTACAAGCACATCGCCTCGCCGCCGACCTCTGAAACCTTGCCCTCGGTTCGGATGGGCACCGGAAGGAGCAGACGCAGATGCGTCGGTGGGGGCTCGCCGATCTCCTCATAGAACAGCAGCCCCTTCCACACCTGAGCAGGCGAAGCGGCGAAGTTCATACGGGTGACGATCGACGACGGCTGCGTCGCGGCGGCCGTCGAATCGCGGAGCTCTTCCGCCACCGCAGCCTTCATTTCATGAGACATCGCTGTGCTCCATATCGGACTTCAATAGGGGCAACAAGCTGCGAAGGCACCCCTTCCCCAAAAAAGAGCAGGCCAGATGGCAGGGGCATCCCCCATGCACTACCACTGCGTGATGGGCATGCTGGACCAGCTCGACATCGACGCCGTCAAACGCCTTTACCGCGCCGACCTGCCGGTCCCGGTCGACGTGCTCAATCTCATTCATTTCAAGGATGAGGACGCATACAAATGGTATGGCCTACTGACGCTGC
>Ga0209456_10001636_pt1 | contig 10798 bp, 6 predicted proteins | sample COG_11_FD_184755 | JGI IMG/M metagenome (GOLD analysis project Ga0209456, IMG submission 184755) | Pelagic marine sediment microbial communities from the LTER site Helgoland, North Sea, for post-phytoplankton bloom and carbon turnover... | ecosystem: Environmental > Aquatic > Marine > Neritic...
CTTAAATGTGACGGTTCATGCATCCCTGGGTGACACGTTTTCTTGATTAATAATCAGTAGATTAACACCTTAATCACATTCGTTGACACAATGCCATATCCTCGGTACGGTTTTCCATATGAAAACCACGCTAAACATTGATGAATAGGTCATGAAGCGACTGCGGGAGGAATGCGCGAGAACGTGTCGAACGATCTCTGCATTGGTGGAATCGGCGCTGCGATTGTCCCTGAGCCGCAAAAAACCATCCCCCAAACAACCTCCGCTTCCGGTGTTCGATAGCGGTGGCGCAAAAGTCGATGTCGCTGACCGAGACGCCCCACCCGATCACGTTGAAGTAATCGAGGTGGTTATCCCTGCACCACGACCCCTCGCACACTGCAAGCGTCGGCGACCAGTTTATAGGCACGTGCACCGCAGACGATATCGATGCCTTCGCGTTTCGCCGGTGTAGTCCACGCCTCGATCAAGCCCGGACTGCGCTCTAACCGCTCCTCAGCCATGTCGTTTGATCCAGGACTCCAGGTCCTGGCGAGGGATTACATCGAGGATACGCAGTGACTTGCTCGGCTGCCAGTACACGATCATGCGGTAGTCACGGCTGATTCGGATGCGATAGTGTTCCGGCATGCGCTTGATCGGCCGGGTCTGCCGCCAGACCGCATCCTCACGGGCGGCAAAACGTCCGGCCGCCAGTATTGCCTTGGCGGCGAGGTTGGGCGGGAGGGAATCGCAGATCTTCCTGAAAGCGTCCGTATACTCCGGCACGGTGGGCTTGCCCGAGGGTTCTACGACGACTACCTCATCTTCGGAACCTGCTCGTTCCGCCGGCGCATTTCGCGTCAACAACTCCGAGAGCTTCTTACGCTCCTCAGCCAGCATCTTTCGCAGTTGACCACGCTGTTCCTGCTGCTCGCCGATTTCCGCTTTCAGACCCGTCACCTGCAGGCGCAGCCGTTGCAGGGTCTCCTCCCTGTCTTGATTACCGGTGCCATCCAGGGCGTGCACTCCGGCCTTGTCTTTTCGGCGCGGCGCAGGGGCCTTCTCTGGCTTCCTTCCGAATTCATTGACCCTTTGTTCCATGTCACGCAGGGCCTGCTTCTTTTCGGCGAGGGCGGTGCGGGCCACCTCAAGCCTGGTAGAAAGCCGCTTGACCTCCTCGTTCTCGGACTCCGCCTTTTCCTTGAGGTGGGTCCGGTCATCGATCCAGTCGAACAGCGACTCCGCCGGGTCGTTCCATGGCTCCAGGTCCAGATCGAGACGGGTGTCACGGATGATGTCCAGCAACACCTCGTTGTCCAGGTGACGATCCGGATTACTCACTATCGCGGCACGCGCGAAGACAATTGCCAGAGCAGGATAGAGCGGAGCGCAGTCGTAAACGAGACGGATAAGCGGCTCGTCTCCTTCGACCTCTTCGTCCAGGGCCCCGGACACGGATTTGCGGCAATCGTGTTCCAGCGGGCCGAATTGCTCTGGATTCTCCAGCAGGTCGAAGCGGAACTGGATCGCATGAGGCCGATACCACGTGTACTCCTTACAGTGGTCCCTTATCCTGCGTGCAAGTTCGAGGTCGCCCGCCTCCAGGACCCGCTCGATGAGATCTTCGAAATGGCCGGTATCGAATTCATGCTTGCCCGGGCGCTTTTCGCACTCCACGAGCATATCGAACGCGAGCTCCCGCAGGCCATATTCCAATGCACACTGGTAACCGGTAAGAAGCTGGTTTTCGCTCAGTTCCGACGGCCGCAGCCTTTTCAACTCGTAGGCCCGCATGTTGTAGATGACATCCGGATCGTCGACAAGGCCGGGTTTGCTCTTCAATTCACTCCGGGTCGTACCGGCGTACTGGGAGGCGTCTCGCAACAACTCCTGATCCTTGGCGTAACAACACTTCTTGTACTTGCTGCCGCTGCCGCAATGACAGGGATCATTGCGTCCGAGCTTGGCGATCGGGCGCCGCACCGTGTAATCGCCTCCGACTATTGTTCGGGGCCTGTGTTCGGGAAGGAGGTCCGAGATCCGGAATTCAATCCAGCTGGGGGTATGGGGCTGCACGGGGTTTGGGGCTCGTTCCAGAATCTGCAGCGATCGCTCGACCAAGATCTTGCAGTGGAGCGGCAAAGGGCTTTGCTGCTGCTTTAACAACACCTTCCTTACCGGCTGCGGGTCCAGATCGAATTTAACGGTTAGCTCGGCCGCCAGATGGGTGGCGTAGAGCTTCCGCTCCACCGATAACTCCTCTGCGACACTCACGGCTAGCAACGGTTGGACGGCGCTCTCGTCCTGCAGTGCGAAACAGGGCGCGGTATCGAGTATGTCCTCGCACACGTCGATACAACGGCAGAGAACCGTGGGATCGAGCTTCACACCATTGAGCGCACAGGCCTGCAACAACCGGCTCATTGCCCGGTCTTCTCCATCCTCCGCGAACCCCAGGAGGAATGACTCGATCCTTTCAGCGGAAAGGTGAGCGAGCCGGCCGGCAAGTTCTCGGACGTCCGCCAGACAGGCGTCAGCGGAATGAATCGAATCCAGCATTTCTTGCGTAACGTCATTCAATAGCGCATTCCGGGTGCACGTGTGAATGGTGCAGGATATCGTCAGCGAGGTTGAATAACAACAGACCCGAAATTCCGATGGGCTGCCGCGCCGCTGCGCAATGATGTGTAATCATGAGTTCTTCGAGGGTCAACTCGTCGCAACGCTAGTGTACTGTTACAAGAATAGCTTTCCATATGTCTCCTGGGGGGGTTCGTCTTCTGCTGAGCACTGGATTTGTGACTGGATCGTCACATCGCCACGTTCCTCTTGATGACGACTGCGGGCATTGCGAGCGCAGCGAAGCAATCCGGTAGAATACGCTATTTACATCTGCTGGCACTCAAACACACAGCCAATCGTGAGACAGTACATTAGTGATACACCACCGTGGTATATTTTTTGAATGCTGTATACCTTTGAAGACCTCAACGCCATGTTTGACCCCAGCCTCCTGGTTGAGGCCAGCAGCCTGCTGGATAGTGGCGAGGTAGTGTCCCCGGACGTAAGCCGCAATGGCGGAATAATCACCTCAATTGTCAGGGTTTCCGGAAGGCGTGACTACCGTACCTATGTTCGGGTGGAAGGACCTGCCGGGGGGCCCGTGGCGATTCGCGGTGAATGCAGTTGCTCACGGAGAAGAAATTGCAAGCACGTTGCCGCCGTGCTGCTGCGTGCGTTGGAAAACGAACAGGGGATGACCGGTGATGTGCCGGCTCGAGCGCTGCCTGATACTATCGGGACCGCGGCCACGGAGGATGACTACCACGCCAAAGTTCGGCAGCGCTTGCTGTATCAGTTGTTTCCCGACCCGGGAAACGGTTGCGGAATCACGGTGGAGACGGTCAGCGCCCGGTTGTTGAAGTCGGGAGGATTCGGCAGCCGAAGGGTATACCAGCCAGGCTGGGCGGCGCGTGGTATACCGCCTCGTTTCCTGCTTCGCATCGACCGCAAATTGCTGACCAAACTGGAAGCTTCAGCGGTAGACTCGAAAACTAACATACACCGGCTGCGCGGCGCCGGCGGCGGCGATCTGCTCGCCGGAATGCTCGAGACGGGGCGCTGTCTGCTGGGCGACGGCGAGTCCACGCTGCAGCATGGAGCGGACCGCCGATGTACGCTGGCCTGGGGTATCGACGACAGCGGCCAACAGTACCCTGAATTCCGATCCGAACCGGCAGCGCCCTTTGTTTTTCTGCTGGGATCGCCCTGGTATATCGATCCCGTCTCCGGGGAGTGTGGCAGACTGGATACGGACCTGCCGGGCAAGCTGCTCGATGAAATGTTTCAACAACCCCGTATTGCTCCGGACCGCGGAAAGCATTTCCACGCAGCACTTGCAAAGCGCTATCCAGGCGTGGATTTACCATCGTTGCGTGACATCGTAATCGAAGAGCGGCCGCCACTGCGGCCGGTTCCCTACCTGCTGTTCTGCTCGCAGACTATCGACGTTCCATGGATCGGGGATGTGGATAAGGACCTGGCCAGATTAAGTTTTGACTATGCCGGCGTACGCCTGGGCAGTCAGCAGCCGTCCCAGGTGCTGGTTGGCGACCGGGTATTGAAGATTCGACGCGCCCAGGATTTCGAGGAACGGTGTGCAGATCAACTCATCGAAGCCGGGCTCGAGTGGAATGGCCTGTGGGACGATGACGGCAGTAGCGATTGTTTCGTTGTTGACGGCGATCCCGAGGCCTGGTTCGACTTTCAGGCCGATACCCTGCCCCGTTTACGCCGGCGGGGCTGGCGCATCGAGTTCGACGACAGCTTTAACTACCGCCTGGCCGAAGTGGAACAGTGGTACGGCAATATCGAGGCGCATGACGGGAATACTTGGTTCCACACCAGTTTGGGCGTACGGGTTGCGGGCGAGCTGATCAACCTGCTGCCACCGCTGGTGGCGTTGTTGCGGGAGTTCCCCAATGTGTTCCGCTACGCGCAATTGCGGAAACTCGACCCGGATCAGCAGCTGATCGTGCCGTTGGAAGACGGACGGATGCTGCCGGTGCCGGTGAGCCGCATCCGAAACATTCTGGATACCCTGTTCGAACTCTACCAGGAAGATGCACTCGACGAGCATGGCCGGGTGCGCCTCAACCGCATACAGCTTGCCCGGCTAGGCGAACTGGACCAGGGGGACGCGTCAACACGGATGCACTGGACGGGTGCCGATGATCAGCGTGTGCCGGCCGAGCGTCTGCGTGGCGTCGAGCACATCCCCGAGGTGGTTCCACCCGAGGGTTTGAACACCCGGCTTCGGGGCTATCAGCGACAGGGGCTGGCCTGGCTGCAGTTTCTGCGCGAACACGGGCTGGCCGGTGTGCTGGCTGATGACATGGGTTTGGGCAAGACGGTGCAGACCCTGGCGCATCTGTTGCTGGAGAAGGCCAGTGGGCGTATGGACCGACCGAGCCTGGTCGTGGTTCCGACCAGCCTGATGGTCAACTGGCGGCGTGAGGCGGCACGCTTTGCCCCGGGGCTGCGCATGTTGACCCTGCACGGCCCGAAACGTCGCCAATCCTTCGATGTCATTGCGGAATACGATCTGGTTATTACCACGTATTCCCTGTTGGCGCGTGATATGGAAACGCTGCTGCAATATTCCTATTACCTTTTGATTCTCGATGAGGCACAGTTCATCAAGAATCCCGGGGGCCGCGCCAGCCGCGTGGTGCGGCAACTGGACGCGCGGCATCGCCTTTGCCTGACCGGGACTCCCCTGGAGAATCACCTCGGTGAGTTGTGGTCATTGTTTGACTTCCTGTTGCCTGGTCTACTGGGCGACGCCAGACTGTTCCGGCACGTGCTCCGAAATCCCATCGAGAAGCACGGTGATGAAGAGGCTTCCCGTCGGCTCGCCCGGCGAGTACGGCCATTTATGCTGAGACGCACCAAACAGGAGGTCGTCAGCGAATTGCCGCCCAAGACTGAAATCGTCCATGGCGTAGAGCTGGAAGGTGCGCAGCGCGACCTGTACGAAAGTATTCGGCTCGCCATGCACGAACGTGTGCGTCAGGCGGTGGCGGATCAGGGACTGGCTCGCAGTCATATCGTCGTTCTCGATGCCCTGTTGAAGTTGCGCCAGGTCTGTTGCGATCCACGCTTGCTAAAATTGCAGAGTGCGGGCAAGACCAGGCGTTCGGCCAAACTCGAGATGTTGATGGAACTGTTGCCGGAGATGATCGAGGAGGGTCGGAGTGTGCTGTTGTATTCACAATTCACGGGTATGCTGAAACTGATCGAGGACGCGGTGCGCGAGGCGGGCATCGATTATGTCAAACTGACCGGCCGCACCCGGGACCGGGCCGCCCCGGTCGATCGCTTCCAGGCCGGTGGAGCGCCGCTGTTTCTGATCAGCCTGAAAGCCGGTGGTGTGGGCCTCAATCTCACCGCAGCCGATACCATCATCCACTATGACCCCTGGTGGAATCCGGCGGTGGAGCGTCAGGCCACGGATCGCGCCCATCGCATTGGCCAGGAAAATCCTGTGTTCGTTTACAAGCTGATCACTATGGGGACGGTCGAGGAGAAAATACAGGCCATGCAGTCGCGAAAACAGGCGCTTGCCGACAGCGTGTTCGATCGAAACGGGGGGGTGCAACCACACTGGACGGACGCCGACCTGGATCTGTTGTTCGAGCCGCTGGGATGAATCGGGAAGACCAGGAAACCCGCGAAGCCGTAGACCGGTTGCTTTTCGAGCAGGGCACCTACACCCCGCTGGAGCTACTCCTGGCAGAAGGCAGGTTAATGTACGCCGATTACGAGGCGTGGCGGGATCGGCAGTGCGACTATCTCGAAGAACTGCTGTTCGGAAATCCTGAGCAAAGTTTCGATCTTATGAAGCGGGCGGAGACTTATGCCAGGGCGCTGGCTCTTGTGCCGGAGACCCAGCGCTATGTCAGCGGGGCGGGTGCGCGGGGACATCGTCTGCGTTTCAGTTCGACAAGTGCGCTGGACAGGTGTTTTCACACCGGCTATCGCAAAGACGACGAGTCGCCGCAATTGGATCTGTTGATGGACACTGCCGGTGTGACCGTTGCCAATGGCATCATCAGGGCACTGGTCGCGCGGAATGGGGTTGAAGCGAGGCGACTGCTCGATCAGCTGTTCGAAACCGATCCCGGCCATCGCCATCTGGGTGGGCTGGAGCGCCTCGTGGTGGCGGGCGATATGGAGTCCTCCGTCGAAGACGCCGGTCGCGAGCTGCTCGAACTGCAAGGTGAAATCTGTCCCCTCGCAGAAGAGATTCTGGGCCCCGGCGCCCGGCACTATCTTGCACCGCTTTGGCAGCGCCTGACACGAGCGCTGCTTGAAGTTGCATTCGACCCGGACAATCCAGAGCTTCACAGCAGTTATTCCGCGCTGCGGTCAGAGGACTGGAGGCAGGCAATAGCAAGCGTCGAAGCGACATCGAACTGGGAAGATCAACCCGCACTGTTGCGTCGACACGCCCGTGCCTGCGGGCGGCTGCACCTGAATCTGGAAGCTGTTTCAGATTGGTTCCGCCTATGCTGGCGCTTTCCGGATCAGGCGGCCTGTATCGGCAACGAGGCGGAGCCGCAATGGCGCCGCACCTGGCAGCGTTTTGTAGAGTTGGACCCGGAATTACCAAACCGCGATTTTCCCGCCTGGGCCCTTATCGATCAGCCCGGCCTGGCCAGGGGGCTCGCAAATGAGGGATGCTTCGACGGCGTCGACGTGCCGCAGGACTACCGGGCAACCGCCGGTTTGGTACAGGCAACACCTTCTCCACTTGTCGATCCCGATGTGATGGACAAGCGAAAGTTGCTCCAGGAATGTAATCCCGAACTCTTTGCCGGTTATCTTCGGAGTATCAAGGCCAAAACACGTGGCTGATTTATCCCACGTACAGGGATCTACAAACCGCAAACCGGGGTCAGATCACAGTATCGGCTAATATTAGCGGTAACTGTGATTCGACCCCGATTTTTCGATTTTTTAAAAAGATGGAAAAACACCAGAGAGTCAATATTACCGTTATCTGGTGCGGGGGATAAGGTGGCGTCCCCAAGGGGATTCGACACTATACACACTTACATACGGCACTGTCGAAAAACCTCTATTCCGGCGGCGACCACCTGATTAAAAGTCAGACAGTGAATCAGTATGTTACTGATTTTTCGTCTAAACCGGCGGCGACGCCCGTTGCTTTTTCAAGAGGATCGTACATGGATGTACGACTGAGTCCGGCAAAAGTCCGGCACCGAATCAAGCCGGTGCGCCGCTCCCGCGCCACTCACCTTTCGGGGTCGACGCCAGCGTTCTGCTACAGGTCACTGTGAAACCGCAACTGGCTGGAGCGTATAAATCCTGGCCTGCTTCGACGCCTTCACCACATCGCCCCGAGCCAACGCCGCCCGAACATCATCCAATCTTTCAGCATCTTCCAATGTCAGATAAGGCGACCACTCGGTGTCTTCATGGATCAGCTCTACATCGACCTCTGCGACGTACTTGCCTTCGTGGATGTATTTAACTCGTCTTTGCTTACTCATTTGTGCCTCTTCGTAAAGCCTTCATCCCATTTGTCTGGATCTGGTCGATAGGCTGTGACCAATACGGCGGGAGATTCATGTCCCGTCGGGATGCCCCATACAACGTGCATAGGTTGTCCGTCTCGGTCATATTCTAGCACCAGAACGGCCCCGCCCCTCCCAGTCGCGGCATATTCTTCCACTACTGCGGATTCCCGAATACCGTCGACCGCCTCCCGGACTGAGATTCCATCTTCGGATAGTTCGTCATACCCATGTTCCGATATACGGACTGTCCCGGATTCCACGAGCCCGCGGATTTTCTCAAGAAGCTCACTCACGTCTTATACATTCGCGTAGCATCAATGTGACGTATAACAGGTTGTACCAAATGCTAAAGCCTCATTGATCGGTGCGAGTAATCGCGTTGATTGTCCGGATTTTCTTCATGTATTCAGCCAGTAGTCAAACTTCGCTTAAGTTACGATTGTAACAAATACAAACCCTGGTTTTTTTCGGGTACGTAGCCGCGGATTCAAGCAGTAATTGAATCTGTTCCTATGGAGATACGTTGGCAGAGTTACAACCTATAAGCCTCGGGACCCGGTTAGGTCGAAAGAGCCAGCCCGCCAAATCGAGAATCGATGCTGCGGCTCTTCCGACTTCGTCAGGCAACTCCCGGCCAACTCCAGACCTTCGCGTGTTGCATAACCATCATTTTGTGGGTCCGGTATACGCTTCGTTGCCGTCATCCATAATTTGCAAGATTGTTTTACAACAGTCTTGAACCGTACTTCGGTCGTGCGCCCGTTACGGCCATTGACCCTACTTTGCTGAAGTGGCACTTACGGCCACAATCAACGATTTGTGACACACTAAGTCGTATTATCAACGTCGGAAAAGTGGATTTGTATTAGATAACGCCACGCGCCTTCTTTGATCGTACGCAGCCTAAGTCGATATTCTAGATCTAATCGGTTTGGTTATGTTTCTCACCGGTGATAAGGCGGGCGCCGCGACCGTAAGTAATGTATTCCCAAAGCCACCGGAACGAAACCATCAATGGACTCGGCAGGCCAATTAGAAAATAGATGTGGGTTATTCCCCAGATCCACCACGCAAGAGATCCTTTGAGCCGCAATTGGGTAAACTGCACGACCGCAGACTTTCTTCCGATAGTCGCAAGATTTCCGGTATGCCGATAGCGAAAAGGCGGGGGCTTCTCGCCCCCACTGACGTATGAGCCAATGACTTTGGCAACGTATTTTCCCTGCTGTTTTGCGGCTGGCGCGATTCCCGGCACCTCAACGTCCTGAGCGTCCGAGACGAATGCCGCATCGCCTATAACAAAGACATTGTGCGCTGACTCGATCGCCAAGTTCGGCCCGACGACCACCCGGCCCGATCGGTTTGTCTCCATACCTAACCATTCGCCAACTGGAGATGCTGCTACGCCGGCGGCCCACAGTACTGTCGCCGCATGCACGACCTCGTCGTTGATGACAACTCCGCCAGAGTCACAATCAGTCACCAGCGAATTTAGTCGGACCTCGACATGCAGTTTTTCCAGTGCTTTCTTTGCATAGGTCGAACTCGATTCGTGAAAAGTTGGCAATATCCGTGGCCCCGCTTCCACCAAAATGACATGGGCGCTGCGGGGGTCGATCCGCCGAAAGTCTGCAGCCAATGTGTAATGCGCCAGTTCCGCAATTGCCCCTACTAGTTCAACGCCTGTCGGCCCGCCACCGACGACTATAAACCGCAGAAACCGCTTTCGCTCATCTTCACCATTGCAGGTTTCAGCTTTTTCAAACGCCAGAAGTAAGCGCCGCCGTATAGCGGTCGCATCATCAATACTCTTCAGACCGGGCGCACAATGACTCCATTCATCGTGACCAAAGTAGGAGTGTCTAGCCCCAGTAGCGAGGACAAGATAGTCAAAACCGATACGATCATCCTTGAGCACCACCCGCTGCCTACCGAGATCAATATTCTCGACCTCACCAAAAAGAATAGAAGCATTGCTCTGGTGAGTCAGGATTGACCGAATCGGCCAGGCAATATCTGAAGGGGCCAAACCGGCGGTTGCCACCTGGTAGAGCAGTGGCTGAAAGAGGTGGTAGTTGTGGCGGTCGATCAGAACAACGTCCGCTGACAGCCTGGCCATCGCTTTAGCAGCGAACAGCCCGCCGAATCCCGCCCCGACAATAACGATTTTGGGTCTTTGACGTTTCGATGTAGTGGGCATATCGTCTGTAATGTCGTTGGTTGTCGGTGTTTACGTAATACCAAGAAACACTCCCAGAAAACTATTTTATATACCATATACAATCTATAACATTCTGTGCATGTTAATTTATGCAGGTACGAATGAACATTGAAATCCCCATAAGGTGATCCGCCGATCAAGAAGAAGATCTTCGAACGAGCCATATAGATGAGAGCAGAATGACTGCACCGGGTCAAAGTGAGCGAAACCCACACTTTTCGATGTGGCCGCTGTTAGTATTGAGTACGCATTCAATTGAATGCACAGACTGATTGAATCTCGGTTTTGCAACTCCGAGGGTAACATCCGCTATAGATGAGAACGGACGGTCATCTATTGTTACTGCGTCCGGCTGCAAAACTGGCAACGATAGCACCAGCAGAAAGCCTTCACCGAAGATGGAGAGGTTTTTTTGGGTCGAAAACGCGACTCGAAATTGACGCTATTCAATATTTATTGACCAAAGCGCGTCACTACGGAGGCGAAGATT
>Ga0209456_10001637_pt1 | contig 10797 bp, 5 predicted proteins | sample COG_11_FD_184755 | JGI IMG/M metagenome (GOLD analysis project Ga0209456, IMG submission 184755) | Pelagic marine sediment microbial communities from the LTER site Helgoland, North Sea, for post-phytoplankton bloom and carbon turnover... | ecosystem: Environmental > Aquatic > Marine > Neritic...
TGGCACCGAGCGTGGCAGGCTGGATACTACAGGCGAGTTCTTCAGCGTCGGCTCGCCGCTGCACGCTGTTCGTGCCGGGTACGTGCGTCGTGGCGCTGACGACGTGTTGTATGAGACCGTTGTAGCCGGTCGTTACGCGCACATCATCGCGCCGGATCGCAGCGGCAAGTCAAGCCTGGTCGCTGCAACCTCAGCACGCCTCGAAAACAACGGCCTCAAGGTCGCCATTCTCGACCTCGAGCAGATCGGTGTTCGTGATGCCGGATCGGATGCGGCTCGTTGGTACTACAGCGTCGCGTATCGGCTCTTGCGGCAGCTACGAATTCGAGTCGACCTGCAGACCTGGTGGCAGGACAAGTCGATCCTGAGCAATCGGCAACGGCTGGTCGAGTTCTACTCGGAAATCGTACTGCGCAATGTGCATGAACGAATTGTCGTATTCGTCGACGAAATCCAGTGCATCGGCGAGTTGCCATTTGCCGACCAGCTGCTGGCGAGCATTCGGGCAGCGCACAATGCGCGAGCGACGGATCCGGAATTTTCACGGCTCACATTTGTATTGCTGGGTGAATGCGATCCACTAAGCCTGATTGCCGAGCCCGAGCTGTCGCCATTCAATATCACGCAACCCGTGGTGCTGGGTGACTTCTCCCGGCCTGATCTCGACCTGTTCGCGACGGAAATGAACTTGCCGCCGGAAAAGACGGCCGTCGCGCTGGATCGCATCTACTTCTGGACCGACGGGCAACCCTACCTGTCACAAAAACTCGCTCGTGCGATTTCTCGCGACGTAATGGATGGCGACGTTGTGGAGGATGTGGACCGCCTTGCGACTCAGCAGCTGGCTGGCCGTGCGGCGCTGCACAGTGAACCGCACATGAGTCATATTCATCGTGAGATAGTCAACGACAAGAAACGTGGCGAATCACTTTTGAATCTGTACGGGCGCACCCGCAAAGGTCTGGAAGTTGCGGCTGATCTTGGCTCTCCGTTACATCGACGCCTTATCGCGATTGGGCTGATCGTCATTGACGAGGAAGGCAACCTGGCGGTTCGCAATCGTCTCTACGGCGCAGTCTTCACGGCTCGGTGGGCCAATGAGAATCTGCCAATTCACTGGCGTACCCCGGCTATCGCAGCCGCGGTGATACTTGCGATGCTGGCGGTTCCGTTCTGGTACACGCAGCTACTGCCGAGGTCCTACGTGAATATTCTGACCTCCGACACCGTTGAGCTGCAGCTTGCCCAGGATGCCTACACCAACATGCGTTCCTTCCCCGGGCATGCCGAGGCAGCGGACAATCTGTTCCGGAGCTTCCTTCAGAATCGTGCGACAACGGCTGGCAGTAGCGAGGATATAACGGCGGTCGCGGAGCTGGCGGACACGCTGCCGGATGCGGGTCGTCTACCGCATGAACTGCTTGCCGGATATTGGGATGCGCGCACGCGGGAGGCGCGACGTGAAGAGCAACGCGATGATGCATTGCTTGCGTCTCTGGAAGCGCTGGTTCTGTCCACGCCGCAGCGGCGCAACAGTTCGGCGATGCTCGTTGCGGATGACTATCCATTATTGCTTGCCAGCCTCGCTGACGAGGGTCGTGGCAACATCGTTTTCGATCCGGAAAACTTGTTGTTGACCGAAGCGCGAGCCGCCGAAGTCACGCAGTGGTCGCTTGAGCCGCAAGGGCTGCAACAAAGAGAGAACTGGGCGATCACGGCGCTTGAAGTATCACCACTAGTGCGACGCGTCATTGTGGACCGTGAGGGTACGGTATCGCGGATTGGTTTGACGATAAATATCAGTCATGCTCGCGCAACAGATTTGCGCGTCAAGCTTATAGCGCCGTCGGGACGAGCGGTCGAAGTTGATCTCGGTATTGAGCGTGCCTCCGCAAATGAAGATCTGCGCGTTTCGGTGACCCAGCTGCGTGAGTTTGTCGGTGAACCACTGAATGGCACATGGAGCCTGAGCGTTCGCGATGAAGAACTCGGCGTGGCTGGTCGGCTTGTCGGCTGGAACCTCAACCTGAACTCGCAGGGTCTCATTGAGGACTTCCAGCGCGGCCTGAATATTTCTGACCCTGCCGAACGCGAAACCGACAATGTATGGTTCAGCGCGGACGGACGTTTTGCCGTCGCCCGTGCCCTGCAGAGTGACAGTGCACGCGTGTGGGATCTTGCGTTCGCAAAACCGGTTCGTGCGGTTGCCGTTAATGAACTCGAAAAACTGATTGGGCTCAGTGCTGGCGCGCGACTACTCGTCACGGCAACACAGGACGCAGTTCACCTCTGGGATACTACGACCGGCCGCCGCAACGCGACACTGGAGGTCGGTGCTGCAAGTGCGACGTCAATGCTAACCGACGATGGTGCCCACCTGTTTGTGCAGCGGCGCAGCGACGGTGACACAACACTGGAGCTGTGGTCACTGGAAAGTGCATCGGTCGTGGCCAAGCTGGATATCGCTGGTACGCCGGCGCTCGTGTCCATGGACTCGAGCGGGCAGAGGATTGCTGTTGCTGATTACGATCGCGCTGTTCGAGTTTGGGACTTTCGTGATGGGTCGTTGATCCTGCAGATCGACTTGTCGGCGCAGCCGAGCAAAATCAGCCTCGCGGCGGGAGGGGGCTTGCTGGGTGCCGTATTTGGCAGCGAAGGTGTTTCCCTGTGGCGTATTGACCGGCCTGCAGACCCGCTGCTTGAGGAATTTGCGGCCGGGCGCTGGCAGCTAAAATTCTCGCCATCCGGTACGCGGGTGCTGGTCGGCAGGCCCGGGCGCGGGTTCCAGGTTTATGAAACGGAGCAAGGGCGATTGCTTGGGCCGACATTGGGTTCAGGAGCTGCGCAGGACAGGGCCAGCTTGCTGGCCTTCAGCGCGGACGAGCAGATAGTTGTAACCGGAGGGGCGTCGGCCATAGCTCGATTCTGGCGCGCGCCGGCGCTGCCGACGCTCAACGAAACTGACGATAGCAATCTGTCACAGATAATCTGGGCGCCGTCCGGAGACGCGGTTGCTGTCGCAACACCTGATGCCACGCATATCGTCATTGGTGACCAGAACGGTAATGTGCATGTGCTGCCCGCGGACGCAGGTCGGGAAGGGCTGGTGAGTCGCGCGCAGGAGCTCAGTTTCTACGGGCACAACGCCGAGGTCAGGCGAATCGAGGTGAGTCCCGACGGCCGGGTGGCGGCGAGTTCGGCCGACGACGGCACATTGCGAGTCTGGAATATCGACGACGGCTTACCTGAGCAGTTCATTGTCAGCATTCCCGGAGCCCCGGTCGAACGATTGGCGTTTGAGCCTGGCGGCACATTGATTGGTATTCTGAATGACACGAGTGCCGCAATCGTCGACGCGAAGTCGGGCGACAGCATTGCGAGATTCGAACTTGGCGAGCGCCATATCGGATTCGCATTCGCGGACAGCGATCATATCTATCTTGGCAGCGTTTCGGGCGCATTGCGCGTCATTGCCCGCGACACAAGTGGTGGATGGAGTCTGCAGTCACTTTGGCAGGGAGACGCCGCGATCCACTGGCTCGAAGTGTCATCCCAATCCCGTTTGCTCGTACTCGTCGATGAAAACAACCTCGCGCAGCAGTTCAACCTTGCGGAAGGACGCATTGGCGATCAAACCCTGCAATTGCCGGGTGCGATCGATGAAGTTGCGTTTACACCGGGCGGATTACGCGTGCTGTTTAGGACAACCAACTGGGTTCACCGCGCGAGCACGTCCGCGATGGGCTTGATCTGGCTCGACGCGATACTCGCGCCCAAAGCGCTTGCTCACACGCGCATGGTATTTGGTGACCCGCAAATGGACGAGGCTGCAGCATTGGGCAATCGCTTCTACCTGCCGGTTGCGGGCGACGGCTTCCCGAGACTGGCCGAACTGACGTTTATTGCATCTCAAGGCCCGGCCTTGTTCGGCAACAAAGACCAGCTACTCGATGAGTGGCGCGGAAAACTAGCGGTCGTCGCCGCGCAAAGTCCGGACGAGTAGTTCGAGCCGCGCGGCACTGACATCATGCGCGGGCACGGCCTCGCCGACGCTAATCGGGACCCGCGCGAACAACCGTCCCGGTATCTTCCGCAGTCCACCACCTGTGCGTCTGCTGAACCAGCTTCCCCAAAGTCGACCGAGTGCGACGGGTACGACTGGCACGGGCCGGCGCGCGATGATTTTTTCGATCCCCGGCCGAAAGCGCTGGATTTCGCCATCGCGCGTGATAGCGCCTTCGGGGAATATACACACGATATTGCCAGCGGCGAGTTCCTCATCAACTCGCTCGAATGCCTCGTTCATAAGCTGCTCATCTTCCATCTTGCCGGCAATGGGGATCGCGCGCATGTGCTCGAAAAAGAAGCGCAAGAACGGCATCTGGAAGATGCGGTAGTACATGACAAAGCGCATTGGACGACGTATGGAACCGGCGAGCAGGATTGGGTCCATGTAGCTGACGTGATTGCAGACCACGATGGCGGGTCCCTTGCTGGGCACGTTGTCGAGTCCGGTGGGCCGGATGCGATACAGCAGGTTTATCACAACCCAGGCCAGGAATCGCATCATGAACTCCGGTAGCAGGGAGTAAATGTAGATCGCGACTACGACGTTCAGAGCAGCGAGGATCAGAAACAGCTCAGTTATCGAGAATCCCAGGCTTAGAACGGCGATCGCCATTAATGAGGCGACGACCATGAAGACGGTGTTCATGATGTTGTTCGCGGCGATGATCCGCGACAGATGACGGCGCTTGGCGCGCTTTTGAATCAGTGCGTACAACGGCACGCTGTAGATACCGCCAAATGCGCCGAGCATGGCGAGATCGAACAATATGCGGATACTCCCCGGTCGGCCGAGAAACTCGCTGATCGACGAAACGGCGACAACATGCGGTGTGGTCTGCGCGAAAAACAGGTCGACGGCAAACACACTAAGCCCGATAGAACCGAAGGGTACGAGTCCCAACTCGATACGGTGCCCCGACATGCGTTCACACAACAAAGAGCCAACGCCAACACCTATTGCGAACGCAACCAGCAGGGCCGTTGTAATTGCCTCATTGCCGTTGAGCATATCCAGTGTGTAAGCGGGCACCTGCACTGTCATCACTGTGCCGAAGAACCAGAACCATGATATGCCGAGGATGGACAAGAACACCGTTCGGTCCTCGCGCGCAAAACCTACGATGCGCGCGGTTTCTCGCCAGGCGTTCCAGCTGATTTTCAGGTCCGGATCCACGGCTTGCGTTGTGGGTACGCGGCGGCTGGCGAGGTAACCAAATACGGCAAAGCCAACAAGACACGCCGCGAGCAAGGTCTGGTCGCCTGGGGAGATCGCGATCATCAGGCCGCCAATGATCAGGCCGAGAATGATCGCGACGTAGGTGCCGGCCTCCACAAGCGCGTTGCCGCCGATGAGCTCTGAGGTAGCGAGTTGTTGCGGCAGATAGGCATATTTGACGGGCCCGAAAAACGTTGACTGGCAACCCATCAGGAACAGGACCAGCAGCAACACCAGGTAGCTTTTTGTAATGAGTGCCACGGCGGCGATGCTCATCAGGGCGATCTCGAGCAGCTTGATGCGCCGCATCAGAAAGGACTTCTCATATTTGTCGGCGAATTGACCGGCAGTGGCCGAAAATAGGAAAAACGGTAATATAAACAACAGGCTGGAGACATTCGCAAGCTGACTGTGATTCATCCCGAAGATCAGGATGCCCTGAAATGTCACGAGTATGATGAGCCCGTTGCGAAACACGTTGTCATTGAGGGCGCCCAGGAACTGGGTGGAGAAGAACGGCGCGAACCGGCGCTGTTTGAGTAGCGAAAACTGGCTCGATTCTTTCACGTATAGCGTGTCCTTTTTGCCCAAAAGTGCGAACTCACGCAATTTCACATATTGATAGCGGTGCTATCATGCGAGGTTGCAGGATGCTGAAATATATACCATTTAATCAATTTAAGATTGGCTTGCGCCGTTCTTTCGATTGACGCAAGCCTATTTTAGGACTGGCAATAGCCAATGAATGTTCGATTGACATCGTTGTTGTGCGGGCTATTCGTGCTCGGAGGGTGCGCCGAAGAGGTGCCGCCGAGATCCGTGCAGGAATTTCTTGCCGACCCCAATTCGCTTGAAGCGGTTGTCGTTCGTTGTTCACAAAATCGGTCCCAGACGCGCTACGAGGCTGAATGCGTCAACGCGCGCCAGGCGATTTCGATCATGGAAGCCAAGGAAGATCGGGCCAGGCGGGATGCATTTGAAGCCGAATCCAACAAGAAAAGACAGGCGCTGCGGCGCACGCAGCAAGCGGCTGCCGAAGCCCGTCGCAGGGCGGAGGCAGCTGAGCAGCGGCGCAAGGAAGCCGAGTACCTGGCACAATTCGGCGAATTGCCGCCTTCCCAGAATGGCGGTTTCGATAGTAACGAGGCCGCGATGAATGCGCCGAGTGCGGTTATTCCGGAACCTGCCGCGGTGGACGCCATGCCACCTGGAAGCGAGCAGCCTGCGACTGATGGTGGCAACGCGCCGGTTGCCGAACCCACACCTCCTGCTACTGATCTTGATGCCGTGCGCGAAGAATTGCGCAAGCGTAGTGAGGGAACGGGCGGCTAATTCAGTCTAGGCCTGCGGAACGTCAGGCATCGTTCGGACGTGCAGATCGCGCTGCGGAAACGGAATCTGAATCCCCGCCGCAGCAAACGCCTTGTAGACATTGCATCCAAGCTCGTGACGAAGTCGTCCACGGTCGACTGGTTTTTCAATCCAACACAGCAACTCGAAATCCAGGCTGGATTCGCCGAATTGGCGAAACCTGACGCGCGGCGCTGGATTGCTGCATATTTCATCATGATCGGTCGCGACCTTTTCGAGTGTCGCAATCACAAGATCAATATCAGAGCCATACGCGGCACCGACGGAAATACGGATGCGGTGTTTCTCTGATGGTCCTCCAGCTTCATTGATGATTTTGCTATTGCCAATGATGCCGTTCGGAACCGTGATCTCAATGTCATCGCGCGTCACTATTCGTGTGCTGCGCAGACCGATGTGCGTGACGATACCGCGTTCGCCGGTATCCAGGATGATGAAATCGCCGTTCTTGTAGGGCGCGTCCATGATAATCGAAACACCGGCGAACAGGTTTGACAGCGTATCTTTTGCCGCGAAACTGAGTGCCAGGCCGACGATACCGGCTGATGCGACCCAAGCCGTGACATCGATGTTCCAGGCGAGGAACAGGAAGTATATCGCCAGTGCAAACAGGATGACTTTTGCGACATTCTGAAAGAGTGCCAGCATTCCCGTCTGCATGAGTTTGCTGCTGCGATTGCGCCGTGCCGTCTGCGCGAGGATATCCGTCAGCTGGCGCAGCATGTTGTACCAGATAACAACGGCGATGGTCTTGAGAATGCCCAGCGTTATAAACGTAGGCGGCCCCGGCAGGTCGATACGTTGTGTCGCCAGGCCGAGGCCTATGAGTACAAACGACATGAAGATCGGCTGATGTGCCAGGGCGACCAGATGATCATCGACATCGGTTTTCGAGCGACTGGCAAGCTGGCCGACCGCTCGCGACAAAATCCAGTCGGCGATTTTGCCGAGAACCACGAACACGACCGCAATGACCAGCGCCTGCAGGTAGATGTTCGGGCCGATCAACTCGGCCATCGCTTTAATTTCCGTAATTACGTTTTCCAACGAGACGTCGACAGCCAATCAATAATTGGGATCGTATTCTTCTTCGTCAGCATCCGGTACACCGAAGGTGCGAACCTCTGAAGGTCGATCGTCGGAGGATTGCGGATTCTGAGTCGTACCCGCGCTCATTCCGGGTTGCGTTGGCAGACGGATGGTCTGCGCGGTCAGGATCTGGACGAATTCATTTGCGATGTCGGGCGCAATATTTGGCGAGCTGACAAAGATTTGCTCTGGCGTCATGCTCGAAGAACCATAAAACGCGGCGTTGGCTTTGCGGTCCATTGTCACGCCGGCGCCTTCGAATGCGACGCCAGCGAACAGGCCGCGGCTACGTGAGTATGAAACGACTTCAGCCTGGAATCGGATGTCCGTCGCAACAGAGGTGCTCCTTCCGACGGGCCCGGCCGCAACTGAGGCGTCCGCACCAAGCGTGAACTTGCCATTGGCAATGGTCTCGACACCCTTGCGTGTACGAAAAACAAGAATGACGTCGGTCGACTGCGCGCCGACCTGCCAGCCAATGCTGCCACCCGTCATCGTTACGAACGCCGGATTGCTCCACGAGTTGTCATCCTGCCGCACGACCAGGATTCCACGGCCGCGCCTCGCGCCAATGCCGAAACCTATTTTGACAACATTCGGAATGACCGCGACCCCATAGGCTCTTGACAGCAGGGCGGGTGGAATGGATTTTTCCGGTATACGCAGCAACTGATCGAGGACGTCAGCTGCGTCGGCAACGCGGCGTTCTTCTTTTGTGGCGGCAACAGCGGGCAGCGCGAGCACCAGCCCGAGAAACAGGACAATAGCCTTACATTTCAGATCGCTCATAGAAAATTGGAGAAACCGGGACCCAGGAAGTTCAATGATACGCGAGAATCGGTGGAAGCGGGCAGTCCAGGCTTGCGCAAACAGCTCGAATTAATTCAGTCTCGGCGACTGTGAGGGTCTTGTCAGACATGACGACAGCTGTAATGGCTTCGAGCAACATCTTCTTGCCGTCACCATTGAGCGCTAGCAGAATCTCCAGGCTCTCATCGAGCACCGGAACTGTGTACTCGTGATCCGCTTCAAACGCGAACTCGCTGCCCCACTTGCCGAATACAGCCGTGCCGGCGGCAAACGCCCGTGCCTGCTCTTTCTCATCGGGGTGCCCGTGTTTCGCGACGATTCGTAGTAGCTCTATCGCTGCTTTGCGCACGGGTGCTCGGCTCGTGGTGCGTCGCTTGTTGCTCGCCGACGGGTTGACTGCCTGCGTAAGGTTGCTGACCAGTATTCGGTAGTAGCAGTATTCGTAAAGGTCGATATCGCCATCGACATCGATCAGGCGGCCGGCGAGATCGATCAGGTAACTGAGTTCAGGTTCAGGCCGGCGCTTCAATGCCGGGAACGCAATTCCCAGAATCGGCAAACGAAATTCGGCGCCGGCTCTCTGGACATCATCGAAGTATTTGCGAATGAGCTTTACGCGTTCACCGCCAAGCCGCTCTGTTGCGATGCCCAACTGTCGATCCAGGTGCTGCCCGCTGCGATCGAGTATCAGGGCAACGCAAAGCAGGTACGCGAGCTCGTGCGAGTGAGCAGCGTCATACAATGTCTCTGGAATCGAGCGACGCAATTCTGCCGCATACGAGACATGTTCGGGCTCGGGGTCGCCGATCATTTCGGCAATGGTTTCGGTCAGGTCTGTCGTGGTACCGGCAGCCATCGCTGTTGTAACCCCGGAATCGAATCCGGCGGCTCTTGCATCGTCGTCTACGGCCCGGTACTGCCCGCGCTTCACCACGGGGTAGTCGCTGGCCTTAAAGTGCGGGTCCAGCGCCTGGATGCGTTCCGTCAGCGGAGGATGAGTCGCAAACATCCCGCTGAGTTTTGATCCGGTGCCAAACAACATATGGCTGACCTCCTCAGGATCAGTTGCACTGAGGTGTGAGCCTGCCTGATATCCGCCGATTTTTTTCAGCGCATTGGCAATACCGTCCGTTTGCCGCGTGAACTGCACCGCGGACGCGTCGGCAAGGTACTCGCGTTGTCTCGATACTCCGGCCTTGATGATCCGCGCGAAGAACATGCCGATACCGCCGAGCACGATGAGCCCAATGGCAATGATAAGGATCACCGGCGCGCCTTTGTTGCGCCGGCCCGAAAATGCGCCCCAGCGACCGCCACGCAAGATCATCCGACCAGCCAGGGCGAGTACCATGATGCCGAACAGGATACCCATCAGACGAATATTGAGCCGCATATCGCCATTGAGAACGTGACTGAACTCATGCGCAATGACGCCCTGCAGCTCGTCGCGATCGAGGAGTTCGAGTGTGCCCCGGGTGACAGCCACTGCCGCATCGCCCGGCTCATAGCCGGCAGCGAAAGCATTGATACCGCTCTCCTGTTCCAGAACAAAGATATCGGGTACCGGAACGCCCGAAGCGATCGCCATCTCTTCAACCACATTGCGAAGTCTGCGCCGCAGCGGGTCCTGTGTGTTTGGCGACACGAGAGTACCGCCCATGTCCGCAGCGACTCGACTGCCGCCGGATGACAGCGACGCAGTCTTGTAGGCGGTTGCGAACACGATGACCATTGTGACCAGGGCCGCGATTCCAAGCAGCATCGGAGCGTATTGCACCAGGAATGTTCGAACGGAAATTGACCGGCCGACATCTGTAAACCCGTACAGACTGAAACCGATGATGAGCGTCACACCGATGACGATGATGCCGACCGCTACGATGTAGAAAAAGACAAGCCGCCGCGATGTGCGGCGGGCCTGGTCTTGTGCGTCAAAGAAGTTCAAAACAGCATCGAGCGCTTGTAAGAACGCCAGCGGTCAGGTGAATGAAACGTCCGGCGCGTCGCGCATCTCTTCGGATTCAATCTCCAGGAAGCTGGCCAGTTTGAAGCTGAAGAACCCGGCGATGACGTTGTTCGGGAAGTTCTGCGCCGAATTGTTGTACTGCAGGACCGTGTCGTTAAATGCCTGGCGTGAGAACGCGACCTTGTTCTCAGTGCTGGCGAGCTCTTCCTGGAACTGCATCATGTTTTGATTCGCCTTGAGATCAGGATAAGCTTCGGACAAAGCAAACAGTTTGCCG
>Ga0209456_10001638_pt1 | contig 10795 bp, 11 predicted proteins | sample COG_11_FD_184755 | JGI IMG/M metagenome (GOLD analysis project Ga0209456, IMG submission 184755) | Pelagic marine sediment microbial communities from the LTER site Helgoland, North Sea, for post-phytoplankton bloom and carbon turnover... | ecosystem: Environmental > Aquatic > Marine > Neritic...
CGCTGTCGCATACCTTCGAACGCACAGTCGGCTATTACATACCGATGAAGAATGGCTCCACCATCGCCTATGCCCGCTCGATCCCGCAGCTGGGCGAGGATCTGCTGACCATTAAACCAACCATTCTGATATCCGTACCGCGCATCTATGAACGCGTCTACAACAAGATCCAGGCCGGCCTGGCAGAGAAATCACCACTGGCTACAAAACTCTTCAACCTGGCCGTGGATGTCGGCTGGCAGCGCTTCGAGCACCGCCAGGGTCGTGCCGGCTGGTCACTCTCCTTCCTGCTCTGGCCGCTGCTCAACAAACTGGTGGCCGGCAAGATCATGGCCAAGCTGGGCGGTCGTATGCGTGTCGCAGCCTCCGGCGGCGCACCGCTGCCCCCGGACATTGCGCGCGTGTTCATCGGTCTCGGCCTGAACCTGGTGCAGGGCTATGGCCTCACCGAGACCAGCCCGATCATCAGCGGCAACCCGCCGGACAACAATGATCCGGTCAGTGTCGGCATCCCGCTCACCCATGTCGAGGTGAAGGTCGGCGAGAACGACGAGCTGCTCACCCGCGGACCCTGCGTGATGCTCGGTTACTGGAACAACGAGCAGGCCACCCGCGAGATCATCGACAGCGACGGCTGGCTGCACACCGGCGACAAGGTCCGCATCGAGAACAACCACATCTACATCACCGGCAGGCTGAAGGAAATCATCGTACTGGCCAATGGCGAAAAGGCGCCGCCGGCGGACATGGAAATGGCCATTGCCATGGACCCGCTGTTCGAACAGGTCATGGTCACCGGTGACAACCGCCCCTTCCTGACCGCGATTCTCGTGCTGGATCCGGACCAGTGGAAGACCTTTGCCGCTACGCTCAACCTCCCGCCCGATGATCCCGGTTCATTGCGGAATGACACTCTGATTCAGGCCGTCAGGAAAAGGCTCGATGGACATCTTGCGGAATTTCCGGGCTACTGCCAGATCTATGGTGTCACCTGCACGCTCGATCCCTGGACCGTCGACAACGGCATGATCACGCCGACGCTGAAGCTGAAACGTCGCAGCATCATGGCAGCCTTCGCCGACAGTATCGACAAGATGTACGAAGGGCATTGATTGAATTTCCAGGCGCGATAAAAAATACCGTCATTCCCGCGGACGACTGCATGGACGCAGGAGGTAGTGCGACGCAGGATGCCAAAGCCGAGGCGGGAATCCAGTCATTGTAATAATATCATCGCGCCTGCAAGGCGCTCCTACAGGTCTTTAATCGATGGCTAAGCAGATCGAATTACCACCCGAGGAACACCTCGCCATCCGCGTGATGGCCATGCCGGCCGACACCAACGCCGCCGGCGACATCTTCGGCGGCTGGCTGATGTCGCAGGTCGACATCGCCGGCAGCATCATTGCACGGCGCCATGCCAACGGGCGCACCGTCACCGTGGCGGTCGATTCCTTCCAGTTCAGACAGCCGGTCTTCGTCGGCGACCTGATCAGCTGTTACGCCACCATCACCCGCACCGGCCGCACCTCGCTCACCATCAACGTCAAGGCCTTTGCCGAGCGTCAGCAGGCATCACACGAGGTCATCCTGGTCACCGAGGCCGACCTGACCTACGTGGCCGTGGACGACAACCGCCGGCCGCGGCCATTACCACAGGAATCTTTCAAATAACATGTAGGAGCGGACGCTGTCCGCGAATCTGATAAATTTATTCGCGCATACCTGCGCTCCTACACCAATAGCTATTTCAACAACGGATGGTCCTTCGGCAGCTGCCGGGCAAACCACATGGCAAGGCGGTGACGCATGGTCTGCTGGGAAACCTCGACCTCCGGCAGGGGTGCAATCACCTTGTCATGTACGAGTAAGCGGTAGATATATTCGATCTTCTCGGCGGCCGAATCGGTCGGCTCGAACTTCACCACACCACGTTCCTCGCCATAGCGGGTGCCTGCGCGAATGGCTTCCTTGACCAGTTCTTTCTCGTGCTTGAGCTTTTTCATGGCAGTCCTTGCATCAACACCGGTGGCCTGAATAATAACCTGAAATTCGCAGTCGTTGCCTCGGCCACCTGCTCATAGGAAACGCCGCGTAATCCGGCGATAAACTCCGCCGTATGCCGCACATAGGCCGGCTGGTTGGGTTTGCCGCGGTGTGGCACGGGTGCAAGGTACGGGCAGTCGGTCTCGACCAGCATGCGCCCGGCCGGCATCTTTTCCGCCACCTCCTGCAATTCCCTGGCGCTTTTGAAGGTAACGATCCCCGAGAACGAGATATGGAAGTTCAGGTCGATGGCCTGTTGTGCCATCGCCCAGTCGCCCGTGAAACAATGCATGACGCCACCGACCTCCTGCGCACTCTCCTCGTCCAGGATCGCAATCGTGTCCTCGCGGGCATCGCGCGAATGCACGATGATCGGTTTGCGGCAGGCCTTCGCCGCGCGAATATGCCGGCGGAACCGCTCGCGCTGCCAGTCGAGGTCCCCCGCGCTGCGGAAGTAGTCGAGACCGGTCTCGCCGATCGCCACCACCTGCGGGTGCTGCGCCAGTTCGACCAGTTCATCGATGGCTGGGTCGTGGCCGCCCTGTTCGTTCGGGTGCAGACCGACCGAGGCCGATACGCGATCGTGCGCCTCGGCGATTTTCAGCATGCCGGGGTAGTCCTCCATGTTGATGGAGACACACAGGAAATGACCGACGTCATTGGCGACAGCGGCATCCAGCACGCCGTCAATGGTACCGCCAAACGGTTCCAGGTCGAGCATGTCGAGATGGCAGTGCGAGTCGACCAGCATGGGGTTGCCTCGTCAGGATCAGTGATTGCATGATAATTGCTTTAAATGGCCCTGCAAACCATTTGAGCGATGAAAGACTGCAGGGGTTTCTAGCGGGAACGAATAATAGCTGTCATTCCCGCGCACGACTGCAGGGAGGAGGTGAGAATGTTTTTACGGGCATAGCCCGCAGGCATAGCCCGGGTCGAGAGGCTGGCCTGGGCCATGCAGGAGGTATGAGTCCATGGAAGAGGTGAGATCGGGGACCGATCGAGAAGCTGGCCTGGGCCATGGGTGAGGTAGAGCGAAGCACGACTGCAGGGATGCAGGAGGTAGAGCACCAACAGTAGGCGCTTTAGGCGATGCATGGAGCAATTGCCGAGGCGGGAATCCAGCCCTAAACCGGCGCGCGTCGAGACGCCAAGGCGCAAAGAAAAACATTAACCCATCGCCACAGAGATCACAGATATCACAGATATCACAGAGAATAAAAATGGCACGTCATTCCCGCGTAGGCGGGAATCCAGTCCGTGTGTTTACTACAGGCTTGTAAATATGTGTGGATTGTTAAACTCCAGCGGCAAGACTTAGGCAGGGGTCATCGTTTATGACTGGATTCCCGCCTACGCGGGAATGACGAGGATTTTGTATTTGTCCAGGCAGATTACTTGCTTCCGCGGGAATGAAACGAGGATGTTTTGGTAGTTTTACGGTTTACGGGTTTACGGGTTTATGGGTTTACGGGTTTACGGGTTTACGGGTTTATGGTTTTACGGGTTTATGGTTTTACGGGTTTATGGTTTTATGGTTTTACGGTTTTACGGTTTTACGGTTTTACGGTTTTACGGTTTTACGGTTTTACGGTTTTACGGTTTTACGGTTTTATGGCTTGAGTGGCTTGAGTGGCTTGAGTGGCTTGAGCGGCTTGAGCGGCTTGAGCGGCTTGGCGGCTTTGCGCGAGAAATTATTGTATCTTGATATAAGTCAGGATTACATCGTGTGCGTAGGCCGGTCACTGTCCAGCGCGCCGGCGAGGTAGCCCTCGATCTTGTTGCGGGCGGCGCCTTCATCCTGGCTGCTGAACTGCACGCCGATACCGGCTGCGCGGTTGCCCTGTGAACCGACGGGGGTAATCCAGACGATCTTGCCGGCGACCGGTATCTTCTCGGGATCATCCATCAGGGTGAGCAGCATGAAGACCTCGTCACCCAGCTGGTATTCCTTCTTGGTCGGGATAAACAGGCCGCCACCCCTTACAAACGGCATATAGGCGGCATACAAGGCACTCTTGTCCTTGATGGTAAGTGACAGTATCCCCTGTCTCGGTGCTGTACCCTGACTCATAATCCTGTCCCCTGCTCTTCCCGACAAATACCGCCTAGTGCTGTGCGGCCCACGCTAGCAATATATCTTCCGTCATCAGCTGCCGGTTCAGGCTGCCTGCCCCCGCGCCCAGCACCCGGTTGATCATATCCAGCTGGCTGAACATTATCCGGCTGTCCAGTCGGCGGGCAAGCCCGGCCAGATTATCCGCCAGGTCGATGCTGCGCGCCGTCCGTGTCTCACCAGTCATGCGGATGCGCAGCATGTCCATCAGCCATTCACGCAGCCAGAGAATACCCTGCATGCCTTCATCCTTGCACCAGCCCTGCGCCACATCGAGTGCCGTGGCGCGGCCGTCAAGGATATCGACCAGTTCGTCCAGCCGTTCGCGGCGCGTCTCCAGCATCCCCTCGCCAGCCAGCGTCAGCGCCACCAGCGGCGCACCGCCCGCCAGTCGCAGACTGGTCTCCGCCTGTGTCGCATCCGGCAACTGGCCCGACAGCCAGTCCAGTGCCTCAGCACGCTCCGGCACCTTGATCCGGACCCGCTGGCAGCGGCTGCGAATCGTCGCCGGCAAGCGTGCCGGCCGGTCTGAAACCAGTACCAGTACAGTGTTATCGGACGGTTCCTCCAGCGTCTTTAGCAGGCTGTTGGCCGCGTTGATGTTGAGCATATCGGCCGGCGAGACAATGGCGACCTTGAATCCCTGGCCGTGGGCACACAGCGACAGCGCCTCGGACAGGGCGCGCACCTGGTCGACCTTGATGGCCGTGGCATCCTCGTCGGGGGTGACCTGCTGGAAATCCGGGTGGGTGCCGGCCGCCAGCTGCAGGCAGGCCGGACAGCGCCCGCAGGGGGACCCGTCCGGCGCACGGTCGCCGCACAGCAGCATACCGGCCAGCTGGCGGGCCAGTGCCAGCTTGCCAACGCCAGGGCGGCCGGTGACCAGCAGGGCATGGGGCAGACGCTCCTGCCTGAGCTGGTCGGCAAGTGACTGGCGATGGCTTTCCAGCCAGGGGTAGAGTTCTGTCATGGTGTCATTTTTGCCACGGACAGGGATCGGTAGAGATTAATGATAACCTGTCCGGATTATGCCGTATGTCAGCCGGTTCCGCATCCGGTGACGGATTATTTAACGATTCCGCATGCATATCCCCTGTTAGTGGCGCATGTCGTCGCGGTTCGGAGTGACGGGTATAAAAAACCCGGACTTGCATGATGCCGGTCCGGGCCGAGTGAGCAGGAATATGGAAACAGCACCGGAAAATATCCAGCACTTGTACCGTCGGCCGGCGCTATTCCTGCAGACCTGCCGCGTGGCTTGTAAACTTGCGCAGTGCACCGGTCATTTTCTGTACGGTTTCCTCGCGGTCCGTGATGTGGTGCCGGTTGGCAATGTACTTCGCCGAGTTGTAGGTCAGCCACACCTGACCGGTCCCGTCTTCCCAGGCCAGCGCCTTCATCGGCAGATCGATGCCCGCCGTCTGGTTGCTCTGCATCATCAGCGTACCGACTTTCGGGTTGCCGAAAACAAGCAGTTTGGTTGGACGTAATTCCTTGTCCACCTTGTTTGCACCTGCCGTATGGTCGATACGGGCGAATACGGTCAGGCCCTTCCCTTTGACAACAGATTCCAGCCGATCCAGTGTCTCATCGACAGAGTATTTGCTCTTGATTGATATCAGCCCGTCATCGGCATTTACATGACCTGCAAAAAATACCATCAGACCCAGCAAAGTTAGGATGCTTTTCATATTGATACCCCTTGACGATAAAGAATGTGCAGGATCAATAGTGTCGGCCATACACTTGATCGGGCACTTCGCGGATAAACCTGCCGGTATTTATTCGTCAGCCGCATCAACACATGCAAGCGGACAATTTCTCCTGGCCTGTCTTAACGTGGATCTCCACACAGCATTTCGACAGGCCTGTGGCCACCACAGACACCGTCCTTCACTTTTGTATCGTCAGTGTGTGCACTACCGGCCTTGTAGATCCCGCATACGGCTTCATTGGCCGTCTTGTCACCACCGCATTTGCCTTCGCCGCATTGTCCCTCTTTGAGCGGCTTTGCGGCACTGTCTGACCCCATATTGCCGGGTTTGCGCGCACCCCCACACTTGCCTTCGCCACAGATACCTTCATGCCCGGCGACCATGTAACCCCGGTCGAGCTCGGTCATGATAAAGGGATTCTGCTGGGTGTCTGCGATACTGTAACCGGAAAGCGTCCCGACGAGGCAGGTCCCGATTGCCAGCGTGAGTGGTTTGATGGCTGGTATGTTCATCTCATTCTCCTGAATTCAGGGTTGCTGATCTTGCCCGCATCACTGCGGAATGATGATCCGCAACTTGCGCAGGAATGCCAGCGCCACCTCAGGGCTTGTTTCCCTGTCTACCCAGCTCAGCAGGGTCTGCTCAGAATCCGGCGTCTGGTCAATCTGCTCCTGGACACCGGTATGATAGGCATAGATGATCGACCGCGTCCCCTGGTTTGCCGGTATGAGGACTAGCTGGAAACGGTGCCGTTCAATTCCCCTGTTGCCCCCCAGATTGAATGCCCATAGTGGCCCTTCTTTCGACCGCGTGACCAGCAATTGGTTCTTGCGATCATAGTCGGCCTCGATCCAGTCGGTCATCAGCATGCGCTGCCGGTCATCCCCGGATGCCCGTTCGATTTCCAGGTCTTGCAGTGAACGCTGCAGGGCCTGCCAGGCCACTTCCGGTGCAGCCTTCACCAGCAGGCCGTTGGCGGCAGGCCGGACGGCCGGTGCCGGTTTGACCTTGGCTACCGTACTTGATGACCGCTCGGTGGCAGGCGGCTCAGGCGCCGTTGTCGGCTTGACTTCCGCGACTGTACTTGATGGCCTCTCCGCGACAGGCGGCTTGGGTGCAATTGCCGGTGCCGGTGTTTCACTGGCCGGTATTGATGCTGCCGGTGATGGCTTGCCCTGCGGTTCCGTGCTTGCCATGGTGTCCGTTTTCTTTATGACGGGGGCAGGCTCTTTCAGTGTTACCGCCGACTCCGCAGGAGGTGCGACAACCGTTTCCGCGACAGACGGCTGATCCGGAATAACGGCCGGCTCCACAGCCTGCACGGGTTGCTCCCCACCCTGCGGCAGGGTGATGAGTACCACATCGGCGTCTGTTTCTGCCGCAGATTCGATTATCACAGTGCCGCCATCGGCATCGCTGGTCAGTTCTTCCCTGACAACAAACCGGGTTGCGAGGGCAGATTCAAGCGCGATCTGCAGCCGCCGTAGAAATGTATCCGCTGCCGCTTGCTGTACGTCCCTGGCCTGCCATTCCAGCCAGGCGTAGGTACTGTCCGGGGCAATGTCCACCTGTTCCTGCCGGGTCTGATCGGCGGCCATGATAATGGCGGTGTTCGCGGCATCACCCGCCCGCACCGTGAACCGGAATTGATGACGCTCGAGGGTTGTACCGGCGATACTTAATCCCGGCTTGCTTTGCCCGGTGCCGGTCTTGCTGTTGTACTTCCAGACCACCCAGTCGGTCAGCCATTCACGCGCCGCCACGTGGCGCTCTAATGGCTTGACGCCAAATCCGGCCAGTGCCTGTTCCAGCGCCGCCCATGCCTCGTCTGCCGGTGCAGATACCTGCATATGTCCGCCCTTGCCGGACGCCACCCAGCGCGTGGCCGTGAGTTCATCGGCCTGCGAGGTCTTCAACGGCGGGATGTATATCCCCGGGCTGCGTGCAGGCCTGCCGGCCTGCAGGGAGGTACTGACAAACACAACGGACAGGCACAGCAGGAACGCAGTGTGTCGCAGAATTCTTGTTGCCATCATGTCAATTGCCCCGCTGTCGTGACCCGGAAAATCCGTTTACCCCAATTGGATGGTACTGCAAACAGGCATGCAAAAAGAAGGGGCTCAACCGAGCCCCTGAGTGATACATAAAAAGATAGTAGAAAGAGATCACACACAACTACTACCTCTGGAGGATTATGGAACTGCCGTATCGTCTCTTGATCCGTATAGGACCAGTGCGGTCCTCACAAAAATGAAGCGATTAATAGACGTATTCCCAGGCGTCCTCGTGCGGCAGGTGATCGTGTAACATGATGTCAGTCGCTATAACGTTCAAATGCAAAGTCAGGAGATTTGCCCTGGGCGATAACGCCGCGCCTCCCTGGGTTTCCATCTGCGCGAACATCGACCTGACAAAATGGAACGCCTCATGCGCCAGTTGCAGTGTCGCCACCCGGGCTTCCTCAGCCTTGCCCTGCGGGATCGTCTTGTCACTTGCCCTTAGGTACAGTTCATCCAGCTTTTTGATGGTTGTTTCCATGTAGGCCACGTACCCGGCTTCGTCACCAGGATCCTTCGGTGGTGCAGCATGCGCAGCATACATGCTGAGCGAGGCAACTAAAGCTAAAAGGATGCTACTCAACATGGTTATAGTGCGGTGATTGAACATAAGTTCCTCCAAATTAGATAATTCTTTATGGTCAGTATCTGACTCCTGCAATTTGTGAGATCCCTTCTCACTATTACCTCAGCAGGACGTTCTTGTAGATGAAGGTCACCTGCAGGCCGATACGGTTATCGATCTCATCCAGCACGGCATTACCGTTGGTCCTGAAACCGCCATCCCGTTCGTCTGCACTGAAGTCACGCCACTGGTAGGTCAGGGTCGCACGCGCCTTCTTGTGGAAGAAGTACTCGGCGCTGGCAGTCCAGGTCTTCCAGTTGACTTCCCTGGCATTTACACCACCGATGTCGTTGTCCTTGTTACGGTCGAACTCGTCGTAACGCAGATTAAGGGTGGTGCGGTTCTGCAATCCAAGGTGCTTGTGGATATCGTAACCGACGTCCACATGCCAGCCGACGTTCTCACCATCGGTGTCGTACAGGATGCTGTCGAACCCGCCCAGGGCGTTATTCTGATTAACATCCGGCGTGCGCGCACCGTCAAACGTCAGGCCTTCCTGTTTCTGCCATTCGGCCTCAAAGCGGATCTGGCCGAGGTTGTCGAACGGTTTGTCGAAGTATTCGAAGCCGACACCGAAGTATTTCTGCTCGACATCCTCTTCGTTGCCATTCTTGGTCACACGGTTACCGGGACTGACCGGATCGGCAGCGATATTTCCGGCCCGCAGATCACCGCCAAGGGGAGCGGGAACGTTGTCGAGCAGGCCATCGTTATCGATGTCGTTATTGAACGTGATGTCACCCTTCTGGTAGAAGCCATAGATCATCATGTCATGACGACGCGGACCGCGGGTGTTGTCAAACAGTTTGGCCAGTGATAACCAGTAGTACTGACGGTAGTTGCCGTCGCGGTTCAGCTCGCCGATGGCATCCCCGTTACCGAGTGCAGCGGAGTAGGTGAATTCCAGGGGTCCGTTGCTGCCAAACCAGTCATTTTTGAACTCGGCCCAGTCGAACAACTCGATGCCGACATCGCGTGCGCCGTTCGCACTGGTCTCGTCCTCGGGCCAGTTGTGTACACCGTTATCGGAGACGTAGCGGCCAATGGCGTGGGCAAAGGTAGCCTCCGGCATAAAGATGTGCACGCGTCGTCCCGGCGTGGACTGCGATAATGCCTGTGATGTCTGGGAGAATAAAAACTGACCCATCCGGATGCGTCCGCCGAGATTGGCCAGGCCGTCATCATCGTTGCCACGTGACAGCTGGTTGAACGTGACCGAGGCATCGAGCAGCTTGGCACCGCCGTCACTGCGGGTTATACCGTTCTGACCCCATTCGGTGAGGATGAAGTAGTCGATGTCATTATTGATCGGCAGCATGGTGCCGCGGATACCGATACGCGCCCGGCGCATGTAAAACGAGTCACGTTCGGTACGGTCCGGCGGAATGGTACCCGGCACCTGCATGCTGCCATTCGCCCCGGAAAAACCGCCGACTGCGCCGGATATATCATCACTGTAATCTTTCGCCCAGGTCGGCTGCAGGAAACCCCACACCTGCAGGGTATGCGCGGTACCGCCGGGTTCCGTGCCTCTCAGCTTGAACCAGTTGGCGGCATTGGCCGTGTTACTGAGTAAAATTCCAAGGATTAATCCGGATACTACAAGCGCGCTGGCGAACCAGTTATGTGGTCTGGCCATGACTTCCCCCCCTATTTAAGTTAAATCAAGCAATGTCTAAAACATGTAACGGAATTTGATGGCGTCCTGACGGTTACGGGCGGATATAAGTCCAGCCGGCTTCCTGCAATTCCATGATGCGCACAACCCCTCCCGGGACCACCTTGGCGGCCTTGTGCAGGGAACCGGTATCGCGGCCCATGTTGCGCATGGTGTTGGCGCAGGCCGTGAACTCAATGCCCCCCTCTGCCATGGTATTGATCCGGTTGTACTGGCTGTTTTCTTTGAACAGCGTACGCAGACCCGGGCCATAGGCCACCACCTCGATCTGAATCTTGTCCGGGCCGTAGAACCGTTGCAGGTTCTGGGCATTGTTCAGCACCAGTTTCTGGGCGAAACCATCACCCGATGAGATATGAAAGACGACGGCGTGCTCGGCGAACGGCTTGCTCTCAGGGGCTTCGGGGACCGCAGTCACCCTTTTGGGATGAAACAGTTCCGGAGAGGCTTCCGGTGTCTTTTTCAACGGCGCAGCTTGCAGCCCCGACCAGCACAGGCCCAGGGCCAGACCAAGTGACAACAGACTCGTAAAATAAGCTTTCTTCATGCTCTCCTCCA
>Ga0209456_10001641_pt1 | contig 10783 bp, 10 predicted proteins | sample COG_11_FD_184755 | JGI IMG/M metagenome (GOLD analysis project Ga0209456, IMG submission 184755) | Pelagic marine sediment microbial communities from the LTER site Helgoland, North Sea, for post-phytoplankton bloom and carbon turnover... | ecosystem: Environmental > Aquatic > Marine > Neritic...
CTCAACCGCAATATTACGAATCAGCTCCATCAGTGTAACGGTTTTACCAACACCCGCACCACCGAACAGACCAATCTTGCCGCCCTTTACGATCGGCATTACCAGGTCGATAACCTTGATGCCGGTTTCCAGGATCTCTGTAGCAGAGCTTTGTTCTTCGAATGCCGGCGGGGCACGGTGGATCGCTGCATCACTTTCTGCACCAATATCGCCCAGGTTATCAATCGGGTCACCCAGCACATTCATGATGCGGCCCAGTGTTTTCTGACCAACGGGTACGCGAATGGCGTCACCGGTGTTTTCCACTGCCATACCACGGCGCAGACCATCTGTCGATCCCATCGCAATTGCACGAACCACACCGTCACCGAGCTGCTGCTGCACTTCCATGGTCAGATTGGTTTCGCCCAGTTTGAGTGCATCGTAGACTTTTGGAATGGAGTCCCGTGGAAATTCCACATCGATGACCGCACCGATAATTTCGACTACGCTTCCGGTACTCATGATTGTTTCCTCATTACTATATATTTAAATTCTGCTTGAAACCGTTTAGACAGCAGCAGCACCACTGACGATTTCCGAGATTTCCTGGGTAATCGCAGCCTGCCTGGCCTTGTTATAAACGGTTTGCAATTCTTTTATGATATCGCCGGCATTGTCGGTTGCGCTCTTCATCGCAACCATGCGGGCTGACTGTTCACTGGCGATGTTCTCAACCAGACCCTGGTACACCTGTGACTCGATGAAGCGGAACATCAGGCCATCGATGATGTGCCTGGCCTCGGGCTCATAAATGTAGTCCCAGTGATGTTCCAGTTCCTGGTCAATATCACCACCAACCGGAACCATCTGATGAATCAATGGTTGTTGCGTCATGGTGTTCACAAACACGTTGTGCACCAGGTACAAACGATCAATGTTGCCTTCGTCATAGGCATCCAGCATCACCTTAACCGTACCGATCAGGTCTTCCATCGATGGGCTGTCGCCGAGATGGTCCGCCTGGGCCACCATGTTGCATTTGAACCGACCGAAGAAACCAACGGCTTTTCTGCCGATTGCACACACATCCACTTCAACGCCCTGGCTGTCCCATTCAATCATCTCCTTTACAGCCGCCTTGAACATGTTGGTGTTCAGGCCACCGCAGAGACCGCGATCGGTAGAAACGATGATGTAACCTACGCGCTTAACTTCTTCTCGGCCCGTCAGATAGGGATGCCTGTATTCGGGATGTGCCTGCGCCAGATGCGCCAGCACGTTACGAATTTTTTCAGCATACGGACGGGATGCACGCATGCGCTCCTGTGCCTTGCGCATCTTACTCGCGGCAACCATTTCCATGGCCTTGGTGATCTTTGCAGTATTCTGAATACTCTTGATCTTGGAGCGTATTTCTTTAGCGCCTGCCATTTATCTGTCCCGTTATCCTGTTATTCGCCGCTTAGTAAACGCCGTTGGCCTTGAAGTCATCCAGTGCCGTGCGCATCGCTGCTTCGATGTCGTCATCGTAATCACCGGATTCATTGATCTTGTCCAGCAAATCAGCATTGCTGCTCTTCAGGTGAGCCTGCATGGCGGCTTCAAAATCTACGATCTTGCTGGATTCAACATCATCAAGATAGCCTTCGTTGGCGGCAAACAATGAAAACGCCATTTCGGCAACATTCATCGGCGAGTACTGTGCCTGTTTCATCAGCTCGGTTACACGCTCACCACGCTCCAGCTGGGCACGGGTTGTGTCATCAAGGTCGGATGCAAACTGGGCGAAGGCCGCAAGCTCACGGAACTGGGCCAGTGCCAGGCGAACACCACCACCGAGCTTCTTAATGATCTTGGTTTGTGCCGCACCACCCACACGGGACACCGAAAGACCCGCGTTAATGGCCGGGCGAATACCTGCGTTGAACAAATCTGATTCCAGGAAGATCTGTCCATCCGTAATCGAAATCACGTTGGTCGGTACGAAAGCGGAAACGTCACCCTCCTGGGTTTCGATAATCGGCAGCGCGGTTAAAGAGCCGGTCTTGCCTTTGACTTCGCCCTTGGTGAACTCTTCAACATACTCGGCGTTTACGCGTGAAGCACGCTCTAGCAGACGCGAATGCAGGTAGAACACGTCACCCGGATAGGCCTCACGGCCTGGTGGACGACGCAGCAGCAGGGATACCTGGCGATAGGCCCAGGCCTGCTTGGTCAAGTCATCATAAATAATCAGAGCATCCTGGCCGCGGTCACGGAAATATTCGCCCATGGTGCAACCGGAGTAGGGCGCAAAGTACTGCATCGCAGCTGATTCCGATGCGGTCGCAGCTACGATGATGGTGTGCTGCATGGCATCGTTCTCTTCGAGCTTGCGCACGACGTTGGCTACCGTTGATGCCTTCTGGCCAACAGCCACATAGATACACTTAATGCCGGATTTCGCCTGGTTGATAATGGCATCGATCGCAACGGCGGTCTTACCTGTCTGGCGGTCGCCGATGATCAACTCACGCTGGCCGCGTCCAATCGGCACCATGGCATCAATCGATTTCAGCCCGGTCTGCACCGGCTGGTCAACGGACTTACGCTCAATTACACCCGGTGCAATTTTTTCAATAGGCGCTGTTAGCTTGCTATCGATAGGACCCTTACCATCTATCGGGTTGCCCAGGGCGTCGACAACGCGGCCAAGCAATGCCTCGCCAATCGGTACTTCAAGAATTCGGCCCGTGCACTTGGCGGTGTCACCTTCAGACAGGTGGCCGTAAGCACCCAGCACTACTGCACCAACAGAGTCACGTTCGAGGTTAAGCACGATGGCATAGGTATCGCCTGGCAGTTCGATCATTTCACCCTGCATGGCATCGGCCAGGCCGTGGATACGAATGATACCGTCGGTCAGGCTTACCACGGTGCCCTCGGTACGGGCCTCGACGCTAGTATCGAAGCTCTCGATCCTGGACTTGATGAGTTCACTGATTTCAGATGGATTCAGCTGCATTTTTACTTTCCTCTTAACGGTTCAGGCTTATCGCCAGCGACTCAAGCTGGGATTTCATTGAACCATCGATAATTGTGTCTCCGGCCTTGATAATGACACCACCAATGAGCGATTCATCGGTCGATGTGGTGATCGATACATCACGGCCAAGTTTACTTTTCAGCGTTTCGGTAATCGCCTTTTCCTGTTTGCCGGTTAGAGCGAATGCGGAGATAATTTCGGCTTCGACTTTGCCTTCGGCTTCTGCGCGGTAGCTTTCAAATTGATGGGCAACTTCCGGCAATGCTCGCAGGCGGCCATTTTCTGCCATTAATCTGACCAGGTTCTGCTGCTGCTGATTCAGCTTGTCAGACACAACCTTGAGCATCAGCTCGCCTTTCTGTTCTTTACTCAGTTGCGGCTTATCGAGCAGTTCCTGCATGCTCGCATCTGAAGCGACTGCGGCCATTAAAGCCAGCGCTTCACTCCAGCTTTTTACAGACGAGGTCTCGGTTGCCAGAGCATAAACGGCTCTTGCATAGGGGCGTGCGGAAGTGGTGTATTCTGCCATTGATCGTCAGACCCCAGCCTAAAGCTGTGCCGCCAACTCTTTCAAGGTGCTGGCATGTGCTTCTGCATCGACTTCGCGATTCAGTATTTTCTCCGCACCGGTGATTGCCAGTGTAGCGACTTCTTTGCGCAAACCCTCACGAGCGCGGTTTACTTCCTGATCGATTTCAGCATTGGCACCAAGCTTGATGCGCTCGGCTTCAGTTCTGGCATCATCCTTGGCTTCATCGACAATTTCAGTCGCGCGTTTCTGTGCCTGGGCAATAATGTCTGCTGCCTGGCCTTTAGCATCTTTCAGCTGTTCGGCCGCTTTTTTCTCAGCCAGCTCATGTTCGTGATGGCCACGTTCTGCCGCAGCCAGACCATCAGCAATCTGTTTCTTACGGTTCGCAAGCGCATTGACCAGCGGCGGCCAGATAAATGCGTAACAGAACCACACAAACAGGGCAAAAGTGATCGACTGCCCAATCAGCGTTAAATTGATATTCATACGCTAGTACCGTTTCTAAATATGTCGTTAATTATCCGGCAACGGCGAAGATAACGTAGAAAGCCACACCAACCGCGATCATAGGTACCGCGTCGGTAAGACCCATCATCAGGAAGAACTGGCCACGCAGCAGCGGGATAAGCTCTGGTTGACGAGCAGCGCCCTCAAGGAAACGGCCGCCCAGTACACCAATACCGATGGCAGCACCAAGAGCACCCAGACCCATCATGAGCGCGCCTGCGATGTACAGCATTGCAGTTACTTCAGTCATTGATTTTCTCCTAGTAAATATACTTAATTAATTCGTTAATGTTCTTCGCCGGTCTGGTAAGCCAGATCCATGTAGACGATTGTCAGTACCATAAAGATATATGCCTGCAGGGTAATGATCAGGACATGGAAAATAGCCCATCCCATTTGCAGCACACCACCAAAAATACCGAGAGCCAGACCGCCGCCATACATCAGCGCGATCAGGATGAATATCATTTCGCCCGCGAACATGTTGCCGTACAAACGTAACGACAGTGATAATGGTTTTGCCAGCAGCGCAACAAATTCGAGCAGGAAGTTGATCGGGATAAACACCAGCTGGAGTATTTTGTTGCTTGAACTGAACGGGTGCAGGGTGAGCTCGCTGGCAAAACCGATAGGGCCCTTGATCTTGAAGCTATAGAAAATGGTCAGTGCAAACACGGACAGGGCCATGCCGAAGGTGGCGTTTGGATCAGTAGACGGCACCACCCTGAAATAAACATGGTGAGGATCCATGCCAAACACATGGTGACCGATCAGCGTGGCGACCTGCGGCAACCAGTCAACCGGGATCAGGTCCATGGCGTTGATCAGGAACACCCAGATAAATATAGTCAGCGCCATTGGGGCGACCATCGCATTTCTGCCGCTGAAAGCGCCTTTTACACTGGAATCAACGAACTCGACAATCATCTCAACGAAGTTCTGCATGCCTCCAGGCACACCCGTGGACGCATTTTTAGCCACTTTTCTAAACAGGTAGAGAAACAGAACACCGAGCAGGATTGACCAGAACATGGTATCGACATGGATCGCCATGAAGCCCATTTCCCTGGCTTCCTGCGCATTGTGCGCGAAACCCCATTGACCGGCATGTTCATGACCCTGCGGAAACTTACCATAGGTAAGGTTCTGCAAATGGTGCTTGATGTATTCTCCAGCGGTCTGGCCTTCACCCGACATTATTTGCTCTCTTTATTTGCGTCTGCTGACAATATTCACAGCAGCCGGTGTCATTTGTACAAAAAAATAAACAGCCAGCAAGGCTGCAGCATTCACGGGCCTGATCAGCACAAAGGCTGCAACAAACATCGCGCCCGTGAATAAAATTTTATTCAACTCGCCCCAATAGAAGCCCCTGAGGACGGTTGCCGGCTCGCTGGATTGCCCGGAGCCGAGAACCTTGTATGCAAACCAGGCGTTTGCCAGGGTCGCAATCATGCCGCCGGTCAGCGCCGAATAGGCTGCTGTCCAGCCACTCGGCCAATACCAGCCAAGCAGGATAGCTGACAATAAAATTGTTGTTGCCAGTTGCGCAATGATGAAGCCTCTGGCCTGCCTGGCTGTATTCCGATTAATCGATTCTGTCGACAATGGAGCTAACCTTCAGCGCAGGAAACTGTTTTGCGCGGCTTTGGAACGCGCGCAGATTATAAGTAGCGTGCCCTTTATGGTCAAGTTAATATGCTGTTATAAAAGAATTTTATGAACGTGTTGTTACTGGATGTGCGACAGAATACCCTCGAGTTCATCCAGTGAGCTGTAGCTGATTTCCAGGCGGCCCTTACCTTTGCTTTTCTGATGAATATTTACAGCCGCTCCCAGCTTTTCAGACAGGTCATTTTCCAGATTTTTGATATCCGGATCCTTGCTCACCGGTTTGGGCTTCTTCGGAGGATTCAACGTCTTGCGCACCAGTTGTTCGGTTTCGCGCACGGATAATCCTTTTTTCGCCGTTTCCCTGGCGAGCTGGCTCTGCACCGCACCGGTTACCCCGAGCAGGGCACGTGCGTGGCCCATCTCGATGGCGCGTTTTTCCAGCAGTTGCTTAACATCTGCATTCAAATCCTGCAGCCTTAACAGGTTGGTCACTGCCGTGCGCGAGCGTGCCACCGTATCGGCGACCTGCTGGTGGGTCATGCTGAATTCATCAATCAGTCGCTGCAGGGCAACCGATTCTTCAAGCGGATTCAGATTTTCGCGCTGAATGTTCTCGATTAATGACACAGCTGCGGCAGTCTGGTCATCAAAATGTTTGATTACCGCGGGTATTTGATCAAGGCCGGCAATTTGCGATGCACGCCAGCGCCGTTCACCGGCAACGATCTCGTAGCTGTTATCAGCCGCGGCACGAACAACGATCGGCTGTACTACACCCTGAGAGCGGATCGAGTCTGCCAGCTCATTGAGTGACTCTTCATCAAAATGAGTACGTGGTTGCCAGGGGCCGCGCCTGATCAGATCAACCGCAAGCTCACGTAGCTCATCCTCGTATTGAACTGTTGTCATGGCTTCTACAGCTTCAGCACCACCAAGCAACGCATTCAATCCTCGACCCAGGCCTTTTTTCTTAGTTGCCATCATTAATACCGTTGAGATTATTGCTTAAAAGATCAAATACGGCTCAGACCACTGCCGATGGTTCTGCAGTTCTGTTTACCGATGCATTGTGAGTATCGCGTCGCAGCATTTCACCTGCCAGTGCCAGGTAGGCAAGCGCGCCCCTTGAGGTCTTCTCGTACAGCAGTGCAGGCAAGCCGTAACTCGGGGCTTCGGCAAGGCGTACATTTCGCGGCACGATAGTGCGGTAGACCTTGTCGCCAAAATGCTCGACCAATTGCGACGATACATCGTTGGAAAGGGTATTTCGCGGGTCATACATGGTGCGCAACAGGCCTTCGATCTGTAGATTCGGATTCACCGAGGAGCGCACCTGTTCGATGGTCTCGATCAGGGATGTCAGGCCTTCCAGTGCATAGTATTCGCATTGCATCGGGATGATTACGCCGTCAGAAGCAACCATGGCATTCAGTGTCAGCATGTTCAATGCGGGTGGGCAATCCAGAATGACAAATTCATAATCGAACTTGATATTTGAAAGGCAATCTTTCAAGCGCGTTTCGGCCCCTGTAGAGCGCATCAATTCGACTTCGGCTGCGGTCAGGTCACTGTTTGACGGCAACAGATCAATACCCACGTTTTCAATGTGTTGCAGGCAATCGCGCGGATCGAGGCCCTGCAGCAGCACATCACACAGGGTAGTTTCGAGCGAGTTTTTCTCTACGCCGACACCCATGGTGGCATTGCCCTGTGGATCCAGATCTACAAGCAAAACCCTGCGCTTGGTAGCTGCGAGTGATGCTGCTAGATTAACACTGGTGGTGGTCTTGCCTACGCCGCCTTTCTGATTTGCCAGCGCCAGTACTTGAGTCATATTAGTGTGTCTTCTCGATTTCGAGTAAATGCCTTTCAGCGTCCAGCCCATAGATATTCAATGTATGTGATTGTTTTATGACATAACCTGGAACATCTATTGATTCATCCAGCTTGCCCTGCATAATCAATATCCGGGTTTCCGGTTTGTGCAAATGCGCCGTATTTTGGAGAATTTCTCTGCTACTCGCATAGGCGCGTGCAACCACTGCGTCGAAGTATATCCTATGATCATCCTTCATGGGTGAATACGCTTCAACCCGCTGGTTAACCACTTCAACATTATCCAGGCCCAGCGTGATCCTGGCCTGTGTCAAAAAACGGGTTTTTTTACCATTACTGTCAATTAACACAATACGATTTTGTGGCATTGCTATCGCCAGTGGAATGCCGGGCAAACCCGCACCGCTGCCAACATCAAGAACCAGGCCTTGACCAATGTAAGGCAGCACAGCAAGGCTGTCCAGCAGATGCCTGCTCAACATTTCGTCACTGTCGCGGATTGCAGTCAGGTTAAAAGCCCTGTTCCAGTGACTGAGCAAACCGAGATAGTCAATCAGCTTATGTGTGGCCACCTCAGGCAGCGTTAAGCCCATGGCATCAAGACCGATGTTTAATTCTTTTAACAGGCTTTCCACTAATCGGTGAGGACTATTTCAGTGATGCTTTTTTCAGGTGCACCATCAATAATGATATCGCGGCCGGTGTTATTCCCGGGATACGGCCGGCCTGGCCTACCGTCTCAGGTCGATAATCCGACAGCTTCTGGCAAACCTCGGCAGAAAAGCCACGCACGGACTGGTAGTCAATCACATTCGGAATCGGTGTCTGCTCATGACGACGCGCTTTCTCGATCTCAGCATGCTGGCGTTGCAGATAGCCGGCGTACTTGGCCTGTATTTCTACCTGTTCTGCCACGGCATCATCACTGACTGAACCACCGATTGCGGCTGTGAGCTTGTTATAGTCGAGCTCGGGACGGCGCAATAAGTCACTGGCCTTGTAGTCGCGTGACAGGGGCTTTTCGAGATAAGCGGATAATTCCTTGCCAGGTTCTGAATCGGGCAGTACCGTCAGTCCGCTCAGGCGGCGCTGTTCGTGCGCAATCGCGTCACTTTTTTGCGTAAATACCTGCCAGTGCTGAGCGCTGATCAGGCCCATTTCATGCGCGATCGGCGTCAACCGTAAATCAGCGTTATCTTCACGTAATATCAGGCGATATTCCGCGCGGCTGGTAAACATGCGGTAAGGTTCGTTGGTGCCGCGAGTAATCAGGTCATCAACCAGTACACCCAGATATGCCTGGTCCCGGGCCGGTGTCCATGGTTCGCTTTGCTGTACCTGGCGGGCGGCATTAATTGCTGCCAGCAGGCCCTGCGCCGCCGCTTCTTCATAGCCGGTGGTGCCGTTAATTTGCCCGGCAAAGAACAGGCCATGGATAAATTTGGTTTCCAGCGAGGCCTTGAGATCGCGGGGGTCAAAGTAATCATACTCAATGGCATAGCCTGGTCGTGTTATGTGCGCATTTTCAAAACCCTTCATAGAGCGCACGAACTCAAACTGAACATCAAATGGCAGGCTGGTTGAAATGCCGTTGGGATAAACCTCGTGTGTATTCAGGCCTTCCGGTTCGATGAAAATCTGGTGTGCTTCCTTGTCGGCAAAGCGCACGATCTTGTCCTCGATCGACGGACAGTAGCGAGGGCCCACACCTTCGATGACGCCGCTATACATTGGCGAACGGTCAAGCCCGCCGCGAATAATGTCATGTGTGCGCTGGTTGGTATGGGTGATATGACAACTGATTTGCTGTGGGTGCTCACTGGCCGAGCCGGTAAAGGAAAACACCGGTACCGGTACGTCACCGGGCTGTTCCTGCAACCCGGAGTAATCAATCGTACGGCCATCGATGCGGGGCGGGGTGCCGGTTTTCAGCCGGCCCACACGAAAGGGCAGTTCGCGCAAGCGATGTGCAAGCGCTATCGATGGCGGATCCCCGGCGCGGCCACCGGAATGGTTGCTTTCTCCAATGTGGATCTTGCCGCCCAGAAAAGTGCCAACGGTCAACACCACTGCACGCGTGCGAAATTTAAGCCCCATCTGGGTCACAACACCACACACGTGTTCACCCTGACCATCATTGGCAACGATCAGATCATCAACGGCCTGTTGAAATATCGAAAGATTCGGCTGGTTTTCCAGCGCCTGCCGAATCGCTGCCTTGTACAGCACGCGGTCGGCCTGGGCGCGGGTTGCGCGCACCGCCGGTCCCTTGCGGCTGTTCAGAACACGGAACTGGATACCGCCGCGGTCAGCCGCCCTGGCCATGATGCCGCCCATGGCATCGATCTCTTTTACCAGATGGCCCTTGCCGATTCCGCCGATGGCCGGGTTGCAGCTCATTTGCCCGAGGGTTTCGATGTTATGTGACAGCAGCAGGGTTTTCACCCCCATACGCGCAGACGCAAGTGCGGCTTCGGTGCCCGCATGACCGCCGCCAATCACTATCACATCAAAACTGTCGCTAAAGAACATCGCTATTCAGTACAAATAAAATCCGGCCGTAAATTATAAAGTAATCATGTATTTATTTCCTTTTGTTTTTCTGATGACAACAGGCGATATACATCACCGCTACAGACATACCCCCTTTGTAGAATATCTATTTTCAACCAGCTGCTTTAATCTCAATGCACATGTATTGAACTCTCCCCGTAAATAAAAGTCTGTTGTTCGTGATGAAAATTTACCAGTCTTTGTTGCCTTATTTATCCAGGCTAATACTTTTAACCAGTCTGCTTGGTGTTATTGTTATTGCTGACAGCCCGGCTATTGGTGCCAGTCATAAACAGTCTGCCAGCACTATTGACGCCGGTTACAGTGCGCTCAAGCTTTTTCTTGAAGATGAACAACACCTGACGACCATCAGGCGCATCAAGATGGTACTTGCTTTTGAAGGTATCAGCGATAAATCAACAAAGCTTGTCGATGAAATCGCGGATTCATCCGAACAGGCACTTGAAGATCTTGAAAAACTTGCAACAGCAAAACCAGTTATCGTATTCGAGGACTTTTCTGATGAATCAATCGGCAAGGCTACGCTCGATTCATTACGAATGTCGACAGCGAAAGAGTTTTTTCTTGAGACCGATGACTTTGAAAAAGACCTGTTGATCAGTCAGTCACAAATCCTGCGCGTGATAAGTCATCTTGCTAAACAGCTTGGAGAAAAAGAGACAAATACAAAACGTAAGGCGTGGCTGAACAAACTTGCACAACGCTATGAAAAA
>Ga0209456_10001644_pt1 | contig 10779 bp, 11 predicted proteins | sample COG_11_FD_184755 | JGI IMG/M metagenome (GOLD analysis project Ga0209456, IMG submission 184755) | Pelagic marine sediment microbial communities from the LTER site Helgoland, North Sea, for post-phytoplankton bloom and carbon turnover... | ecosystem: Environmental > Aquatic > Marine > Neritic...
CGTGGTGTGCTTTCCCTTTCCCGATCGCTCGCCTACCGCCCCTACCCGCAGGTCGAGGTCGGGCATCATCGCGTTCAGTATGCTGGACTTTCCCACCCCCGACGGGCCGGTGAATACGGTGATCCGCCCGTTGAGCAACTCCCTCAGTTCGGTTAGCCCGATGCCGGTCTTAGCGCACGTGGGGAGCACCGGATAGCCGATCTCGGCGTAAGCCATGAAATCGAGAGGCACACTGTCGCCGTCCAGCAGGTCCGTCTTGTTCATGATGATGACGGCAGGGAGCTCGTGCAGTTCGGCTACGGCCAGGAGACGATCGAGGAGCCGGACGTCCGGCTCCGGTCGGTTCAGCGAGAAGACGGCCGCCACCTGGTCGACGTTCGCGGCCAGGACCTGCTCCCGCCGCTTGGCCAACGAGTGCCGGGACAATCGGCTATGACGCGGAAGAACCTCCGTGATGCAGCAGGTTCCGTCTTCCAGGACCTCGAATGTCACGAGGTCGCCGACCACCACCCGCTCGCCGGCGTCGCGCTTTGCACGGCCTCGCAGTGAGCAGTCGAACGTGCCAGCAGGCGCATGGATGCGATACACGCCTGCCGTGAACTGGAGAACGCGGCCGGTGAGAACGTCAGACACGGAGAAACGTCACGAGCGGGGAGTCTCGGGTCCGACCAGCTCGTCGAGGCAATTCCACGCGAGTAAGGCGCACTTCACTCGTATCGGGAATTTCGCCACGCCCGCGAGGGCGCGCAGGTCGCCAAGGTCCGTATCGGCAGCGGCGTCAGAGTCGCCATGCAGCATCCGGGTGAACGTGTCCATGACTCTCAATGCTTCCTCGATCGTCAGGTCCTTCAGGACCGCGCCCATCATCGACGCCGACGCCTGGCTGATCGAGCAGCCCCTGCCTTCAAAATAGACCTCGGCGATCCGGTCGCCTTCGAGCCGGAGCATCAGGTCGATCACGTCGCCGCAAAGCGGGTTGTTCAGCGTGAGCGTGTGCGTGGCGCCATCCAGCGGGCCCTTGTTCCGGGGCCGCCGGTAATGATCGAGAATGACCTGCTGGTAGAGATCCTGAAGGGAGCTGAGCTCCAGACCGTCGCTGCCGTGACCGGGCATGCTCATATCTCCACGAACCTCCTAAGTCACTCCGAATAGTTTTGCAGCGAGCCCCAGTGCATCGACCAGGGCGTCGATTTCCGAACGCGTGTTGTAAAGGTAGACGCTGGCGCGGGCCGTCGCATCCACCCCCAGGTGCGTCATCAACGGCTGGTTGCAGTGATGGCCGGCCCGGATCGCCACGCCCTTCTGATCGAGGATCGTCGCCAGGTCGTGCGCGTGAATGTCGGCGTAGCGGAAGGAAATCACGCCCACCCGGTTCTCGCGCGGTCCATAGATCTCGAGTCCGTCCACCGCTCCCAGGCTATCCAACGCGTAAGCCGTCAGGTCCGACTCCCACGTGTGGATCCGGTCCAGGCCGATCCGCTGCAGGTAGCGAATCGCCTCCGCGAATCCGATCGCCCCGGCGATGTTGGGGGTCCCCGCCTCGAACTTGTGCGGCAGCTGCGCGGCCGTGAAGCCCTCGAGCCGAACCTCCGAGATCATCTCCCCACCACCCTGCCAAGGCGGCATGTGTTCGAGGATCTCCCTCCGCCCCCAGAGTGCGCCGATCCCGGTCGGCGCCAGCATCTTGTGTCCGCTGAACGCGTAGAAGTCGCAACCGATGGCCTGGACGTCCAGCTGCATGTGAGGGGCCGCCTGGGCCCCATCGACCAGGCACACAGCGCCGGCTTCGCGGGCCTTTCGCGCGATCTCCGCCACGGGGTTCACCACACCCAGCGTGTTCGAGACGTGTGTCACGGCCACGAGGCACGTCCGATCGGACAGAAGCCGGTCGTAGTCGTCCATCACCAGGGTGCCATCGGCTTCCACGTCCACGTAACGCACGGTGGCGCCAGCGCGTCCCGCGAGAATCTGCCACGGGACCAGGTTGGAGTGGTGCTCCATCTTCGTGAGGAGGATCTCGTCGCCCTCCGCCACGTGCGCGGCACCCCACGTCCAGGCGACCAGGTTGATCGCCTCAGTGGCCCCGCGAACGAAGATCACTTCGCTCGCGGACGGCGCGCCGATATGGTCGGCCACGACCTCGCGCGCTTCCTCGTAGGCTTCGGTGGCCCTGATGCTCAGCTCGTGCGCCCCCCGGTGCACGTTGGCGTTGATCTCCCGGTAGTACGCATCCACCGCCTGAATCACGGAATACGGCTTCTGCGAGGTGGCGGCGTTGTCCAGGTAGGCCAGAGGATGTCCGTGCACGAGGCGGCCGAGGATCGGGAAGTCGGCCCGGATCCGCTCGATGTCGTAGTCGGCTACTGACGCGATGTCGGAGGAAGGATGCGGTGTTTCCATGGGTGCGCCCCTGGCGCCTTTCGTGGCCTGGCTCAGTGGAATGCCGGGTCGTCAGCCGATCCGGACCTGAATTTCCTCGCCCTCCACACGGGCTTCGTAGGTCTTCACCGGCCTCACCGCGGGCAAGGCCCGCGGCGCTCCGGTCTCAAGGTCGAAGCGAGCGCCGTGGAGGACGCAGGTGACCTGCGCACCCACCAACTCGCCCGATGAGAGAGGATACTCTTCGTGCGTGCACTCATCGTGCAAGGCGAACACCCGGTCGCCGACGTGAGCGAGGACGATCTTCTCACCATCCAGCTCGACCTGAAGCAGGGTTCCGGCGGGAACGTCCTGCAGCCGGGCCACCGCGCGGAACTCGCTCATCGACCCTCTATCTTCGCCTCGATGGACTCGCGAATGCGGGAACGCACACCCTCCCCGGGAACTCGCTCGAGGACCTCGTCGAAGAACCCGAACACGAGCAGGCGTTCGGCCTGCTCCCGGTCCAGCCCCCGGCTCATAAGGTAGAACAACATCGTGTCGTCCACCTGGCCGACGGTGGCGCCGTGCGAGCACTTCACGTCGTTCGCGCCAATCTCGAGGTTTGGCAAAGCGACCGCGCTCGCGTCCTTGCTGAGGAGCAGATTCCGGTTGGTCTGATAGGCGTCCGTGAGTTGTGCACCTTCGGCCACCTTGATCAGGCCCCGGAAGACGCTGTTCGATTGCGCCGTGAGAGCCCCTTTGTACAGGAGATCGCTGTGGGCGCTCGGTGCTTCGTGGTGCTGCAGCGTGTGGTGATCGAAGTGCTGGTCCCGGTCGCCGAACCACAGGGCCAGCATCTCACTGCGCGCCCCCGGTCCTTCCAGGTGGCTGGTCACGTCCGCCCGGGCCAGGTCGGCGCCAAGGGTGACGTTGAAGCCGTTCAGGGTGGAGTCCTTGCCCGTGTTCGAGTGCTGCATGCTGAAGTGCTTCACCCCGCGGCCGTACTGCTGCACCGCCAGGTAGCTGACCGTAGCGCCATCAGCCCCGAAGATCTCGACACCGTTGAGGCTCAGTGACTCCTGCTCCAGGTCGGGCGAGACGTACTCGTCGATACACGTGACGCGTGCTCCGGCCTCCGCGACGATGAGCGAGTGCGTGGACACGAGGCCGCCTTCCTCGTCCAGGTAGCGGAAGGCATGCACCGGGTGCTCGACGTCCACTCCCTCCGGGACGTACAGGAAGTACCCGCCGGAAAGGAGGGCCGAGTGCAGGGCCCAGAGCTTCTGTTCCATCGGGGCCACATCGCTCCGGAACAGGAAGCGCTCCAGGAGCTCCGGTCGCTCGTCCGCGACATCTTCCAGGGGCGCGTAGACCACTCCTCGCGCCTCAAGGGCCGGATCGAGGCGGAGGTGCTCGAGGCACCCGTTGTGGCGGACCATCACGCCTGCGCGGTCGCTATCGGTCGCCATCGCCTCGCGAACCGGCGGCGGCAACTGTTCGATGGGCACCCGTTCACCCTCGCAGGAAACCGGCGCAAACGACTCCGGATCCAGGTTCGAGATGTCCGTGTAACGCCACTCCTCGCTCTTCCGCGTGGGCATCGGGGTCTCGACGAACGTCTTCCACCCCTCCCGGCGCAGCCGCGTGAGCAGGGAAGGCTCGTTTACGGCCCGGACGTAGGTGGCGAGACCGCGGGCGATCGCCCCCACCGCTGCCTGGCCTGTATCCGTGCTCATGTCGCTGGTCACCGTTCCTTCGGCCAACGTGCGTTCTCCTTGATTCGGAAGGCGTCAGCGCGTGGCGCCGGCCCACCGGGATCTATTTGTGCTGGCGGCGCCCGGCCTCAGCCGACGCTGCCCTCCATCTCGAGTTCGATCAGGCGGTTGAGCTCGATCGCGTACTCCAGCGGCAGTTCCTTGGCGATCGGCTCGATGAATCCGCGCACGATCATGGTCATGGCTTCCTCCACGGACAGGCCACGACTCATCAGATAGAACAACTGCTCTTCACCCACTTTCGAGACGGAGGCCTCGTGTCCGATCGACGACAGATTCTCGTCGATCTCGATGTACGGGTACGTATCGGTGCGCGAGGTCTCGTCCAGAAGAAGCGCGTCGCATTCCACGTTGGACTTCGAGCCCACCGCTCCCTCGTACACCTTGCACAGTCCACGATAAGAAGAGCGTCCGGTGCCCCTGGAGATCGACTTCGAGACGATCTGCGAGGTAGTGCGCGGGGCCGCGTGCACCACCTTTCCGCCCGTGTCCTGGTGCTGTCCGTCGCTGGCGTAGGCGATGGAGAGGATTTCGCCGTGCGCACCCTCTCCGACCAGGTAGCAGGACGGGTACTTCATGGTGAGCTTCGAACCGAGGTTGCCGTCCACCCATTCCATGTTCGCGTTCTCGTGCACCATCGCCCGCTGGGTGACGAGGTTGTACATGTTGTGCGACCAGTTCTGGATGGTGGTGTACCGGAAGCGTGCCCCCGGCTTCACGACGATCTCGATCACGCCCGAATGGAACGAATCCGTGGTGTAACTGGGCGCCGTACACCCCTCGATGTAGTGAGCCTGGGCGCCGTCCTCGACGATGATCAGGGTGCGCTCGAACTGACCCATCTGCTCCGAGTTGACCCGGAAGTATGCCTGGAGCGGGATGTCGACGTTCACGCCCTTCGGGATGTACACGAACGATCCGCCCGACCACACGGCCGAGTTCAGGGCCGCGAACTTGTTGTCCTGCGGCGGCACGATCGTGGCGAAGTACTCTCGGAAGATCTCTGGATAGAGCTTCAGTCCGTCCTCGATCGACTCGAAAACGATGCCCAGCTCCGTCCACTCCTCCTTGAGGGAGTGGTAGACCATTTCCGATTCGAACTGGGCGCCGACACCGGCGAGGATCTTGCGCTCGGCCTCGGGGATGCCGAGACGTTCGAACGTGTTCTTGATCTCGTCCGGCACGTCATCCCAGGACCGCTCCATGTGGTCCTGTGGCTTCAGATAGAAGTAGATCTCGTCCAGGTCGAGGCCGGCGACGTCCCCACCCCAGTCAGGATTCGGCTTGGAATAGAAGATCTCGAGCGCCTTGAGGCGGAACTCGAGCATCCACTCCGGCTCCTCCTTGTGCGCGGAAATCTGACGCACGATCTCTTCGCTCAGGCCCTTCTCCGCTTTGAAGACGGGCTTCTCTTCGGTAACGAAGTGGTACTTGTGCTCGTCGACTTCGAGATCCGTTAGGGCTTCATTCTGCGGCATATCTTGTTCCTGCCTTCGCCTCTCGTTCGCCTCGGCGACGGACGATCCGTCACCGGCCCTCGCGCCAATTGCTCCGTTCAGACGACCGAGGCCGTCTCCGGCTCCTCGTGCAGCCAGTCGTAACCCATCTCTTCGAGTCGGTCCGCGAGCTCGGCACCGCCGGAATGGGCGATCTGGCCGTTCAGCATCACGTGCACGTAGTCGGGGTGCAAGTAATTCAGGATCCGCTTGTAGTGCGTGATCAGGAGCACTCCCATGCCGCCGTCCTTATCGCGGATCGTGTTGACTCCCTCGGACACGATGCGCAGCGCGTCAATGTCGAGACCGCTGTCCGTCTCGTCCATCACCGCCATCCGCGGCTCGAGCACGGCGAGCTGAAGGATCTCATTCCTCTTCTTCTCGCCGCCGGAAAACCCGTCGTTCACGTACCGAGCGGCGAAAGCCGGATCGACCTTCAGCATCTCCAGCTTCTCCAGCAGACGCCTCTGGAACGCGAAGATGTCCATATCCTCGCCTTCCTCGAGCCGGGCGACCATGGCCGTACGCAGGAAGTTCGAGATCGAAACGCCGGGGATCTCGGCCGGATACTGAAAGGCCATGAACAGACCCGCCCGGCTCCGCTCGTCGGGCTCCATCTCCAGCACGCTCTCGCCCTCCAGCAGCACGTCGCCCCCGGTGACCTCGTAGCCCGGGTGCCCCGCGATCGCCTTGGCAAGCGTGCTCTTCCCGGAACCGTTGGGTCCCATCAGCGCGTGCATCTCGCCGTGGCGGATCGCCAGGTTGACGCCGCGAAGAATGTCCGTGTCTTCGCCCTCCACTCTTGCGTGAAGGTCCTGGATCTCCAGCAGGTATTCAGCCATTTCCCGTCCGCTCCAATGCCATGTCGTCTCTCCTGAATCGTACGGGCCGGAGGGGTCATGTCCGTCACCCGTCCGGCCCGTCATGTCCATCGAGCTTCGAACTCGATCGCCCGCCAAAATACACTAGTTGAGAACGAGTTTCAAGTGGTATATACCTGCTTCGAACCGGGCGGTTCCCGGAATCCACGGGAGGTGTTCACCGAGACTGTTCCGGCGTAGGTTCGCCCGGGACACTTTCCCCAGTGGGCCGGAACCACCTGCACCTGGGAGCCGACTCGATGCACGCCGCTTACTTCCGCCGTCATGGCGGGCCAGAGGTGATGGAGACGGGCGAAGCCCCCGAGCCGGTCGCAGCGACGGGTTCCGTGGTCGTTTCGGTGCGAGCGGCGGCCCTCAACCACCTGGACTTGTGGGTCAGGCGGGGTCTCCCCGGTTTATCCCTGGACCTTCCGCATATCGGCGGATCGGATGTCGCGGGCGTAATCGACGAGATTGGTCCAGGCGTCGAAGGCTGGAGTGTGGGCGACCGCGTAGCGGTGAATCCGTCTCTATGGTGCGGCGAGTGCGAATGGTGCAAGCGTGGGGAACACCCCCTGTGCCTGGACTTCAAGATCCTCGGGGAGCACGTGGCGGGTGGAACCGCGGAACGGGTCCGTGTCGCGGTGCGGAATCTCTATCGCATTCCAGACGGGATGGACTTCCGGCTGGTCGCCGCCGCTCCCCTGGCGTTCCAGACGGCCTGGCGGGCACTCAAGACCCGGGGCAGGCTGACGGAAGGCGAATCGGTCCTGGTTACCGGAGCTTCAGGTGGGGTCTCGACTGCTGCCATTCAGATTGCCCGCCTGCTGGGAGCCCGGGTCTTCGCGGTGACGAGCGGGCCGGAGAACGCTGCGCGCGTGCGCGAGCTTGGAGCGCACGCGGTTTTCGACCGCCTCGAGGGCAGCTTCGCCGCAGGCCTGAAGCAGCACACTGAGGGTCGGGGCGTGGACCTGGTGCTGGACAGTGTGGGCGAGGCGATCTGGGCCGAGTGCTTGCGCAGTCTCGCCCGCCTGGGCCGCCTGGTCACCTACGGCGCGACCACAGGCCCGCGCGGAGTCGTCGAGATTCGGCACATGTTCTGGAAGCAGATCAGCATTTCGGGGTCGACCATGGCCTCGCGATCTGAATTCGAGGCCGTAATGGGTCACGTCGCCGCCGGCGACCTCGTGCCCGTTGTCGCCGATGTGGTGCCGCTGGACGCGATTCGGGAAGCCCACGAGGCCCTCGAGGCCGGCCGGGTCTTCGGGAAACTGGTATTGGAGCCTTGAGCGGGGGCGGGGAGGTGCGAGTGAAGCCGGGAATGGCCGTGTTCGTTGTGGCGCTCTGTATCCATGGCGTCGGATGTACGACCGATGACGCGCCAATCGATGCAGTAGCAACGGATTCGGTCGTCGCCACGATAGATCCAGAAATCAGTCCACATACTGGCACGCAAGTGAATCAGACCAATAACGATCCGTTCGGTATCTTCACTGTCGAGGCAGCAACTGATGTTGCAACAACAGTTCTAACCACGCCTGTATGGCTCATCAACGAGTCACCGCAAGCTATGATCGTAACCGCGAACGGGGGAGCGGAGAGCGTGGTCGTCGATACTCTCGAGGCGGCGGATTCCGTGCTGGTCTCGATTGACAGCAGGGCTCGCTCGATCGAACTGACCGCTCGAACCCTCGAGGGACGGCCGGGCGGGACCGTCAGGCTCCCGATGGACTCGGAAACGAAACGAGCCGCGTTTCCCCGCTGACTGTGGCCGTATGAGCACACCGACACGAGTTCAGTCACGGCTACGCCCCGGATAAGTAACTCTGACGTATCCGGTTACACCCGCGAATCCCACCTAGCACTCTTCTTGCTCATATCAGGGGTGTGACGGACAGGCTTCAATACCCCGTGAGCAGGAAGGCGGACCGATGAAGCTAGGAAGCTCGCTGCTGTTTCTGGCTCTCTCAGCGGCCCTGGCGGCCCTGGCCGTGACGGGCGCCCGGCCCGAATTCGAACCAACCGGCAACGTGCAGCTCGAAGACGTGGACGCCTGGTTCGTATAGAGCCACGTTCCGCAGAAGGCCGAAACACGTGACGGAGCCGTGGATCGTTCCGTCGTCCCGCGTTGTCCCTCCGGTAGCACCATCTCGCTTGCTCCATCCAATCACATAGTGTAGAGTGTCACCACACACAGGCCATAGCGCGCGCTCCGTGGAGGTGACTCATGCGCATGAAGGAATTGGTGGAAGCGACGGACGTTCCGCGCACGGCTATTCATCATTATCAGCGAGAGGGTCTGCTCCCGCCTGCGAACAAGACGGCCCCTAACGCAGCCCTGTACTCAGCCGAACACGTACAGCGGCTCAATCTCATTCGATCCCTGCGAAGCGAGGAACTGGGCCCTCTCTCACTGGACGGCGTCCGAGGCGTCCTGGAGATGGTAGACCGTGGCGTGGAGCCGGAGGTCGCCGCGGCGCTCTACTCGCTGCCGGGCGGAGTAGGGAAGTCGGGGCCAACCGGAGGTCACCGCGGTGAAAGGTCGCTCTCCGATGTAGCGCACGACGCCGGGATGAGTCTCTCGACAGCCCGAGCCCTGCAGGGGTCCGGACTCCTATTGGGTCGGCCTGGACCACGAGAGTCACGGATCTTCGACGAGGCGGATGTAGGGGCGGCTCGAGTGATTGCCGATCTCCTTTCTCATGACGCCGTTCGAAAGGCGGACCTGGATCCGATTGCCGAGCTCGTGGGCGAGCTGGTTCGGTACGAGAGAGTCCTTGCCCGCCTCGTCACCGCAAAGGCGAGAGACGGAGAGGCAGTGAAGCGACGCCATTCCCTATTCCAGGGCCTGCATGCGCTGCACACCTATCTCTTCAGCCGACTTCTGCTGGAGCCAGACGACGCGTGACGTGAAACCTCGGGTGGCCAAGGTACGTCAGATCCTACGTCGAAGGAGGACCGTGCCGGCTCCATTACTGACAGACAGGATCCTGATCATGCGGGTTCGTTCTCTCATACTGGTCGTCGCATCGTTGACTGTCCTGCCACCGGCGGTACCGGGATTGGTGGCGCAGGAAGCGGTGCGGCAGGTGACGCTGGACGAGGCGTTGGGGATGGCGGAGCGCAACAACCCGAACCTGGCGCAGTCGGCGTCGAACGTCGACATCTCGGGCTACCAGGAGCTGACGGCGTGGGGGTCGTTCCTGCCGAACCTGAGCCTGTCGTACCAGTACTCGGACGCGTCGAGCGGGCGATTGGACCCGACGGGGCAGGCGATCACGACGACTTCGTACAGTGCGCAGCTACGGGGGAGCGTGGACCTGTTCCGTGGATTCCGGCGGTTTTCGGACCTGAAGGGAGCGAAGCTGGGCGTCGAGGCGAGTGAAGCGCGCTACCGGGAGGCGGAGTTCACGACGTCGGAAGGGGTGAAGATCTCCTACTACAACGCGGTGGCGAACCGTGAGCTGGTGCAGGTGGAGCGGGACCGTGTGAGTCGGCAGGAGGACCAGCTGTCGTTCGTGGAGCAGCAGCTGGAGCTGGGGCGGGCGACGCGTTCGGACGTACTGCGTTCGCAGGTGGACCTGAACAACGCGCGGGTGGCGCTGTTGAATGCGGAGAACTCGGCCAGGAACAGCGGATACGCGCTGGCCGAGGCGGTGGGAGTGACCGAGCCCCTGGCGCCGGTGGAGGAGGCGGGTCTGGAGGCGGAGCTCCTGCCGTACGATTCGAACGAGATCCTGTCGATGGCGCTGGCGGGAGCGCCGAGCCTGGTAAGCGCCCGGGCGACGGCGGCGGCGGACGAGACGGTGGTGACGAGCGCGAAGTCGGCCTACCTGCCGTCGCTGACCTTTGGCGGGGGCTGGGCGTGGTCGAACATCGAGTACCCGCCGCAGAGCCGGAGCTGGTCGCTGTCGCTGTCGGGCTCGCTGCCGCTGTTCAACGGATTCACGCGCGAGAGCCAGCTGTATACGGCGCGGGCGCGGGCCGACCAGTCACGCTCGGCCGAACGGGCGGTGGAGCTGAAGCTCAGGAAGGACCTGGACCAGGCGATCGGGACGATCGACGCGGCGGTGGCCTCGATCGACCTCGCCGAGCAGTCCGAGGAGCTGGCGGCCGAGGACCTCAGGGTCTCGCAGGAGCGCTACCGCCTCGGACTGGCCACGATCCTCGATCTGCAGTCGGCCCAGATCACCCTGCTGTCGGCCCAGGTCGACGTCATTCGAAGACGCTTTGAATACCAGCTCGGCCTCGCACGACTCGAAGCCCTGCTCGGCACCAACCTGAGAT
>Ga0209456_10001645_pt1 | contig 10767 bp, 8 predicted proteins | sample COG_11_FD_184755 | JGI IMG/M metagenome (GOLD analysis project Ga0209456, IMG submission 184755) | Pelagic marine sediment microbial communities from the LTER site Helgoland, North Sea, for post-phytoplankton bloom and carbon turnover... | ecosystem: Environmental > Aquatic > Marine > Neritic...
GAGCGCGCGCAGACCCGTCTCCAGCATCTCGCGGTCGGGAAGCCACTGCCCGGACAACAGCAAAGCCTGTGGCAAGCGGGCGTTGTCGTAGCTCAGGCTATCAGCACACCAGGGCCAGTCTTTGCTGGCGAAACCCCTGAACTGCTTCATGAGCCGCTGCGAGAGTATCTTGCGCATCCTTTTCGCGCGGCTGTCCCCGCTGTAGCGGTACAGATACGCATGAATACCGATGATGGCGAAGGCAATCGCCCGGGGGTGGTGGGTGAATTGTTCGGCGGCATCCAGCGCACGATGAAACAGGTCGACTGCAAAACCCACCTGTCCCTTATCCCGCCCCAATGACACCGCCACGCCCAGCCCCCAGATCGCGCGGCCATGGGAATCCTCCGAGCCTGTTTCCTCGAGCCAATGGCGATCATAGGACATGAAGTTACGGAACCGGCCAGTCTGAGCATTGAAGGCATGGCCCAGAAAACTCAGATAAATGGCGGCAAGGTCGCTCAGTGCTGAATCCAGAGGCTGGAGGTCCTGTAGCGTGACGGCGACGATCAAGGCGCGGGCGTTATCGTCCACGCAATAGCCGTGTGTCCGGTCTGGAACCGTGTACTTGGCGTGTTGCAACATACCCGCGCCATCGGTCATCCGGCGTAAATATTCCAGCTTGATTTCCGGTAGCCGTTGCTGGCGTAGTCCGAGGGTCTCCAGCCGGTGCTCGGGTACATTGTTCCGCAATCGCTCGCGTTTGGCTTCTGCGAAGGTGTCCAGATAGCGGTGGCCCACATTGCTCCAGACCATTTTCCGGCCATAGTCGTAGGCCCTTTCCTGGATGGCATGGCACTCATCGGGATGATCCAGGAGGTCGATAACTTGCCGTGCCAGAGCGATCTGATCGCGGAATGGAACCAGCCTGCCCCGATCATCGGCGAGCAACTCCTGAGCGTGCCAGTAGGGTGTGGACACCACCGCTTTACCCATCCCCAGCGCGTAGGCGAGTGTGCCGGAAATAATCTGTGCCTCGTTCGGGTATGGAGTGACATAGATATCCGCCACACCGATAAACTCCAACAGGTCTTGGTCGGCAACAAAACGATCATGAAAAATGATGTGGTCGGCAACACCGAGTTCATTTGCGCGCATGTGGAGACTGTTTCTGTAATCCTCCCCCTGCTCCGCCTTAAGGTGCGGATGGGTGGCGCCTACCACCATATAGATGACCTGCGGGTGGGCTTTTACGATCTCCGGCAGGGCATCGATGACCACCTCAATGCCCTTGCCCGGTGAAAGCAGGCCGAAGGTCAGGATGATCTTCTTTCCTGATACGCCGAACTTGTCCTTGTAGGCATCGGATTCGACAAACGGCACGTCAGGGATGCCGTGGTGTATGAGGGCGATCTTCTCCTCCGGCACCTGGTAGATATCGCGCAGGTATTCGACTGAAAGCTCGCTCATCACCACCAGCCGGTCCGAAAGCTCGGCAAGTTGCACCATGATGTTCCGCTCCTGAAGATTGGGATCCTTCAGGATTGTATGCAGGGTCGTCACCACCGGCATTTTGAGATCACGCAACAGTTCGATGATAAAGCTGCCCCGCTTGCCACCGAAAATGCCATATTCATGCTGGAGACAGACCACATCAACCTGGTTCATGTTGCATAAGTCAGCCGCCAGGCTGTATTCGTTCAGTTGACTCTGGTTGATCTCGAAGCGCACCTGAGACGGGTAGGAATAGCCTTCCGGCCGGTCATTCATCGCGACCGCCCAACAGGCTTTGTCCGCTGCATTTAATGAGACGGATTCAAGCAGGTGCGTAGTGAATGTGGCGATACCACACTGCCTGGGGAGGTAATTGCCGATAAAGACGATAGACTTGAGAGCTTCCCACTCTGGTCGTGAGCCAGTCCTGCGGTGATTTTCTATAGACCCACTGGTTTGGCTGATAGTGTTGTGCAAAGAGGTGGACGATTTGATGTTGATACTCCGTTAGTCGAATGAAACCAAACTGAGAAGCAAGCTGCCACTCGTCAGGCGCCCCAGATTAAGGACTGTTATTACTAAAATAACCCGCAAAAAAGAACCCCGCCGGGGCGGGGTTCTGCGTATCGGTTTATCCGATGAGGTCTTGCTCAGGCAGTAACATTGGCTGCCTGGAGGCCTTTAGGACCTTTTTCTATCTCATAGGTGACCGGTTGACCTTCGGCCAGAGTTTTGAAACCCGAGCCCTGGATCGCGTTGAAATGCACGAACACGTCATCGCCGCCATCGTCCTGAGAAATAAAACCAAAACCTTTGGCTTCGTTAAACCACTTTACAGTACCTGTAGCCATATCACTTTTTACCTTAAATAAATTAAACAAATAGAGTGTTGCGTACAGGTAATGAAACGAGGAATTAATGGGGGTAACACGGAGGCGACAACCAAAACTGCCAATAACATAATCTGTAGCTGCGCACTGTATAAGAGAATTTCTCCGATTTGTCAAGAAATATAATTTATATTTCAGTGAAAGCAACCGGTAATGCAGTCGCCCGGGCAAAAAAGCCGGATCAGATTACGGTACGGATTTGATACTTTTACTCAAGGGCACGCCGCGCCAGAAGCAAACCTGCGTGTCTCCGTGTCCCCGACCGCGGGTGCGTCCCCGTATCGGTGCTAGTCGTTGACGCAGGTAGATCGGGTTTGGGGGGCTAGCATGGGCAGCAAGTCACTGGCTGTTCTTGGCATACTATACAGAAACCCCTGCATCTCGTCACAACCAATCGAAGTCAACAGTTCTCTTTGTGCCTGTGTCTCGATGCCTTCTGCGACCACGCTGAGATTGAGACTGTGGCCGAGGGTAACGATTGCGCTGGCAATAGCGACATCATTCGCATCGTGCGGGATGTCACGCACTAAAGAGCGATCAATCTTGAGGCGATCGACGGGGAAAAGTTTCAAATAGCTCAGAGAGGAATAACCTGTACCGAAATCATCGATCGCTATAGTTACTCCGATCTCCCGAAGCAGATTTAATGCCTTCAATGCCTGCTGCGCGTCCTTCATCACGGAACTTTCCGTCAGCTCCAGTTCAAGATAACATGGATCAAGTCCCGTCTCTTCCAGGATGTCACGGACTTCATGAGCAATATCAGTATTCCTGAGTTGTCTCTCTGATAAATTGACGGCGATTCGGAATGGCGTCAGCCCATCGTTTTGCCAGGCTTTGGCCTGTGCGCAGGCGGTGCGCAGGATCCATATCCCCATAGCCTCGATTATGCCGTTTGCTTCGGCAAGGGGTATAAACTTGCCCGGGGGTACCAGCCCGATTTTCGGATGCTGCCAGCGGACCAGTGCTTCCACGCCAACAATACACCCGCTCTGCAGAGATACTTGTGGCTGGAAGTGAAGGAGAAGCTCTTCGCGCTCCAGCGCGCGATACAGATCCGTCTCGAGGGACAGAGACTCACATGCCTTTATGGTCAGATCTTCCGAATAGAAGTGGTATGCGTTACGCCCCCCGCCCTTGGCCATGTACATTGCCGTGTCGGCGTTCTTCAGCAGCGCAGGCGCATCCCGACCATCCTGCGGGTAAATGCTTATACCGATACTGGCCGACACAAATACATCATGCCCTTCGAGTTCAAAAGGTTCCGATAATTTGTCAAGGACTTCCCGAGCGGCCGTTGCGACATGCCGGGTGCCGCCATGCAGAGACCCAAGGACGATAGCCAGTTCATCGCCACCCAGTCGGGCGACCGTGTCCTCTTCACGAACAGATACCTGCAATCGTTTCGCGACATGCTGCAAAAGTTGGTCGCCCACAACATGACCCAGAGAATCATTAACCTTCTTGAAGTGATCCAGATCCAGAAACAGCACAGCAACATTAGTACCCTCACGGTGTGCAAGCTGCACCGAGTGTTCCAGACGGGCATTGAGCAGCAGCCGATTTGGGAGACCGGTCAAAGGATCATGATGCGCCAGGTGACGAAGTTGCTCCTCGGTCTCCTTGATGTTGCTGATGTCCGAGAACACGCTGACATAATGCGTGAGCTTTCCACTATGGTCTCGAACAGCACTAATTGTCTGCCACTTTGGAAACACCTCGCCATTCTTCCGTCGACCCGTAATTTCACCCCGCCATTCCCCGCGTTGCATGAGTGACGACCACATGGTCTTGTAGAACTCTCGATCATGTCCGCCAGACTTAAGAATTCTTGGATTCTTGCCGAGCACCTCTTGCTCGGCATAACCCGTAATTTGTGTGAACGCCTTGTTCACCGCTATGATATTTGCCTCGACGTCGGTTATTATCACCCCTTCCGAGGCATTTTCGAAAACTGTGGCTGACTGCCGCAATGCGGCCTCGGTTTTACCCTGTGCTTCCACAAGGTATCGAATCCCCGTCAGGATCTTCCATACAATCAGCGCCCCCAGCAACATTGCCACAGTGAGCAGCATCAGCAGATAATCGGTAGTGCTGGTACTCAGAGCATTTATTTCACTGATGACTTCGTCCCTGGCTATGGAGTGCAAGCGGCGCAGTTGCTCAATACTTAGTGCAAAGCTGTTCAACAGCGTCGCCTCGGAATTGACGTCAGGGCTCATGCCGGCGTCACCCGCTTCCTGTAGCACAACCATGATCCTGGCGAGTTGCCTGCGTGCCTTGCGGATGACGGGCTCGAAACTGGGTGCCTGGCCGGACGCTGCTGCGTAGGTTTCATGCCTTTCGCCGATGGTCTGAATGTACTGTTCGATCAGGTAGAGAGAGTTGTTGGGGGCTATCTGCGGCCGGTCTTGCCAGGACGAACGCTTCATATAAAACTGACTATGGGGGTCTGCTGGCAGGATGTGCGTCAACTCTTCCTTGATCTGGGTGCAATACAGCATAGTCTCGAGGTGATAAAAATTGGCGACTACTTCCAGCTTGAGACGCAGATTGTTGAGCCAATAGAAGTAAGCGATAAAAGATAACGACAGGATTACGACGGTCGCTACCAGTACTTGAAAGTAGCTGCGAATGGCAGGGAGTACCGACTTTGAGTTTGAAGCGTAAGCGCGCACTGCTACAGCATCCCCAGACCGTCCATGACCTGTTTCAGCATGGATGAATCCCCAATGCTAGCCGGATAGAAGCCTGCAGCGCCCAGATTCGCCAATATGGCTTTGTGTTGCGGGTTGTCCACTGAGAGCTGCAGGAACGCCTGCTGGATTTTTTCGCGATCCACAGCCGGGATCTGAGGGTGCGCTGCCCAGACATAGTCAGTATAGGGCGGCGTTGTCCAAATAACCCGAATATCCCCGGGTTGGAGGCGTCCATCCGCGAACATCTTGCGAATGATTTCCGAATTGACAACGCCTGCGTCGACGCCCCCATCCCGTACCAGGTAGGCGGTGAGGTCATGTTTTCCGGAATACTGGACGCTATGGAAATACGTCTCTGGAGTGACACCATACCGCACCTGCAGAAAATGGCGCGGCATCAAGTGCCCTGACGTGGACAGCCTGGAGCCAAAACTGAAACGTTTACCCTGGAGTTCCTTGAGGGTTTTTAAATCCTCAGCAGCCACCACCAGATCGCTGGTAAAGCGAGCGTCCACATCCCGCATTATCAGTGGCACGGCGCCATATTCAGTATTGGCCTTCACGAAGGTGGCGCCACCGAAATAGGCCAGGTCAATCTGTCCCTCGCCAAACGCCTGCAACAGCTCTTCGTAGCTGTCAGGGATGACTATTTCGCAGGGATGTCCGGTTTCCTGTGTGAGAAACTCGAGCAGTGGGGTATATCGCTCCAGCAGTATATTCTCGCTCTCGTCAGGCAGGACCCCGACGCGCAGGGTTCCATTAAACGGTCCCTGTTCCGGAGCTGAACAGGCAGACAGTTGAAAAGCCAGGCCGGCGCCGATCAGCCAAATCAGTAGATTTCGCAAAGCTGAACTCTCTCCGAAAGTGGTTCCAGGCTGCATTAATTACAGCCGGTTACATAGCCCCCCCCGGGGTATATCGACTGCTTGCAGAGCAACTTAATGTAGCAATCCTGTGCGCCAGCCTTTACTCACCGCTGTAAATCCGCCATTCACTGGTATTTGACGAATGCCTTGTTCTGGTAAAGGTTGTCAGATGCCTGCCCCCAGCATCAGGTGTATCAGCGCACGCGCAAGCTTAATGGGCATGCGTCTGACAAACTTTAACAAACCAGGACTGACACATTCAACGACAGAATCGAATGTCTTGATCCGCTATTCGAGATGTGTGGACTTCTTCGGATAGGGTTACAGCAGGTGGACACGCCCGACAAGGCCGATCTGGCCATCGGCTATCAGGTCACGACCGAGGAACGCACGACCCATCATACGGTGCATAGTGGCTGGGATGGCTATCGGGGCGGGTGGAACACCCATTGGAGGTCGCCCGCAGGAACCAGCACAAGGAGGCAAGTCAACTTTACCGTCGGCACACTGGTCATTGCCGCGTTCCGGATGAGCGACAAAGAACTTGTCTGGGAGGGTTCTGCCAGTGGAACTGTAAATCCATCGAGTGGGCCGGAGCGAAGCCAACAGCGCATTAACGATGCCGTCCAGCGAGTTCTTAAGGATTTTCCACCTGACGCGACATCCAGGCCGTGAGCGCCCGGTTCAACTCGCGAAGGTCTGAATTTGTCCGGTAAGTTCTGAGTTGATGCTTCGCTCAACTAGTCCATCCTGCAGGCAAACTCTACAGATCTGAGGGCTTTGTAACGGGCGCTGGAGGATTCTGTCATACGACAAGCCCCGACGTCAGCTTTCACCAATAAGCCACCGTTCATTCTGCACTGAAGCATGGCTTGATCGTTCAGATCTGATTTCGCTTTCTCACACGCTTCCGATTCAGTATCACCGAAGGCGTAGGTTTCGTAGGTCTCAGCCTGAGCGTAAGTCACAGCAAGCACCGATAAAGCGATCGTCAGTCCTAATTCTTTCACAATCCATCCCCTTTGAATGAATATGAATTCCCGAGCTTTGGGGCAAGCTGCACGCTTTGCATTCAGCCTGTCCTTAACCTATCGACATTATTTCCGATCCCCTAAAGCAGTCTATTACTTATTGATTATTAAGCTCATTTGCACCCCTCCCCGCTCTTACTCAAGCATTCCGGCGCGAACCGGCATATAAGTTGGTGGGTGATGCGTACCGGCCGATGACGCTAGCGCAGCCGGGATCGACACACTGCAGCCTATCGAGCCTTATCACCTGACGGCCACTTCGGCGTGGTTAACCGCTATTCATTCGTGCAGACGCACACTCAACGGCTTGCAGGATTGACGGAGATTGAGCCAAAATGCTATTAACCCGGCAATTAAACATACAGCGTAGGAGCACCGTCCTTCGGCGCGATATCGCGGCTATCACGCGTAGAAACTAACCTTGCCACTGCTCACATCGTACATGGCGCCTACCAGCCCGATCTCGCCCTTGTCGATCATCTCGCGTAGTACAACGCTCCTGTCGCGAAGCGTCTGCATGGTGAGCAGGACATTGAGCAGTTTCCACTTTCATGCAGCTTAGCGGCCACCCGCGGCGACACGCAGAACGTTGAAGCTGACCGGCCCTGTCTGGATCAACGCTTTGCCCTGGGCGTCAACCACCGTGGCCTCGACAGTGTGAAGACCGCGGGACAGGTTACTCAACGCGATGGTCAGACCGTCACCGGTCTTGTATTGCTCACCGTCCTCGCCATCGACATTCAGCATGACAGTGTGACCGGGCATGAGTTTGGGCTTAAGCGACAGGCTTACGGTAACGTTACCGTCGTTGGCCCGCACGCCTTGACCAGCGCTCGGGCTGACGATGGTGAATGCGCTGTATGCGGCGCCTGCTTCATGCTGTGGCTGGGTGGCACCCGTTTGCTTGGGCAGAGGTGGCAGGCTGATGGCCTGAGCAGGTTTTACCTCGACTTGCTCGGCATCCGGACCCGGCTGGTCGGAATAATAGACCTGTCCATCGGGACCGATCCGCCTGAACACCTGCGCGCTGGCAGTCGCACATACCAACACCAGAATTAACAATAATGACCGTCGCATAGTGTTAAGTTAACGCAGTCTCAAGCAATTCACAAGGAACCAGCCAGGCGGGCAGTGAAACAAGCAACTCAGCGGGTGTTTGTGTCTCAAAGAACTGGTTCTATCTTGCCGTCTTCGACAAGCTCATCGGTAATAATGATCCGGTTCCGGCCGCCTTGCTTGGCGCGGTACAACAATTTGTCGGCACGTGATACCAGCCGTGACAGTGTCTCGCCATGGTTATGAATCACTATGCCTCCGCTGATTGTTACCAGACCATGCGTACATTCGACGACGAGTGATTCAGCGTTTCGGTATCAATTCGCCTCGGGGCATGCTGTCCGATGGGTAAAGCCAGCGTCACTGGACTTTCCCCGATATCCTCCAGGCGGCGGATGCCGGATTCAGTCGTGGTGACCCTCCTCTTCATAGAATCCCTGTGCCTCGGCAGCGTAAAAGCCTGCAAACTGGAACTGATGGTTCCATAGCAACTGCAAAGACACTTCGCGTGATTGCGCGTAAACAGAGCCGAAAGATACGAGGCAGGCAATGAATCCGGAAAAACAGCTACGCGCAAGAGAGGATAAACGAGGCATATTCAAAACCGGTGTGAGACTTTTCAAATGCAATCACGGCCAACGTGGTGAGAATACAACATACTTCAGTTACAGGTATGAATTATACACATCTATCGCTGTGCAGATGACAAGCCTTCAATTTAGCGTCCACACACGGAAAATCGTTAGGGAAGCAGTCACGAAATCCAGACTGCCCCCCGTAGCGGATCTGGAGAAGCGGATATCTCGAATGATGCAAATGGCATCCGATTCGGGTACAGAAATCGGCCATTTGCGTTAGGATTGCACATTGCATACAAAGAGGCACCCCTCAATGAGGAAGGAGATGCACCGGAATGCAGATAAGATGGCAGGACGACGTCTTCCGTGAGGTCCTGCATTAAGCTGTAGGAGCGCCGTCCCCCGGCGCGAATCGCGGCCAGGAAGCCGCTCCTACAGAATATTTTTTCAATGATCGGGGTTATTCAAACATCACACCAGGCCGTTCAATGAACCAATCTGAACTCGGGGTATTGCCCTCGGGACACCTGCAGTTGTTCTCGACGGAGGAGGAAAGCGATGCCGGCCGGAAAACCGGGCAGGCCGTAATTGCCAACGCATTTGCGCGAGGCATCGCCGAAGGCCTGATTGCACTGGCGGCAAAGGACAACGCCGCGGACCTCTCTCCTGTCCTTGGCTATTGGCGGGCTTTCACCTGTCGGTATCTGGCCGAGAGATGCCAGATGACGCCAGCCAACCCGGCGCGTCCCGATCAAATCGGTGCCCTTGAGGAACAGCAAACAGCGTCGCTGCTGGAAAGCACACCACCTATGCGCGGTGCCGAGTATCTCTCCCCTCAAGGACTGAATGCTATCTGGTGCTGGCTCGACGACTGGGTGTGCACGCAAATCCGCCGTCATGGCGGCCTCGGTGCAGTCCTTGAACAACACGCACCACGCTGGCATCAGGTCGGCCGCGTCTGCTTTCACCTGGCGGAAAACAGGCTGGATCGGGACTACCCGTTCGCGTTTATGGCGACCTATGCGCCGGAACTCTCCAGCCAGAGCCACGGCCAGATCCGCCATCAACCCCTGGCCAAGGCCTTGCAGGCGTATGCGGGCGCCCGCAACAAGCAGTTCCTGATCCGTCTTCTGTCCCCGGTGCAGCGCGTATCCGAGTCCAGTGCTCTGATCAGGGAACTGGTCGAGAGCGGAGATCTGTACCACCCACTCGCATGGACACCGGCCGAAGCCTACGCATTCCTCAAGGAAACGCCGCTTTTCGAGCAGTGCGGCGTCATTGTCCGCCTGCCCGACTGGTGGAAAAAGCGTTCCCGGCCGCAGGTTAACGTCACCATCGGCAGTGTTAAACAGAATAAACTCGGTGCTGATGCGCTGCTGGATTTCAAACTCGAAATCGCCCTGGGTAACAAGAGCCTGACGGAGCGCGAGTTCCGGGCGCTGCTGGCGGCACAAGAGGGCCTGGTGTTCATCAAGGGGCAATGGGTCGAGGTTGACCGGGAGAAACTGACCGAGGCTCTGGCCCACTGGAAAAAAGTTGAAGCCAAAGTGGGCGATGACGGGCTGTCCTTTGTAGAAGGTATGCGACTACTGGCCGGCGCTCCGGCCGACCTGGGCCGGCAGGATACGCTGGCCGGCGATCAGCAATGGGCCTTTATCCAGGCAGGGCCGTGGCTGAAATCCTTACTTGGAGAACTGCGGGCACCCGAAACGCTCAAAGCCATTGATCCCGGTGGCGCCCTCAAGGCCGACCTGCGCCCGTATCAAAAAACCGGTGTCAATTGGCTGTGGCTGCTGTCGCAACTGGGGCTCGGCGCCTGCCTGGCCGACGACATGGGTCTGGGCAAGACCATGCAGATCATTGCCCTGCTGCTGATACTGAAAAAGCGACGCTGCAAGCAGCCTTCCCTGCTGGTGCTGCCCGCATCGCTGCTGGCCAACTGGAAATCCGAACTGGAACACTATGGACCCTCGCTGCGCTGCCTGTTCGTGCATCCATCACAGATGAGCAAGCAGGATATTGATGCTTTGGCCAGCGATGACGTGCAGGGACGCACTAAATTCGCGGGAGCCATGGAGGGCGGGAGCGATGACGTGCAGGGACGCACTAAATTCGCGGGAGCCATGGAGGGCGGGAGCGATGATGGGGCCGACCTGACAGGGATCGACCTGGTC
>Ga0209456_10001646_pt1 | contig 10764 bp, 4 predicted proteins | sample COG_11_FD_184755 | JGI IMG/M metagenome (GOLD analysis project Ga0209456, IMG submission 184755) | Pelagic marine sediment microbial communities from the LTER site Helgoland, North Sea, for post-phytoplankton bloom and carbon turnover... | ecosystem: Environmental > Aquatic > Marine > Neritic...
CCTACGCCCGTCAGCTTCACGGTGCTTGCGTCTTCATCGTACTGGTAGATGGCGCCATTGCTGCCATCGTGAGGCGCTATCGGCGCGCCACACATCTCGGCGCCGGCCTGCCAGGGTTCGAGCCAGGTCTCATCGCCCAGGGTATTCTGGAACGAACCGTCTGCACCGAATTCGTAAATATCATCGAACCAGCAGGCGCGTGTCTCGACAACACCATCGATGTCAGTGCTCCACCAGGAAATATCCCCTGCGGCTGGACCAACACCGGCTCCGCCATTGGTGTCCAGTCTCCACTTTCCGGCCAGTGGAGATACCGGCTGTCTCGCCAGGCGGTAAGTCCACCAGTTACCCCCACCAACGTCAATCGTGACCGTCATGGAATCACCGTCCAGCGCCAATACGTCGTAGACAACGGAATCCGGTACGGGGACGTTGGGAAGCTCCCCGCCATTCACGGTCCTTGGCAGGCCTATGAATGAGCCTGCGCCGCCGATCGTGAGTGTGCCCGCAACTTCATCATATGCCCAGGTGCCAGCAGTGCTGCCATCGTGCGGGGCTAACGGCGCGCCACACATCTCAGCCCCAGCCTGCCAGTCTTCGAGCCAGGTCTCGTCGCCCATGATATTCCTGAATGAGCCGTCGGCGCCGAAGCGGTAAACGTCGTCAAACCAGCAGGCGCGTGTCTCGACAACACCATCGATGTCAGTGCTCCACCAGGAAATGTCCCCAGCGGCTGGACCGACTCCGGCTCCACCCACAACATCCAGGCGCCAGTCGCCTGGCAGAGTGACTGGTTCCGGGCAGTCGTCGGTACAGACAACCAGGGCACTGCCGTCAGTGGTGGTGCTTACGGGCACACCCACTTCACCACTGATGTCCTGGTAGTCAATCGTGAACGTGACTTCGCCCAGGGGCTCAGTATCGGGAATTTCACGTGTTGCAAACCATCCGTTAACCTTCCCGGTCACGTCGGCCGGTTCACCGTTGATAGTAATGACGGGAGCCATAAGAGCTTCGCTTGCCGTTAAGTCGACGCGGGCAGACTTGCCCGGCTGGACGAAACCACTCGGTTTCGCTGACTTCGTACTTTCCCTGATGGAGACAGCGGTCAGCGTAGGCGGGACTCCGTCCAGGCCGGCGGGGTCCTCCAGATTGTTTTGCGTGACATCTTTGCTGCTGCTACATGCGGACAGCATAAGTAGGCCTGCCATGGCCAGGACCGCGCCAAATCGACCGGCAACGTTGCCAGGTAGCCCGCGGTTTGAGTTGAAAATTTGCCGTTGCATTACGTCCCCCAAAGAATTTGTTCTATCGTGCCTGACTACGTTGAATTCGCGCATTAGTAGTCAAAGTTGTACCGGAACCCGATGTCCCATCGCTCGCCCGTCTGGTTAGCCTGCAGCACCTGACCTTCGACCAGGCTGTAGACGTGTCGAGTTTCGTTCGTGATATTCAAACCGTTAAAGTAGAGCGTGAGATTATCGTTGAAGTAATAAGTAACGCTCAGGTCAAGCTGTCCGTACTCTTCTACATTGGTGGGGTTGGTCGTCGTGCCCTGGCCCTGGCCAACGCCTGCGAGGAACGCGTCGCGCCAGTTGTAGGCAAGACGAACCTGCAGGTCTTCACCGTCGTAGAAGCCAATGAAGTTTGCCGAATCACTCAATCCGTTCAGGACAAACTGGGTTTCCAGGGAATTGAAGGGATCATATTTGAGGTCACCATCAACCAACGTTGCGTTGACAATGAACCCGAACCCGGTGTCACCGATGTTATGCTGAAGGTTCACCTCCCAACCGTCCAGCTTTGACGTTCTCTGGTTTACTGGTTGGCTCAGGTCAAAGACGATCGATGGATCACCCGGTGAGCTAATAATAGTCTCGCCATCCACCAATGGGTCCGACTGGTAGTTGTCCAGAATGTACCGACCTACCGCCGTATAGTTGTTGGGGTCCAGGCCACTATCAGCGATGGCCCGATTCCAGAGGTCGCCGCCGATGATGTTCGGAATCTCGAAGATGGTACCTGACCCTCGACCATCGGCGATAAAGTTTTCTACATCCTTCTGGAAATACCCGACGGATAAATAACTGCCGCCGGCGTAGTACCACTCGAACGACAGATCAAGGTTCTCCGACTGGATAGGAACAAGACCCGGGTTACCCGCTGATGCCTGCGGCCTCGTGTTGGGGAAGAACTGGGTGCTGTCGGGTGTTAAGCCACCCTTGATTTGTTCGTAGTTGGGGCGGGAGATGGTCTCGCTGAATGATACCCGCAGGACAATATCTTCCCAGGGCTCAATGTCGAAATCGATGTTGGGGAGCGTCACATCGTAGTCACCCTTAACATCAGTGAAGCTCTTGATGTCGTTACCGTCGACATCCTGCGCCGCTACTATATTGAGCTCGTTGCCTGCGCCTACCCATGAAGAGCTGCCGTACGTCGTATTCAGCGCGGCAGATCGTATATCCGTCTGTTCGTGACGAACGCCGAGATGGAAGTTGGCCGGCGTGTTGCCGAACTGTCCGCTCCAGTTAAACTGGAGATAGACGGCGAGGGATTCCTCTGTGGTCCGAAGATCATTCTCCCAGTCAGTCGATGCGCAATAGCCGGTGCCGCAGTCTCCGACCTCGGCATATGCGGTACCGGTGGAGGCGTAATATGCCTCGCCAGCGTCCTGAAGATCGGCGAGAGTGGCCGTGAAAAACTCAGTCTGCAAGTCCGGATTATTATGCCCGGACAGCTCGTCGAACTGGTTCTCTATGCTGGAACGAACGAGGATGTCTGAGATATCGCCGGGGTTGCCAATGCCACCCCAGTTGTCCAGCTGCACCGAGACGTTCGCGCTTTGATTGGTGACCTCCGTCGTCTGCACGCCGAAATCGATACTCGTCTCGTCAGAGAACTCGAAGGATCCGGCAATCTTGGCCTGCTCGATGTCCATCCGGGCGATTTCATTCGAGAAAACGCTTCCCGTGAGAATCATGTCGTTCTTGTACAGGGGACGATCCTGTTCTCCTCCGGAGTTCAGGTCGTTTGAGAAGATCGGCATTTCATAACCCGTGATAAAACTCTGGCCGACCTTGTTGAAGGTTGCCATTGTAATCAGCGAGCTAGTACCGTTAGGACCGTTTGCCCCTCTATCAGCAGAGGAGTCATGGTAATCCAATTCGAGCACTAACCGATCGGTAACCCACCACTCGAGGTTAAGGCCAATGGACTCATTCAGGTTCTCCTGGCCATCCTTACCCGTGCCCATGGCAAAGTCATTATTGTCGTTGGTCTCGGTGTAGATAATCGGGGTGGAAATAGGGCTATCGGTCCATTCGCTGGATTGGGACAGGGCCGCCGTATTGGAGAACCAGGCGGAAAGATCGCTGTAGCTGCGGTCCAATTCAAACTCTGACCGGATGTAATCCACCGTTGCCGTAACGTCTTCCGTCGGCGCCCACTGCAGCACGATCTGGGCATTGTTCCTTTCACTTTCGTATTCGGCAATGTTGTAGGCCACCGACTGCGGAATCGAATAGTTCTCGTCGGGCGACGTCGGCCGGTTGATCTGGTTCGCATCATTGGGGACCCTGACGTCAACCGAACCATCGGGTAACACATCATCGCCCGGCCGGGTGTACCAACCGTTGACCTGTGCCGTGTTCACGCCGTTATTCCTGACCTGGTGGCTTGCCGTGATGGCGACGCCGACGGTGTCATCCGCAAAACGACCGACGTAGATGCCGGAGAATTCCGGTGTAACCGTATCGCCGGTGCGGGTCGACGTGTCCGCTACCGCCTTAGCGGCAAGACTTAAAGTCGGTTCACCTTGGAGCGGTTTCGGCGTCAATATATTGATCGTGGAACCAATACCGCCCGACGGCATATCAGCCCGACCCGTCTTGTAGACATTGACGCCTGCTACGCCTTCCGAAGCCAGGTCGGCAAAGTCAAAAGAGCGGTTAATTCCATTGTGCGTTGGCATCTGGCGGCTATTGACGGTCACCAGGTTGAACTCCGGACCGAATCCACGCACTGTCACCTGGCTGCCCTCACCGCGCTGCCGGTCGATCGACACACCGGTTATCCGCTGCAGGGATTCCGCCAGGTTCGCGTCTGGAAATTTACCGATATCTTCCGCAGATATTGCATCTACAACGCCCCTTGAAGTGCGCTTGACGTCCATAGACCGCGTCAAGCTTCCGCGGATACCCGTAGTGACAATTTCCTCGATGACTTCGCCGTCTTGCGCGACTACTACAGGCGAGTAGGCGGTCGCACCTAGCGCAACCGCAACAGCGGCAGCCAGTGGCGTCCTGTTAAAAATCGGTTTTTGCATGCTCAAGCCCCCTGGCGTGGTATCGGTTGTATCTGATTAATCCGCCAGTTATCAGTATTTTTTCGGCGGCTGCACCATTTTTCAAAGGTACAGAGAAAGATGACAGCGTTGTCACTAGGTGTTTATACTTATGTCTGACAGCGCTGTCAACCAAAGGTACAGCGATTGTTCGAAAAGGTACACAAATGACATTGGGGTCAGCTCTTGTGAACACCATTGCGGTGAAACCGGCTTGCATACGCACAGCCTGGCAGGGTCGGATCTCCGGCTGCATGCTTGGCAAGCCGGTAGAGATCCTCTCGTTCCAGGAAGGGATTGCGGGACTCGAAATGTACCTCCGCCAGGCACAGGCGTACCCATTGCGGGATTACGTACCGTTGCTCGAAGGCACCGTTGTCGAGCGAACCGGGTTGGCTTGCTGCCGCGAGAATATCGTCCGAGCAGAGCCCGACGACGATATTAACTACACGGTCCTTGCATTGATGTTGTTAGAAGACAAAGGAATTGACCTAAGAACGGCGGATGTTGCACGCGCTTGGCTGCGCTTGCTCCCGGCCGGCACAACCTGGACCGCTGAGCGGGCCGCCTATCGAACCCTGCTTTGCGAAATGTCCGACGAATTCGTCAACGGCGAAGACGCCGGATTCGATCTCACCGAATGCTCGGATAATGACTACAACGATTGGATCGGCGCCCAGATCCGCGCCGACCTTTATGGCTGGGTTTGCCCCGGCCGCCCTGCCCTCGCGGCGGAACTTGCGAGACAAGATGCGTCATTGTCACATCGCGGCGAAGCTGTGCACGCTGCGGCCTTTGTCGCCGCTCTCGGCGCCGCAATTCCCACATCCGACAACCTTGAAGCTGCCCTCGACATAGCGCTGCAGCACATTCCAGCGGATAGCGCCGTAAACGCAGCCGTGCGATTCGGAAAGGGACTCGCCACGGCATCCGATGCAGTAGCGCAATTGCACGAGAAGTACGCAGATTTGCCGCCCGTGCACACGCTGAACAACCTTGCACTGGTTGTCTGGGCGCTGTGTTCCGCAAACGGCGACTTTAGTAGTGCCATCGGAAATGCCGTGGCTGCCGGTTGGGACACGGATTGCAACGGCGCGACTGTTGGTGGCTTGTTTGGTCTGGCCGGGAACGCAATACCCGATCACTGGACGTCACCCTGGAACGGGCGTGTCGGTGTGAACCTGGCAGGCCAGTCCGAACTGTCATTGGATGATCTCGTTGCTCGTACCGTGGCCGTTGCCGACAGGATTGGAGCGATCAATGCTTAGTCGCGGCCCCGATACACGCGCACATAGTCCACGAACATACGCTGTGGAAAGATCGTGTCGTCGATCGGCCCGCCTGCGCGACCCCAGGCGCCGCCAACCGCGATATTCAGGATTACGTGGAATGGATGGTCGAATGGCCATGCTTCCCAGCCAGTGCCCTCGTTGACGTACGTGAAGTAAAGCGAGTCGTCGACGAATATGTCGATTCGCTCCGGAGACCACTCGAGCGCATAGACGTGAAAGTTCTCGTCAACGTCGTCGACCAGGATGCGCCCTTTGCGCTGCTCCCAGTTGACCCAGTAGTACGCCTTGTTATGGACCGTGCCATGCACATGCCCCATCTGGTAGCCGACGTGCTCCACGATGTCGATCTCCCCTGAGTTCGGCCACGCGTCACACGCCGCACTACCCTGCCAGTCCTCATCATCTTCGCAGGTCGATGAGTATTTGTAGGGATCACTCGGCAGCATCCAGATCGCCGGCCAGCTTCCCTGCCCGCGTGGCAGCTTCGCGCGTACCTCAAATCTGCCGTACAGGAAATCTCCCTTTCCGGCTGAATGAACACGTCCTGATGTGTAGTTGGCACCGTCGAAATCTTCCTTGTGCGCTTCGATCACGAGCATGCCGTCCTCAATTCGCAGATTCTCTTGCCGGTTCGTGTAGGCCTGGTCTTCGTCGTTGACTTTGCGCGGCGCCCAGATATTGGGACTCCACATCGAGGTATCCAGTCCGGCTCCATCAAACTCGTCGCTCCAAACGAGCTCCCGATCTGGACCGGGGCGACTCTTGTTACGCACGACGAGTGCACTCAATGTCGGCTCGCCGGCAGATGCTTCGAAATGAATGTTCAGTTTGCCGTCGCTGACCACTACATTCGGCGCCGTTACTGTCAGCGCCGAGAAGACCTTGCCGTCGCGAAACATCATCACGTCGAGATTATCAATTACCCGGGTGCCTTCGGCGAAGGCGTCGAACACGCGGATGCCACCAGTAACGTCATCCGGTTCGGCGAAATGAAACGTGACGTCATAGGTTCCATTCGGCATATCTCGTGCCACCTTGATATCGCCCGTTCGAAACGTGCGGTACAGCTCCGCGTCCTGCGAACCTTTTACCGTCTCTATAGCGCCGAGCTTCCCGCCTGATACCGACGACTCAGCCTCGTAATCCGTACCGTCGACCCCCAGGTAGGAAGGGCCTGCAACGTTCACCGCCCAAACGAGATCTGACTCATCCGACGGGGCACCACACGACCCCAGCAGAAACGACGTCAGCATGAGCAAGAGTGGGGCGAGCCTGTCCTTCATAATCTACCTGCCCTCTATAGACATCAGCTGAATGACGGACTATTATTGTTGACAGCGCTGTCAATTACAACTCTAACGGCCCAGTAACGATAGACAGCGAACACCCGGCATCACTCTAAATTACTATTTTATTTGCCAAAATCGGACTGTTATGGTGAACAGAACATCACTGTTTGGTCTTCTCGGATTGGCCCTTTGGGCGCCAGCAATGTCGTCTGACTCGCCAGCCGAAGGAACCCACTACACACAGCGGACCGAATACCGTGCGCCATGGGCTGCCGTGACGCCCGTGATCGACGGTATCGCGGACGATGCCGCCTGGGCCAGTGCGGACTGGCACGCGATGACGGCGCGCTGGCTGGGTCCGGAATATACGCCCGATGATTTCCAGGGACGCTACAAGGTTGTGTGGACCGAGGACCGCATCTACATTCTCGGCGAGTTCATTGACGACGTCCTGATCGACACGCACCGCGACCCTCTCGTGCAGTATTGGGACGATGACTGCTGGGAGATATTCCTGGACGAAGATCATTCCGGTGGCGAACACCGCTTCAATCACAATGCTTTTGCGTATCACGTATCGCTGGACAACCAGGCCATCGATATCGGCACAGACGGGAAACCCCACAACTACTCTCACCACGTGGAAAGCCGCTGGAAGCAGCAAGGTAACAAGATCGCCTGGGAGCTCGCGATCGATATCTACACGGATAAGTACAAGGATGGCTCTGACAGCAACAAGCCCATATCTCTGTCGGCTGGCAAGGTAATCGGCCTCATGCTCGCCTATTGCGACAACGACGGTAGTGAGCTGCGCGAGAATTTCATCGGCTCCGAATCAGTACCAAGTGGGCCAAAAGACCGCGGCTGGATCGACGCCGGCTTGTTCGGCGCTCTGGTTCTGGTCGAATGACTAATAAGAAGGAACGGGCCTTGAGCAAAGGTTTCACAAACAGCAGCACCGTGTCCGGCGAATTCACAGATTTTGCGGGCGAGCGTTATTACGTGATCCGCAACGTCGATAAGATGGCGCCGTTTTTTGTCAGTGTTATTTCAGACGTTGATCACTGGCTGTTCGTCTCGTCAACCGGAGGTCTCACCGCGGGTCGCGTATCGCCCGAAACCGCGCTGTTTCCCTACGTTACGGTCGATAAAATCCATGAGAGTGCCACCCATACCGGGAGCAAGACCTTGCTGCGCGTCCATTCGAATGGGAAGCAGCTTTATTGGCAACCGTTCAACCGGGAACACGACCGACGTTTCGCAGTCAGTCGTCACCTGTACAAGAGTCTATTGGGCAATAAGCTGTGCTTCGAAGAAGTTAACCATGATTTGCAGCTGGCGTTTCGCTACACCTGGGTGACGAGTGACAGTTACGGTTTTGCGAGGCAATGTGAGCTTCAAAACCTGGGCAACAAGGCGCTGACTGTTGATCTCGTCGACGGATTACAGAACATTCTACCGGCCGGCGCACCACGCTTTGCACAGACCAACACCAGCAACCTGGTAGACGCTTACAAATGGACGGAGCTGGACAGTGAGACCGGCCTCGCCTTCTTTACGCTTTACTCCGGAATAACGGATCGTGCCGAGCCATGCGAATCGCTCAAGGCAAATACAGCATTTTGCCTTGGCCTCGACGCGCCACGCGTCCTGATTTCGTCGCAGCAGCTCGACATTTTTCGCCGTGGTCTGGAGCCGGAACAGGAAGACCACAGGCGCGGCATCCGCGGAGCCTACCTCGTTAGCACGACCGTCGAGCTGCCGCCACAGGCGTCACAGCGTTGGCAGATAGTCGCGAATGTTGAGCAAAGTCAGAGCGAGGTTGTTGAGTTACGCCGCCAGCTTAGTAGCCCGGCCGTGGTTGCTGAGGCGATCGATCACTCCGTCAACCAGGGTACCGGTATGTTGGCGCGCATCATGGCCGCTGCGGACGGCTACCAGGCCACCGCCGAGGAAAACGTCTCGGTGCACCATTACGCGAACGTGCTGTTCAATGTCCTGCGCGGCGGCATCTTCGATGACCAGTACAACGTTTCCTCGTGGGATTTCGCTTGCACTATCGAGCAATTCAATCGGGATGTGTTTCAGCGTAATCACGAGCTGCTCAAAGGCTTACCGGAAAAGCTGACATTCACCGAGCTGCTGGCGGCTATAAAACAACGGGGTGACCCCCAACTCGAACGACTTTGCCACGAGTACCTGCCGATCAGATTCGGCCGCCGCCATGGCGACCCGAGCCGCCCCTGGAATCAGTTCGAGATCAAACTGCACGACAATGATAGAAATCGCCTGTTTTCTTATGAGGGCAACTGGCGGGACATCTTCCAGAACTGGGAGGCATTGACTTTCAGCTACCCGGAGTTCGTCGAGAACATTATCGCCAAGTTTGTTAATGCATCCACGATGGACGGTTACAACCCTTACCGGATCACCAAGGAGGGTATCGATTGGGAAGTGGAAGAACCCGACGATCCGTGGAGCCATATCGGCTACTGGGGTGATCACCAGATTATTTACTTACTGAAGCTGCTGGAACTGTCCAGGCAATTCCATCCGACGCAACTCAGTGAGCTGCTGCGTCAGCCGATCTTCTGCTACGCCAACGTCCCCTACCGGATCAGGCCATTTGAGGCTTTGCTCGAGGACCCCAAAAACACGGTGGATTTCGAGAACAGCCTTGCTGGGGAGATCGAGCGCCGCGTCGCCGCAATGGGCGCCGATGGCAAGTTGGTACTGGATGCAAATGGCGAGGCCTATCAGGTCAATCTGCTCGAGAAACTACTCGTGCCGCTACTGTCCAAGCTGGGCAACCTCGTAATCGACGGCGGCATCTGGTTAAACACGCAACGCCCCGAGTGGAACGATGCCAATAACGCGTTGGTCGGCCACGGCTTGTCCATGGTCACGCTGTACTACATGCGTCGCTACGTCACATTTCTGCGGCAGTTGCTTGCAACTGAATCCGGGCAAATCGAACTATCAAGAGAAGTGAGCGAGTGGTTTGCGGATACAGCCACCGCCTTGAACAAAGTCCGACCGCTGCTGGGTACAGGTCCGATCAGCGCGTCGCAACGCTATGCATCGTTGCTGGAACTGGGTCAGGCGGCAAGCCGTTATCGCGAGGCCATTTATCAGCAGGACTCGCTCTCCGGCACAGTAACGCAGCCGCTCGACCCGGTCATGGCCATGCTGGAAGATGCCCTTGCTGCGATCGATCACAGCATTGCTAACAACCGACGAGAGGACGGGCTGTACCACGCTTACAACCTTCTGAACCTGCAACAGGAAGGCATTGATATCGAAACCCTGTATCCGATGCTCGAGGGCCAGGTTGCCGCGTTGAGCTCCGGCGCTGTTTCCCCGGCGGAGTCAGTGATTGTGCTGGAAGCTCTGTTTGACAGCGATGTTTACCGCCCCGGTCAGCGCAGTTTCATGCTCTATCCCGATCGAGCTTTGCCTGGATTCCTGGACAAGAACCGTGTTCCCGCCGAGCAGGTCGAGGCGATTCCGTTGCTGCAGAGAATGCTGGCCGAAGGTGATGAACATATCATCGTCCGCGACGCTGACGGTTGCTATCGCTTTAGTGCCGAGTTCACGAAAGTCGGCGATCTCAAGGCACAGTTGAATGAACTCGTTACGGTTTACGGCGACGAACTTGAAGCAGCGCGTGAACCCTTGCAGGCGCTTTACGAACAGGTATTCGACCACAGGGCGTTTACCGGACGCTCCGGAACCATGTTCGGCTTCGAGGGTCTGGGTTCCGTTTATTGGCACATGGTGTCGAAGCTGATGCTGGCCGTACAGGAAAACTTCTTTGCGACCCTGGATAAAGGTGATG
>Ga0209456_10001647_pt1 | contig 10763 bp, 8 predicted proteins | sample COG_11_FD_184755 | JGI IMG/M metagenome (GOLD analysis project Ga0209456, IMG submission 184755) | Pelagic marine sediment microbial communities from the LTER site Helgoland, North Sea, for post-phytoplankton bloom and carbon turnover... | ecosystem: Environmental > Aquatic > Marine > Neritic...
TGCCCGAGCACGTCATCGGGGTCCAGCGTGAAGATGTCCCCCGGGTCGGAGATCAGGCCTTCGGAGAGGAGGAAGTCGACGGTCTTGTAGCCGAGCCCCTCGATGTCCATCGCACCACGCGAAGCGAAATGGAACAGATACTCCCGCAACCGACTGGAGCACTCGTATCCACCGGTACAGCGGGCCTTGGCTTCACCGTCCGGGAGCACGATCGGGTGGTCGCAGAAGGGGCACCGTGCCGGCATGCGCCAGACCGGGACGTTCTTGGGCCGTTTCCCGGGGATGGGCCCGACGACTTCCGGGATCACGTCACCGGCCCGGCGAACGATCACCGTGTCACCCGGCCGGATGTCCTTGCGGTGGATTTCCCCCTCGTTGTGCAAAGTGGCCGTCGTCACAGTCACCCCTCCCACGAAGACCGGTTCGAGGACCGCGTACGGAGTGACGGCCCCAGTCCGACCCACGTTGATCTCGATGTCTCGCAGCACCGTGGTCTTCTCCTCGGGCGGCAGCTTGTATGCCACGGCCCAACGGGGGCTCTTGGCCGTGAAGCCCAACGCGGCCTGATCGGCGAGCGAATCGACCTTGACCACGATCCCGTCGATCTCGTAATCCTGCGCGTGGCGATGCAGCTCCACCTCTCGAACGAAGGCCTCTACGCCCCGCAGGTCGGGGTAGGAGCGACTGGCCGGGTTGACCCGTAGTCCGAGGCTCTGCAGCCATTCCATCTGTTGCGTGTGCGAGGCAAACTCGGGACCGCCCTCCACGTACCCGAGCTGGTAGACCCAGATGCTCAGCTTCCGCGTCGCGGTGATGGCCGGATCCTTCTGACGGACCGAACCGGCCGCGGTGTTCCGTGGATTGACGTAGGGCTTCTCGCCGAGCTCGGCCTGGCGAGCGTTCAGCTCGTCAAACGCCATGACCGGCATGTAGACCTCCCCCCTGACCTCCATGAGCGCAGGCGCCGGCCCGGCCAAGACGAGCGGGACGGCCTCGATGGTGCGAACGTTGGCCGTGACGTCCTCGCCGGTGATGCCATCACCTCGCGTCGCCGCCTGAACGAATCGGCCTTCCTCGAACGTGAGCGACACGGCCAGACCGTCGATCTTCAGCTCGCATGCGTAGCCGTCGGGTTCGGCGCCCAGACTGCGGCCGAGTCGGTCCCGCCATGCCTCCAACTCATCGAGATCAACGGCATTGTCCAGCGAGAACATGCGCTCTCGATGCCCAACCGGGGCAAAGGCTCCCGAGACCGCAGCGCCCACCCGTTGCGTCGGTGAATCCGGCGAGACGAGCTCGGGATGGGCCATCTCGAGGGCCCGCAGCTCGCGTACCAGCGCGTCGTACTCCGCGTCGGACACCTCCGGCTCGTCGAGCACGTGATAGCGATGGTCGTGGTAGCGAATCTGTTCATGCAGCTCGGCAACCCGGCTGCGCTCAGCGTCCGGCACCGAGGCCTCCGACGAGCTCATCACGGAGCGAAGCGGTGATGGTGCCGCCGCCGAGCACTTCGGCACCTCGATAGAAGACCGCGGCCTGGCCGGGGGCTACGCCCGGTTGGGGTTCGAGGAAGCGAGCGATCCAGCCGGCCGAATCGCGCTCCAATCGGGCGGGGACCGGTCGAGACCGGTAGCGAGTCTTGACCTCGATCGAAGCGTCGGTTGGGGGCTGGCCCGAAACGAACGTGACTTCGCCGACGTCGCATCCGGAGGCGAGCGTGTCCGCCTTGGTGCCGATGACGACCCGCCGAGATGCGGGCTGCACATCGATCACGTACCGAGGCTCTCCGAGCGCGACCCGGAGGCCCTTGCGCTGACCCACCGTGAATCCGGCCGTCCCCTCGTGGTGGCCGACCACGTCCCCACCGGTGTCGATGATCTCTCCCGGAGCGGCTGACTCCGGGAAATGCTCTCGCAGGAAATCGCGATAGTCGCCGTGACCGACGAAGCAGAGGTCCTGGCTGTCCGGCTTGGCCGCAGTGCGGAGATCGAGCGCCGCCGCTCGCCGCCGAACCTCCGCCTTGGTCATCTCCCCGATCGGCAGCCGAATCTGCGCCAACTCGTCCTGGCCGAGCATATGCAGCACGTAGGACTGGTCCTTGCCCGGGTCGACGGCCGTCAGCAGGTGGTAGCCGTCACGATCGCGCCGGACCCTGGCGTGGTGCCCGGTCACGAGCACGTCGCACCCGAGCTCGCCGGTCCGATCGAGCAGTGCCGAGAAACGAACCCGGCGATTGCACTCGATGCAGGGGTTCGGAGTTCGGCCGGCGAGGTAGTCGGCCCCGAAGCGGTCAACGACCGCCGTTCGGAAGTCGTCGACATAGTCAAGGACGTAGTACGGCACACCGAGCTGGGCCGCCACCCTTCGGGCATCTTCGGCGTCGCCGACCGTACAGCAACCCGCCGTCGGCATCGCCCCACCGGGACCCTCCCACTGCTTGAGCGTCACACCCACCACATCGTGACCCTGTTCCAGCATGAGGGCAGCAGCGACAGAACTGTCGACCCCACCGGACATGGCCACCAAGGCTTTCATCGAAGCGACTCCGCAACAGCGATGACCCGCTCAGCCGCCAGGTCTCCGTCTTCCGGGCTGTTCACCCACCCGAAGCTGAAGCGCACGCACTCGGCAGCCATTCCGGCGTCCATCCCCATCGCGGTCAGGACATGACTCACCTCGATCGCGCCGCTCTGGCAGGCGGATCCTGCCGCGGCGGCGACCCCGGCCTGATCGAGGCGCACGAGGAGCGTCTCGGACCGAACGCCGGGAATGCGGAGGTGCGAGTGTTGCACGAGCCGAGCATCGACAGGAGCGCTCATCTCGAGGTCGGGAAACGCCGCCAACAGGCGCGCTTCGAATCGATTCCTGGCCACTCCAACCCGCTGCCGGAAGCCGGCCCGATCGGCGACGGCAGCGTCCATCGCAGCCACCATCCCAACGATGCCGGCGACATTGTGGGTACCGGAGCGCCGTCCGAGCTCCTGGCCGCCGCCGTGGACGACCGGCTCGAGCGTCACCCCGTCCCGAACATAGAGCAGTCCGGTTCCCTTGGGACCACCAAACTTGTGCGCCGCCAACGCGATGAGATCCGCAGCCGTCTCGTGGACGGTCACCGTTTCCGATGCGAACGCCTGGACGGCATCGGTGTGGACGAGGACCTCTCCTCGCACGCCGCGCACGGCCTCGGCGATCTTGCGAAGTGGCTGGATCGTGCCGGTCTCGTTGTTGGCGGCCATGACCGATACGACGGCGGTCTCCTCGGTGATCGCAGCTGCGATGTCGTCGGGCGAGACTCGTCCTCGGCGGTCCACACCCACGATCTCGACCGGACACCCCAGCCGCCCACAGAACCGGGCGGTCTCGAGCACCGCTTCGTGCTCGATCGCGGTGGTCACCACCCCCCGCCGATGCCCGCCGGCCAGGGCCGCCCCGGCGACCGCCAGGTTGTCGGCTTCCGTTCCACCGCCGGTGAACACGATCTCGAGTGGTCCCTGTGCCCCGATCAGCTCAGCGGCGCGCTCGCGAGCCTCTTCGATGGCGTTCTTCGCCCGCTGCGACACCTGATGAATGCCCGATGGGTTCCCGAACGCAGCATCGAGGTACGGCCCCATGGCGGCCCGTGCTTCGGGACGCATGACCGTCGTCGCGGCGTGATCCAGGTACAGCATGGTCGACATTGTCGCGGAGGCGACGCCGTAACCTCACACGATGAGGGCGATCCGCATCGTTGAGGCCGGCGAACCGCTGCAGGATTGCGATCTGCCTCGTCCCGAACCCGGGCCGGGCGAGGTGCGGGTCCGCGTCGCCGCCGCGGGAATCTGTCATTCCGACGTTCACTATCGAACCGGCTTCCCTCCCCTGGCCGTCTTGCCTCGGACCCCCGGACACGAGATCGCCGGAACGATCGAAGCGGTCGGATTCGGCGTCGCCCAGTCCCGCCTCAACGAGCGGGTATGCGTCCACTACCAGGCGTCGTGCGGATCGTGCGATCTGTGCACGTCGCAGAGAGAGCAGTTCTGCGCCGAAGGCTGGATGATCGGGAAGGACCGCGATGGCGGTTACGCCGAGGCCATCGTCGTGCCCGGTCGGAATGCCTATTCGATCCCGGATGCCGTGTCGTTCGAACATGCCGCCGTGATGATGTGTTCCACCGCAACGTCGTATCACGCGCTGCGGCGCACACGGGTCCGCACTGCGGAGCGGGTCGTGACCTTCGGGGCAGGGGGATTGGGAATGTCGGCGATCCAACTGGCATTCCTCCTCGGAGCCTCGAAGGTGTACGCCGTGGACCTCGATCACGATCGGTTGGCCCTGGCGGAGGCGTTCGGCGCCACCGCGATCGCCGCCGACGAGGATCCCATCGCTGCCGTTCTCGGCGACGGCGGCGCCGACGTTGCCCTCGATCTGATCGGTTCCGCCGAGGTCATGCGCACCGGTCTCGCAACGCTCCGACCCGGCGGCCGACTCGGTGCGGTGGGCCTCACGCCCGACACGATGCACCTCGCCCCGTATCTCGAGCTGGTCGCGCACGAAATCGAGGTCATCGGCGTTTCGGACCACCTCGGCAGTGAGATCCCCGAGCTGCTCGCATTCTGCGCGGCCGGCGACCTGAGCCTCGAATCTATCGTCACCGGGCGGGTCGGCTTGGTTGCCGGCCATGTCAACGAGGTGATGGATCGGATCGAGCAACGTCGAAGCGGCGACGTTCGGACGGTGATCGTCCCGGATCCGCGACTACTCCGGTCCGGCGATTTGTGAGAGGTAGTCGCTGACGACTTGCTCGTAGCGGGAACGGTCCGTGTTCCAGAGGTCGCCATGGCCGGCCTGCTCGAAGCGCTCCAGACGAGCCAGCTCAGGCAGGGCGGCGACGAATTCCTCGCTCAGCACGATTGGGACTTCCTCGTTGGCAGCGCCGTGGAGCACGAGCACCGGGACATCGAACTCATCGACTCGTTCGAGTTGATCGAGCAGTTCCCATTCGAGGCCGAAGCGAAGCCGGGCCAACTGCTGGCTCACCTCGAGCAGCGGGGCGGGAGTCGTGGATGTGGCGTCGAGCGTGCCTTCGAGATCGAGGATGGGTGAGTCCAGAACAACCCCGCGAACGGTGTTCGTGCGGTCAGATTCGTGAAGAAACGTCGAGATGACCGCCGCACCCATTCCGTACCCGTACAGGACATAATCGGTTGCGCCCTTGCGGTCGGCGAGCGTGAGAGCGGCATCGAGGTCTCGCCATTCTTCGAGACCCCAGCTCCGCAGCCCGGAGGCACTCTCCGGAGCCCCGTCATCGTTTCGCACGGAGATCGCGAGGATGGGATAGCCCTGCTCCAGCAGCATCGGCATGATCCGCAACGCTTGACTGCGTTGGTCGCTTCCGACGTCGTGCACGATCACCACCCACGTCGAGCGTCGCCCCTCGATGAGCCAGGCCGGATGAGCTCCCAGCTCGCCGGGGACCCGCACCTCGTCGAAACCGAGACCGTGGGCCTCCTGTGGGTCACCGGAGAACGCGTCGGCGTCGAGCCGCACGGCATCACCTTCCGCGAGCTCGCCCCGGACCGTCACGATGCTGCGCTCTACTTCGGTATCGGTGATCCCCAACACGTTGGACACCTGGGCATACGCGGACGCCGATTCGAGGCCCCAGGTGCCTTCCTTGATCGTTGCGTCCGTTCTCGGCAGCACGACCCGACCGGCCCCAATGCGCACGACCTCGAGGTCGTATCCGTCGGCAGCCGGTCGCGCAACGAGAAGGTCGGACCTGATCGCGTTCGATTGGATCCAGACCGCGGCACCACCGACCACGAGCGCTGCGATCACCACCACGGCAGCGACCCGTCCGATCCAATGCGGCATGGTGATTCTGGCCATCGGCGCGCGATGGTAGGAGCGAGCTGCCGGAAGCGATACGGCAGTCCGTCGGGCGGTCGGCTATCGCCCCACGAACTCGGGCTTCTCCTTGTCGAGGAAGGCGTTCACGCCGATGCGGGCGTCTTCCGACGCAAAGGCAGTCGCGAAGGCTTCGGATTCGATCGCGAGTCCCTCGGCCAGGGTCACGTCGTACCCGTCGCGAACTGCCTGCTTGACGGCCCCGTACGCGACGGTTGGGCCCTTGGCGAAGCGGGCAGCATCGGCCATGGCCAGTTCGAGCAAGTCGTCGGCCGGAGCCACCTTGTCCGCCAGGCCGAGCGCCAGTGCCTCAGGGGCCTGGATGTGGCGACCGCTCATGCAGAGCGCCTTGCAGCGTTGGTACCCGACGATGCGTGACAGTCGCTGGGTACCGCCGGCACCGGGAATGATTCCGAGCAGGATCTCAGGCTGTCCGACCTTGGCGTCGTCGGCCAAGTATCGAAAGTCGGCGCCCATCGCGAGCTCGAGGCCGCCACCGAGGGCGTACCCGAAGACGGCGGCAATGGTGGGCTTGGGAAGCGCTTCGAGGCGGGCGACGACGTCCTTGAGGCCGGAGGATTGTCGTTCCTCCGCCTTGCCGTCGAGTGCGGTCCGGAAGCCGCTGATATCGGCACCGGCCGCGAAGGAGGGCTGCCCGGTGACCACAACGGAACGGATCGCCGGGTCTTCAGCCTTTCCAACGGCCTCGCCGATGTCGGAGATGAGATGGGCGTTCAACGCGTTGACCGGTGGACGGTTCAGCGTGATGACCGCGACGGCTCCGTCGACGGCGTAGTCGACCAGATTCACGGATCCTCCTGAGGGCGATTCTCCTCGAGGCTACTCGGACCGAAGAAGGTCCTCCGCCGCCCGCCATGGATCCACTCGACGGGCGACGACGTCGTCGAGCAGACCGTTGTTGAGCGGCCCGTCGGTGGCGGCGATGCGCACCCGCAGCGCGGCCGATGCCGCCGATTCGAGCTCATGGCGGGCCCGCAGCGCCCGCCGTTCGGTCAGCTCACCGGAGGCCAGGAGGTGGGCACGATGTGCCACGACGGCCTCCCACACGTTCGCAACACCTTCATCGTGAACAGCCACCGTCCTCACGATGGGAGGTCGCCACGGTCGAGCCGTCCCCACATCGAGCATCTGTGCCAACTCTCGTTCCGTCTCATCGGCGCCTAGCCGATCCGCCTTGTTCACAACGAACACGTCACCGATCTCCAACAGGCCCGCCTTGGCCGCCTGCACAGAGTCGCCCCAGCCGGGGTTGACGGCCACGACGATGGTGTCGGCGGCGGTTGCGACCTCGACCTCGGCCTGACCGACCCCGACCGTCTCGATGATGATCTCATCGAACCCCAAGGCGTCGAGCACGGCGACCACTCGTGGCGTGGCTCCGGCGATTCCCCCGAGGTGGCCCCGGTTGGCCATCGAACGCACGTACACGCCCGGATCGTCCACATGGGCCTGCATCCGCACCCGATCACCGAGAATCGCCCCACCGGTGAACGGGCTCGACGGATCGACGGCCACAACGGCGACGTCGCGCCCCCGCCTCCGGATCTCCCCGATCACCCCCGCTACCAACGTCGACTTGCCGGCGCCGGGGGCGCCGGTGAAGCCGGTGGTCATGGCATTGCCCCCGCGGGGGTAGAGCAGCTGCAACACTTCCCCGCCGCGAGGAGCGTGGTCCTCGACGAGAGTGATCAACCGGGCCAGGGCGCGTCGGTTGCCGTGCTGGGCTTCTTCGATCAGGGCAGTGACGTCCCGGGTCATCCGGCGAGCCTAGAGACCGATCGCGGCGCCGGGTCAGATCGCCTCGACCTCCGAGACACCCGGGACCCGATCGCGCAAGATCCGTTCGATGCCCGCGGTGAGCGTCATGGTCGACAGGGGGCAGCCGCCGCACGCCCCGACGAGCTGGATCGTGACCTTCCCATCCTTCGTTCCGAGGAGAACGAGGTCTCCGCCGTCGGCTTGGAGGGCCGGGCGAATGTACTCGAGGGTGGATTCGAGCGCGACGAGGTCGATGTCGTCGCTGCCGTCGAACGATGGCTCGTCGACCGGTGAAGCGATCTCCACCACGCTGTTCTGTGTCTCGTGAGAATCGGTCATGGCTCCGTCGGTTTCGCTGTCTCCCAAACTACCGGGCTCTTCGTCGCTATCGGGTCTCGCGGCCTCGGCCCGAGTGCCACCGGCATGCTCCGAGTGGCCCGCATCGATCTACTGTGGCCAGGGCCGGCCGACGAGATCGTCCACCACCGCCTGGGCCTTGTCGGGGCCCACGATCTGGACGCCACCGACGAAGCTGCGCAGGTTCCAGACCCCGGCCGGCATGGTCCCTGCCACGACTCCATTCAGCCGGATCTCGAAGTCGCCGGTCGCCTCGACCACGACCTCGCCTTCTCCGACGTCGAGCCCGACGACGAGATCGTCGGGCACGTACTCACCACCGTCGAGCGGCGCCAAGCCCGTGTAGTAGTGGCTCAGGATCTCGACGTAGTCGGATCCGTTGTCTGCCATCGCCTTGGCTCCCCATTGGCTCATGCCGACGCCGTGGCCCCAGCCCTCACCGACGACCAGCACCAACCCGGTGTCGGGGATCTCCTCGGGCGCCAGGAAATCCGTGAGAGAACGCGGGATCTCACCGCCTCCGTCTTCATCGAATTCGACGTCGTAGGCGTAGGACGGGAGCGCTTGGGGCAGGCGCCGGTCCTCTTCGGTCCGGGCAGGGAGCAGGCCGGGGTAGAGGTCGGGCCCGTGCTTGTTCATGACCCCCTTGAGATCGGTCGCCGGGATGGAGATCAGGCCATCGGTCGTCACCACTCGCAAGCGGGCCTTCCCCTGACCTTCGGGTGGTCGATCCATCTGCACGGACACCAGCTCCCCGCCAACCTCGTTCCCGGCCCGAGCCAGGAGCTGCACGAACGCCCGACTCGGCAGCTCGAACGCCCACTCGTCGAACGGGCTCACTCCCGCCTCCGGCGAATCCACCGGCTGCAGATACGACACCGCGGAACCGCCCCAGACGTCCTGGTTGGCCAGGGTGCGCGACCCGGCACTGGCGCTGTACACAGCTTGGGCGGGGCGACCGCCGGACATGAGGAGCTCACCCTCAGTCGCTTCGATCGCGGCCAGCCAGCGGTCGCCGTCGGGCCCGTCGATGAGACCGGTCCCTGCGTAAACCTGGCACGCGCTGGTGGCGCAGATGTCGTACCCGTATCGGGCACCATTGCCGGAGCGACCACCCAGGAGCGTCCAGGCCAGGTAGGTACGAGCGGCCACCACCTGCGCCGCGAGTGCCTCTTGAGGCCATCCGAACGGCACCTCACGAAGCCCACTCAGGTAGTCGTCGAGGCTCACCAATTCGGTGACGATGAAACCGTCCCCCGCGGCCCGCAAACGCAGATGCCCGCCGTAGGAGCGGTCGCCCATCATGATTCGCGTGCCGGGGCGAGGGATCAGGTCGACCTCGGCGACACCGCTGTCGACCGACACCGTCGCCCCGACCGGGGCGACGGTGGTGGCCAGCGCGAACAGCACCAAGACAACCACCAGGAAGCGACGCATCGGACCTCTTATACCGCCGACCGGGCACTAATCGCGGGATTCACGGCGTTGCCGGTCCGCGCTCCGGATCTCAGAGGCGCTCGATGCGGGCACCCAAGGCAGCGAGCTTCGGAATGAGCCCGTCGTAGCCCCGATCCAGATGCTGAGCATCGGTGACGATGGTCTGTCCGTCGGCGCGCAGGCCGGCGATGACGAGGGCCGCCGCAGCTCTGATGTCACAGCCGTCGACCTCACAGCCGCTCAGCGTGTCCACCCCGCGGATCACGACGTGCTGGCCCTCGGCGTGGATGTCGGCGCCGAGCCGATTGAGCTCACCGAGGTAGCGGAACCGTGAGCTGTAGACGTTTTCGGTCATGATCGAGGTTCCGTCGGCGATCGACAGCAACGAAACCATCTGCGGATGCATGTCGGTGTGGAAACCGGGATAGGGAAGCGTGGCAAAGTCGACGGGATCGGGGCGATCGGGACCCTGGACGGTGAACGAGTCCAACCCCACGTCGATCCCACAGCCCGCCGCCTCGAGCTTGGCGAGCTCCATCCGGAGGTGTCCGGGGATGCTGTCGCGAACCGTCACGGCTCCCCTGGACATCGCCGCAGCAACGGCGTAGGTCCCCGCCTCCAGCCGGTCGGGCACCACCCGGTGGTGGGCCGGCGATAGGTTGGAGACACCATGGATCTCGATGGTCGAAGTGCCGGCCCCCTCGATCTTGGCTCCCATCTTTCGCAGGTATTCCGCCGTGTCTTCGAGCTCTGGCTCCCGGGCAGCGTTGCCGATGGTCGTCGTGCCATGAGCCAGCACCGCAGCGAGGAGCAGGTTCTCGGTGGCGCCCACCGACGGGAATTCGAGAAAGAGGTCGGTGCCGTGGAGTCCGTCCGGAGCACGGGCGACCAGGACCCCGTGAACGAGCTCGAATACCGCACCCATGCTTTCGAGTCCCTCGAGGTGCATGTCGATGGGTCGAGATCCGAAATCGTCGCCTCCGGGCAAGGCCACTCTCGCCTCGCCCGTTCGAGCAAGGAGCGCGCCGAGAATCAGGATCGACGCCCGCATCTGCCGCACCAGGTCGAGCGGCGCCTCCGGGTTGGGGCGCTCAGGAACGGTGATGTGCAGCGATTGGCCTTCGTGACGGCATCGGGCACCCGCGTGGTCGAGCACCCGCCCCATGATCGCCACGTCGGCGATGCTGGGAACGTTGTCGAGATGGTGCACGCCCGGGGCGAGGAGCGCCGCCACCATGTGCTTCAACGCTGCGTTCTTGGCACCGAGCACACGGATCTCACCCTCCAAGACGGCACCGCCGGTG
>Ga0209456_10001649_pt1 | contig 10747 bp, 2 predicted proteins | sample COG_11_FD_184755 | JGI IMG/M metagenome (GOLD analysis project Ga0209456, IMG submission 184755) | Pelagic marine sediment microbial communities from the LTER site Helgoland, North Sea, for post-phytoplankton bloom and carbon turnover... | ecosystem: Environmental > Aquatic > Marine > Neritic...
TCAAGGTTGTCTACCACGGTAGCGATCTTCGCATCAAAAGTAGTGGCTACCCCATCTTCATCCGTATATGTAAAGGTACCGTTGCCGTTGTCTACCAAAGTAGAAATAGAGGTATCGCTTATCGTTGTAGTGTTTCCACCGGCATCGGTAAAGTCATATGTACCGTCGCCATTGTCTACAAGGGCTACCGTACCGGCTGCCGCATTGATCTCATCAATAGCAGCTTGCACATCCGTGGCCGTTAAACCCGAAGTGGTATTGTCATAAGGGTTACTACCGGCATTGGTATCAATATTTTGGGTAGCTCCTGTTTCATCCGTATAGGTATAGGTACCATCGGCATTGTCTACCAAAGTAGAAATAGAGGTATCGGTTATCGTTGTAGTGTTTCCACCGGCATCGGTAAAATCATATGTACCGTCACCATTGTCTACAAGGGCTACCGTACCGGCTGCCGCATTGATCTCATCAATAGCAGCTTGCACATCCGTAGCTGTTAGACCCGAAGTAGTATTGTCATAACTAACTTCAGCTGCCGTCTGGTCATCAGTACCCACAAGACCTGATAAATCTACTGTACGTGTGTTGCCATCTTCAATGGTAATAGAAAGGATATTACTCGCGTCTATACTAAGAGCAGTAATTGTCTGGTCGTCTGTATTGTCCAAATAAGGTGTTAGGTCTACCGTACCACCATCTTCCAATGTAAGGGTATTACCCACCAAGGTAAGAGCCTGGTCATCAGTTCCGGTATTACTTAAGGATGATAAATCTACCGTTACAGTATTACCATCTTCTATATCCAATGATAATATATTGGTTGCCCCATTAAAACTAAAATTCTGAAGTTGCTGGTCATCTGTTGATGTTAACTCCCAGCTATCACCGTCCCAAAAATATATGGTTCCTGTGTTTGTGTTTACATAAATATCACCTGTATCCGCGCCCGAAGGATTGATTGCCCCTGGTACAGTGACTGCGGTCCCACTTAGAACTTCGCAGTTACACTGATCCTGCAGCGTAACCGTGGTTTGCGCAAAAGCAAATCCGGATACCAGAAATACTATTAATAAGAGTCTTAATTTCATGACTTTATTTTTACCTAATATTTTTTTTTAACTTAATAGTTCTAACTGTATAATAAACCTTGTTTGGCTGTCTCCCATTATATGATCTGGATCATATTTTTATAAGAGATTAACCAATATTAAATTGACAAATGGGTATATCTTTTTCCGGACAGAAAAGAAATTTGTTTAGGCAGGAATAAATAGTTCCTAGGTCCGTAGAGAACCGAAGCCTGATTAAACTTCATTAAGTCGGTCAAGTTATTCATAATCTGGGGGATGGATTAATCCATCAATCAATAGTTTATTATTCAAACAGTTTAATTACACTTTACAAAATTAACCCTATGACTACGACAGGAAAATAATTGTTGTGTAAGTGGCATTATCCAGAGTCTAGGGTTAAATAATTGAGGTGTTCATCGAAAATTTTACTTTTTTCTTGCAAAATTCGTTGGTCGATCATCCGGCTTATAGCAACACTTACCGAAGGGCAAAGTGTAAGAAAAATCCTTATTGATGCTTTTTTTTGGAGTAAAACTCAGCTTAATTTTTGTTAACTCTGTAAGTGATTTTTCTATTGGTTAACACCGTATTTACACGAATGCTTAGGGTCATAGAATTGGAAGTAATTGTGCTACAAATATACATGGTATTAGATAGTATAACCCGATACTGATTACCATCATCTGAAGCTGATGCATTGGTAATTACCAGGGTATTTGTGGAAGTTCCACTATGGATACCAGTATCTGACAAATCTACCCAGGTAGCTCCATTATAGATTTGCCATTGATACGTATCCGCGTCAGAAGCAACCACAAAAATAGTGGTATCGCAGCCTGGGCATACAGTGGTATCTACGGGCTGGGTTGTGATGGAAGGGGCAGTATCTGCTTCCATATAGTCCGGTGTACTATTAGAATCTATATCTGCTGGTACCGAATATGCGGCTGATGTTACCCTACCCTGACCATCGGTTGCCGGAGGGTCCCCTGTATCATAGTATTCATTATCGCCGCCATCGGCATTGGCATCATTATAGGCTTCATTTGCATCACTGCAGCCATCATCGTCACTGTCTGTATCCAGATAATCCGGAAGTGCTGTTGCATCAGAATTAACAATGGCATAATTAATTATGCCGCTTTCTGCTACAGTTTCTACAATATCTGCCAAACCGTTTACTCCATATATGCCGTTAACCAGCCCATTGGTGTGTGGCCGGTTATGGCCTGCCTCTACTGCATCATATACCCCATCATTATCGCTGTCTAAATCCTTATCGTCAGTAACACCGTCACCATCGGAGTCACATGAAGGTGGGCGGCTAGCCGTCCAAATAATTGCCCTAACCAGCAGATCTTCTCCGGCGGCATTGAAACCTCCATTAGCATTGCCATGCGGGACAATAGCCCTTCTCCCCGGGGCAATCCCGACATCCATAGCATCGTCCTTTTCCCAAACTGCCATAGATACTTCCCCGTTTGGATGCCTCCCTAATACGGTTCCGGAAGCCAAGCTTGCTGAACGATACGAACCGTCTCCGATATCATTATTTCCTAAAGATAAACCTAATGTAATAGGGTGGGAAATATCAATTATATCAACAATATTTGTCGCATTCGAGACGCCAGAATTAGCTCCTAATATTTCGTCGTATAAAGCGGTCTCGCTAGTTATTACCCCTTTTTCTGTAGTAGTCATATTGGCTACATTGGCAAAAGCGGTACCGCTGTTGGCATCCTCATAAATAAAAGTGGCATCATAATTATTAGCGTTCCCACCAACATCATCATCCACTACTGTAACGGTATGACCCAATGCTAATAATTTATTTATAGTATTTTGTTCTTCGGATGCTGCCGCTCCCTGAGTTACCCACAGGATTGAATAAGAACATTCAAGTGAATCCGGAATACCATCGTTATCATCATCCAGATCTGTTCTATCCGGTACCGTATCATCATCCGTATCCGCATAAACAGCAACATATACTGTTGCCGTATCTTGTTCTGAGGTAAATGTACAATCTGCATTATCCCTCATGGTATATGTAAATTGATCAGTACCAAAATACCCGGGTGCAGGGGTATAGGTTACTGTCCCGTCCCCGTTCAATACAGCTGTGCCGTTTGCCGGTGCGGTTACTGACAATACTTCCAAAGGTTGTGATTCGGGGTCGGTATCAACGCCGTTTCCATTATCAGCCAAGGGATCAAAATTAACATTGCTATTTTCAACAACGGTGATGAAATCGTCCGCTGCCACCGGGGGTAAATTGCCAGAGTCAGGAAAAACATCCAAAAGATTAATGCTCCCGTTAAAATAGTCGATGGGCCGTAATTGTTGTCTTACTACAATTCTACCAGATGAGGTTCTTGGGAACGATACTTCTACTACAATGAAGGTATTTGGTCCTCCTGGCAACCCAAAGTGGATACGCCCGGGGCCTTGTGTACCATGCCCATAACCCCCATTCACTTCACGGGTGCCTGAAATTACGTTCCCATCACAATCCAATATTTTGGAGGTTGCTCCCACTCCAAATCGTTCTTCCGTATTAATAAGGCCAAAGGCGTCCCTATCCTCAGTGATATCTATATAGAGGTGATTAGGTCTGCTTGCTGCGGGCAAATTATTTATATATAGTCTATTATTTCCTGTTCTATTGGCATATAGATCCAAATCTCCATCCTGATCAATATCAATAAATGTGCAACCTTCACCTGCAGCTGCATTAAATGTGAGCCCTGAATCCACAAAGGTCATTGCCCCTTGATTATAGTAAAGTTTACTGGTACTACTTCCGGTAAGAAATATGTCTATATCCCCATCGTTATCCACATCCCCACAGGCCAAACCTTCTATTTGTCCAGAAAAATTTATAGGTATTCCGGTACCTGCACCTAGCGCTGTCCATGTACCATCCCCATTGTTCCGATGTATTTGGTTGTTACCATTTTCCGTCCAGAAGAGATCAAAATCCCCGTCGTTATCAAAATCATAAAAAGCCACAGCTCCTTTGTTACTGTTAAGGGCCTGATCTATATCCACCCCGTTTTGGAAAGCCCCTCCCAGGTTGGTAAACAAATCTACCTGGTCGCGCTTTCTAACTACAATATCTACCCAACCATCATCATTAAAATCCGTTGCCGATCCGTAATCCCCATCGGTGGCATCCTGTACCAATCCCAATGGCCAGGTTGCCGGATTTCCGACATTGTAGGGAGGTAATGGACTATCAGCCTTACGCGTGACATGGGTAAAGAAACCATTGCCGTCATTTTGAAGAATATCAATCCCAAAATTATGGTTGTCCACAAACAGATCCAGATCCCCATCGCCATCATAATCCAGTGCACCGGCGCCTTCGGTGTTCATACCATCCGTAAGGGTAGTAAATCGTTGACTGGGTGTGGTACCACCAAGTCCATCACCAAATATATTTGTAGCCGGGTGTTGAAGATATATTCTTAAATCATTGTGTTTGTTCCTAAAGATATCGGGGTAGCCATCATTATTGAAATCCACAAAAAGGGCGGTGCGTTCTAAATTTCCCCCACTGAAGTCTGGAGCCAGCGCAGCCGTTTGATCGGAAAAACTTCCACCGTCATTTCTTAATAAATATCCTGATCCGTTTCTGTTTATGACCAAATCGAAATCGCCATCCAGATCGTAATCAGCCCAGGCGTGGCCTCCATCCTTGGTACCACCAATGTTAATACCATAGGCAGCTGCACTTTCTGTAAAGGTGGTTTGTGAGTAGCTCACATTAATGCATAGGAAAATGTACACAGAGGAAATTATGACTGTGTAATTTAACTTGTGCCAAAAGAATCTTCTCTTCATTTCGGAATTCTGTTATTTTATTGCTAACAAAATCAAATGATTAAACCAATGCGTGTATTGGTTTTGCGCAGTAATGGGGAATGCCTTGGCAAATAATTAAAAATAAATCCCTTGCCAGGATAACTACATAACAAATTTTGTTATTCTCATTTAGAAGAGGAAATAATTGTTGTAAAGACCATTAATAGTACCGTAAAACTAGTGGGATATGTGGTTATACACAGTTTTACTGTTCAAAACAGCAAGAAAAATTAATTATAAAAGCTTGTTTATTAACTACTTATAATCAATTTTTGTAAGAATATTCAAACAGGATTGTTCAAATTTTAATTTTGGTTTGCCCTGTAGGTTATTCTCCTATTGGTTATCACCGAATTAACATTTACCGTTAGGGTTGAAATATTGGAAATAGTTGGACTACAAACATAATTCAGGTTAGATATGGCTACCCTATATTGGTTGCCATTTTCTGCTGTAGTAGCATTGGTAAGCGTTAGCGTATTAGTGGTAGTACCGCCATAAATGCCTGTATCATTTAAATCTACCCAAATGCTACCGTTGAATAATTGCCATTGATAGTTATCCACATTAGTTGCCACTACTGAAAATGAGGTATTGCAGCCGTGACAAATGGTTGCATCAACGGGCTGAGTGGTAATAGCAGCAGCAAGTACCTCAACGTAATCCTTGGTTCCATTACTTCCGGCGTCGGCAGGAACGGGATATGTAGCGGCAGTAACCCTTCCCTTAGAATCTACCGCAGGCGGAACTCCTAGCCCAAAATATTCATTATCACCACCATCGGCATTGGCATCGTTATAGGCTTCATTGGCATCGCTACAGCCATCATCATCACTGTCTGTATCCAAATAATTGGGTGGTGGTGTACCATCTGTATCGATAATCGTATAATTTAAAGTGCCGCTTTCCGGAGCGATTTCCACAATATCAGCCAATCCATTCGCACCATAGGCACTAGTGACTACCCCATTAACATGCGATTGATTATGACCAGCTTCCACAGCATCGTAAATACCATCGTTATCCGCATCCAAATCCAGGTGGTTGGCTATCCCATCTGAGTCTTTATCAATTCCATAGGTAACAGGATTTACATAATTGGTGATGCAGGCAAATTCAATGGCATGTTGCCTTCCACCGGCAGAAGCTCCCGGCACTCTGGCCACGGCACCCACCCTGATAGACATTTCGGACTTGGAATTGTAGTTGACACTAAAGTTTACCTGAGGATTTCCATTACCTGCACCAGGATAATCATTCGGGCCTGCCGTGCCTATAACCCAGGAACCATTCGTATTCATGTTGAGTTCTGTTGGGTTAGACGTGGTATAAGTTGCAGGATTATCGGCCCAATTTTGTTCCCCATAGTTTGCACCCCCATCGATATCGTTGAAATTCATGAAAAATTTGGGAATTACCACAGGGGTCGATCCGCCGGTTGTAACAAAGTTAAATTTATACCTAACATATGCCTGGTCTCCAATATTTGGAAGATTAAATGCAGTCTGGGGCTTAAAGGATGCGGGATCAGCAGAATTGTTATCTATATTGGGTACAGTTGCATTAAATAATTCAACTATGGTAACCAGTGCATCCGTGCCGGCAGTTATGTTGGGAAATCTGTACACCGCTCCTTGCGATAAGGGTGAGCCACTTTCCAAAGTGGGCACTGTACTAAAATCCAATACCGTTTCTCCCCCGCAGGGCGGCTGGGAATTACTGGCTACTGTATTTAATTCATCGAAATCAGGAATACCGTCATTATCATCATCCAGATCGATCTGATCAGAAATACCATCACCATCACTGTCGAAACTAACGGTAAAACTTAGGTTTTCAACATCTGTAACTGTATTTTCATACCCTTCCTTTGCAGTAGTCTCAATATCATAATCTCCGGCGAATCCTGTGGTGTCCCAGGAATATTCATAGGTTTTTGAACAAGCAGTACTCGCTACCTCTGTAGCAGAAACCAGGGTCCCTGGCGAAGGAATGTCAATATCTACAGCAGTAATATCATAGGAGCCAAAAGGATCTGTTACTTCTACACGACTATAGACAATATCTCCGGGGTAGGCATTGGTTATAATATTCCCACCGGGATAGGGTGCATCATAAACATTGTTAGAAACTATATCTATATATGATGAAGTGGGTAATTCTATTTTTGATGGTTTTGTTTGGCTGTCATAATCTATAGAAAAACCGACTCCAGCCTCAGCTGAGGATACAAAGAGATTAATTGCTTCTCCTGCAGGTATTATAGAATCTGCTCCTAATATTCCAGTCCAGGTCAGGAGACCGCTAGCGGCGTTATACGAAGGATTAGGAAGGGTGGCGATTGTGTTTGTACAATTAGTCCGTAATGCAGCTGTTATGTTGGGATTTGCAGGCATACTGCCACTAGAAACACTTACATAATTGGTTATGGTTATGGGCTGACCCGCTTTAATTGTAAAGGGGCTGCAAAAAGCAGGGGTTTGATTAAATGAGATTCCTCCTGAAATATAAGAAACACGTAGTGTTGGTGGCGTTCCCGAAGTGGTTTCCCTGCTATCATAGGTAGCTTCTCTATTACCCATTCCTCCTGATGCCTGATAAACTCCTAGGGCAATACCATTATTTACTTCTGCACCCGAAACCCAATCACTAACCAGGCAAGTTAAAGGCCAAATTTGAATGCCTTCAGAATCTACATTTATTGTTGATAATGGAGTACCGGCATCCGAACCAGGGCCTATGGCACCAGTTTCACTCCAGTCTTCAGTAGCTGTCCTTTTTTCCCAATTGGATTCTCCATCATCCCCACATTCAGAGCCCTCATCCCAGGCATCTGAATTACCTATTTGAAAAACACTGACATCCATATTGGCACCATCTGTACAGTTCAATCTGAGTTCTGCAGACAAAATAAGTGCGCCTGATGGGATGGAGGAAAGGTCGAACTGAAATAATGCTCTTTGAATATCTGTGGTTTCCCGATCTATAACAATTTCATCGCACGTACCGTAGTTTTCATCATCTTTTTTCTTTTTTATACCGGTATCCTTTATGGCTATAAAATCAGTATTAACTGTTGAGCCTATCGATAATACTGGTGAGCTAACCGTTGTGGCATCAGCTGTGGCAACCGGATCTATTCTATCTAATGCCTGGGATGGATCAGAAAGATAAAGATGTTTGTTTACGACACCAGGGGGTAAACTTGCGCTTGTTCCCTGAACCAAAACATTATCTATGGTATAATTTTCATTGGCAGCGGTATTATGGAATTTTGCCCTGATCTCCAATGTTGCGCCGGATAATCCGGGAATAGTATAGGTCGGAGCAATTGGTTGTGCTGCCGAACCGGAAGCGCTGACCACGGTTACCCAACTGCCTCCATCAATCCTATATTCTAATGTGAAGTTATCCTGTGATCCCCCACTGTCCTCAAAATTGGCCACATTAAAAGCTCCTACATCCAAACTAAAAGTTACATTGCTAAAGCCATTAATATTAATGGGATCTGTTACCCAAATTAAAGGGTTGGCAAGCGTAGAACCGGCTACATTGCTCGTATTACTGGCCAGGATGAGTCCTCCTGAGACCGACGCACCGAACTGCGAATTCCAATTTACAGGGGAAGTACCTATACCTGTGCCGGTTATTGTACCATTGGAATAGGAGTTAAAATCCTCTGCCCAGATAGTCGTTTGTGCATTTAAACCTGCAAAAAAAAGAAGGCTTAACACAAATACCAACTTGCAGGTAAATTTATAAACCACTTTGTGGGCAATTCTTTCCATTTTTAGTAAATCTACTTTCTGGAGAATAGGTATTACTGTCCAGAGAGAATACTTCAACATACAAATTTAATTTTCTGATTGCCAAAGCAAAATAAATGTTGCGTAGAAGGAATATTCAATCACCAACTATGACGTAGCTGTGGTTTTGTTTAACTAAAATATCCTTAATTAATTATATATACTTGTATATAAACTATTTAACAAAGTATAAATTTTTAAGTTTTAATCAAAAAGAACAAAAGTGGCTAGTTGCCATTAACCCTGTAGGTGATCCTCCTGTTGGTAATTACGGTATTCACCCTTACAGAAAGTGTCACCAGGGCCGTACTGCACAGGCCATGCGTATCACAGACCTCATAAGTGAAGGAATCAGTACCGCTAAAACCCGTATCCGGTGTATATGTAAAACTCCCGTCGGTGCTCAACACCAGGGTACCATTGCTCACATCTACTATTGGTGTGGTTGTGACTGTGAGTGTGTCTCCCGTATCGCTGTCTGTATCATTTGTCAAGATCCCAGGAGCATTCACTACTAAGGGTACACCTATTGTTGCATTGTAATTGTCATCAACCGCACAGGGAATAGACCATACACCGAGGATATCAGCAGGGTCAGTTACAGGAGTACAACCTGCAAGAGGGGCAATGCCAAGCTGGTAATCTCCAGGGGTATCTATCAGAACATTATCCAATCCTACCCCGGAAATTTGTGATAATCCATTATCCGGAAAGACCACACCGGGTGTTAAAGAATACCAGACGTACTCGGCTGAAGTGGAGATAAACTCAGCTTGTAATGTTCTTGTTTCACCTGTTGTACAGGAATCAAATCCTCCGGGATCCACAATGGCTGTATTGACCTCCGTACCTGAGGCAGACCCGAGGAAATCATATGGGCCCGAAAAGTCCTTAAGCGTCGAGGTAAATGAAGAGGAGCTTCGGGATTTGGTAATTACTGCGCTAAAGGGAGAATCGCAGGCTGCACCTGTTCCGAATAATGCCCTCGGATCAAAACCAAGTTGAGTAAAATTCAAGGCTACCTCAGCAAAATAATCGTTATTATAATTCACCGTATAACCGGAGGTATTGGTTGTACCCCAGGGCGGTGCGCTGGTGATCGCGGGATTTACTTTACTTAATAATGCACCGGCGGGTACCACAATTTGACCATATCCATATGTACTCCCCCCAGCAATACTACTACCCCAGACAAAAGTTGAAGTGCCCCCAGGCGAGTTTCCCGGGTCAAAAATAGATCGATCAATCCATAATCTAACCTCCACACCTGATACGCCACTTCCCCCGTATGAAAATCCGATAATCATATCTCCGATAGTCGTAACATTTCCATCTCCATCAAATCTCCAGGCAGTATGACCTTCATCAGGACCTGAATTAACAAAAGATGACCCGACAATTTGCATTTCGGATACGAATAATTCGAAATCTATAAAGTGGTTTCCTGTAGTAGCGAGGGTGGATATCATAAGATCTACCCAGAGATCGTCTGTAACATCAATTCCATCTCTTCTCATATGCACGCCACAGTCGACAAGGTCTGTTTTGGCAGGCAAAGGCCCGGGGGAAGCAGACCAGGTTGTCATTGGGTTGCCACCATTTTTACCTGCAGAGAAAGTGGTTTGATCTAGTGAAGACCGGTTGACATAATCCCTGCCATAACGTGTACTGTACCAGATATACCCATTATTGGTCCCGTAATTCGGGATACTTTGTCTAAGATCAAATGCAATATTATTTTCGGCGGCAAGCTGGGCCACATAACCCATGGCCGCTGCAGTAGCCTCATCAACCACCCCGGCACCTGAAACGCCGTCATAGTACCAGTCATCGGTACCTACACCAGAGGTTGCATCCCCTGAATAAGCGTCTGCTTCAATACCAAAATTAGCCCCTACACCAACCTGGGTCCGGACAACCTGTGGTAAGCATAGAGCTAAAAAAAGTATCGGCAACGGGATAATCCTGTAAACCGCCCGACTTAAACTACACCATTTGATC
>Ga0209456_10001650_pt1 | contig 10745 bp, 8 predicted proteins | sample COG_11_FD_184755 | JGI IMG/M metagenome (GOLD analysis project Ga0209456, IMG submission 184755) | Pelagic marine sediment microbial communities from the LTER site Helgoland, North Sea, for post-phytoplankton bloom and carbon turnover... | ecosystem: Environmental > Aquatic > Marine > Neritic...
GACAAACGCTTTGTTGACCTGGCAAGTGAACTGGATTCTATAGAAGTGGGGAAACAGGATTTTAAACAAACCAACAGACTCTCCTATATTGAAGCAGATGCCGGGGTAACCCTGCAGCGGAAATCAGAGGCAGAGGATGAAGTAGCCCTATTGGAAAACCAGATCTCCTTATCTAAACTATTAAAAGAGACCGTAATTAACCAGGCGGAATACAGTTTATTACCGGCTGACATTGGGCTGGAAAATTTGAGTTTAAACAGTCTTGTTGCCAATTATAATGAACTGGCCATAGAGCGGGATAAGTTGTTACCCACTGTGGGAGTTAACCATCCGACATTAAGAACAATTTCAGGGCAGTTGGAACGTGCGAAGGTAAATATTATTAAAACTGTAAATATTTATCAAGCTCATCTAAGAACTTCCCTGAGTCAATTTAGACGTGAGAGTAGTCGCGCCGGTGCCGTATTCTCGGAACTTCCGGAACAGGAAAAAATGCTTCGCGGCATTGAACGTCAGCAAAGCATTAAAGAACAACTTTTTCTTTTATTGCTTCAAAAACGCGAAGAGGCGGCCATTAACATGGCAACGACTACGCCATCCATAAAGGTGGTAGATTACGGTTTAACGAGCAGTAAACCTCTCTCACCCAGGAGAAGAATAGTTTATCCCGTATCATTAATGATCGGGATGTTATTGCCATTTCTGGTACTGTTTATTAAGTTTTCATTGGATACTAAAATCTACGATCGCACGGATTTGGAAAAGTTAAGCCCGGATATCCCTGTGCTGGCAGAAATTCCATTTCTAAAAGGAGAAAAAAGCATAAAAGGATTCCATGACCGCTCTATCCTGGCCGAATCTTTCAGGATGTTAAGTACCAGTATTAATCATCACTTGCCGGAGAAAGAAAAAGATACAGGCCAGATACTTTATGTAACCTCTGCCATAAAAGGGGAAGGAAAGACTTTAGTGGCTTTTAATCTTGCTATGGCCTATGCCAGTTTAAAAAAACGGGTATTGTTGGTCGGGGCCGATCTTAGAAACCCCCAACTTCATTTGTATCTCGATGTCCTTAAAAAATCTAAAGGGCTTTCTGAATATCTTTCAGACTCATCTATGAACTGGGAGAATGTTATAAATAAGGGGGTTAGTAATGACCTTAATATCAAGGTCTGCTACAGTCGCCAAATGCCCCCAAATGCCCCCGAACTACTTTCGGGCGAAGGCTTTGAAAAATTTATCAATGCAGTTAAAAAAGAGTTTGATTATATCATAATAGATACGGCCCCCACTTTATTGGTAACAGATACCATGCTGATCTCTAAGTATGCAGACCTAACGCTCTTCGTAACCCGTGCCGGGTTTACAGATAAGAAATTGCTGGACTACTCCAAAAACCTTGGCAAAACCAATAAGTTGAAGAATATGGCTTATGCCCTGAATGATGTGGGCTTTGGGAAAGCAAGGCATTATAATTACGGACATGGATATGGGTATGGCTCGGATAAAAAGTGAGCCCTGGTATAGTTTACTAAAGTCTTTATAGAAGCCATAGTAGAGTTGTTCATAATTTCAGTAAAAGTCACAGCTATTTTTTATTACTACTTTATTTAAAAGGTGTTAGCTGGCTTGTTAAGATTGAGTATTAAATGCCATTGCACCTATTTTAGTCCTGAATTTTACTTACAAAATACATTTTCATCAGCCCCTTGTTTTTAACCTCAATTTCACCCCTGCTCTCGCAGTCAAAGTTGTCTTTGATCAAAACAAAAGTGTTTTCTGTTACATTGATCTTTCCTGATTGCGAATTAGATTCCATACGGGAGGCCATGTTTACTGCGTCACCCCAAATGTCATAGGCAAATTTTTTGGTGCCTACTACGCCTGCTACCACCGGCCCCGTATTGATGCCAATACGGATATCAAAATGAGTCCGGTTTGTGGGGTTCAGGGTCTTGGCACGATTTTCAAATTCGATCATTTCCAGGGCCGCGTGCACCGTTTTAGCAGCGTGGTCCTTAGTAGGAAAGGGAAGGCCACCGGCGCACATATATGAATCCCCGATGGTCTTGATCTTTTCCAGACCGTACTTTTCAATGATCTCATCGAACTTTGAGAAATAATAGTCTACCGTTTCCACCAATTTTTCAGGAGCCAGATTATCCGCATAATGCGTAAATCCCTTAAAATCAGTAAACATGATAGATACGGAATTAAACTTTTTGGCTTTAACCTTGCCCCGCTGCTTTAATTCTATGGCTGTTTCTTCGGGAAGGATATTCAATAACAACTCGTCCGACCTGTTCTTTTCCTCTTCGATAATATTCTTGGTTTTCTTTATAAATATATTGCGCCTGTATAGTCCCATGGCCAGGAAGAAAACCAATATTAGCACTATAATGGAAACATAAATAATGGTTTTTTGCCTTCGGTCTTTTAACTGCTGTATTTCAGATTCTTTCTCCAGCAGATCTACTTCTACCTGCTTCTGAGAAACTTCATAATCTGTCCGCAGATCGGCCATTTGCTTAACAGATTCAATATTCAGAACACTATCGCGGTATACGATGTGATTCTTGTAGTAACTGTTAGATTCTCTATAGTTTCCGGCCTGTTCATACAGTTCGGAAAGTTGCAAATTGGCCTCACTGATCTGATCTTTAAGGCCATACTTAAGGGCCAATTCCAAACTTCTTTGCGCGTAGCTTAGAGCAGTGGCCCGGTCATTCTTTTTTAAATAGATATCGGACATATAGGTCAGGTAGACAGAAATGGGGTAGTAATCCTGCAGCTCTTCAAGAATCGCAATCGCTTGATTGATATTCGCTTCTGCCCGCTCATCCTTTCCCTGTTCTGCATAGACCATCCCAATGTTCCCTTTATTGTAGGCCGTACCAATTGGGTATTTGCTATTCCTGAAGATCTTATCTGATTCTTCAAAATAGATGAGTGCAGAATCCAATTTTCCATTAATAAAGTAATCATCCCCTGCATTGGTTAGCGCTGTTGCAACTTTCACAGTATCTTTTACTTCCCTAAAAATTTTGATGGCATTCTGATAATACTTGACGGCGTCGTCGTGATTACCCATTATTGAATAAACATCGGCAATAGCTAACTTTGCCAAGCCAAGGTCGCTTTTGGCCTCTTCACGGGTTGCTATATTTGCCGTTTCAAAATAAGATTTCAGCGCTTGGCTGAGATCACCTTTAAGTCTTAATGCATTGCCTTTTTCCGCAAATCCGGTAATAATATATTTTACAGAATCTGATGCTCTGGCGGCATCGATTAATTCGAGACTATAGGTAAGTTTTTTTTCTGCATCAGCCTGATTCTTAGTAATTTTATTTAAGATTTTTAGTTTATCCTCGTTCTTGTAATCACCTGATAGATAAATAGCTTCCAGACTATCTGCAACCGCTTGATTCTGACTATATCCGGCAAAGAAAATAAAATAAAAAAAGCCTATTAAAAAACAGACTTTTTTAAAGTATAGTTCTCTGAAACAAGGATCTCCTGGCATCATCGTATAATCATAGGTTATGGAATATCAATTTGGTGGTATAAGTTTTGGGTCCAATGTAAATTTTCCATTTCTTTTCCCCCCGTTATTACCATTAAAAACTGTAAAAGTAATGGTATATGTTTCCTCATCTTTAGGAGCGCTTATAACAGTACCTATAACGGTTTCAGGATATCCTCCGTCCCCATTAAGCTTAGGACGACCAAAAAGATCAGCTCCACCTTTATATTCTATTTTGGTAATATTGACAACGTCATTTGGATTGGAAACTGAAAGCCCTAACCAGGTTAAAGCTTCTCCCGCATCTATTGTGGTCGTATGCTTAGATGGGGAACTACCCATATCCTCCTGATGAAAAGAGCAGCATTCTTCTATGTTTTCCTTTGTGATATTAGCAGTTTCAACAAAAAGTATGATATTATGATTTTCCATAGTTAGTTGGTTTTAGCTTATTGATTAATACTTTTTTCTTCAAAAAAGATAAGAAGTTAAGGGTAATCTATTTTAAATTTAAGGACGAATAGGCCTTTTTACCTTCCCAATATAAGGTTTTTCTTACCGAAAGAAGTATAAATACGACATGAACGGAATATACAATTGCTGTAGATTCTGTGAATCGAAACCTCAATTACAAATACAAATGAATAAACCAAACAATAACAATAATTATTATAAATATAAAACTAAGAGCAAAGAACCTAATGGCGTGTGCTACATTTTTGAATTTCTGATCAATAATTTGGCTTTCAATATAAATTTGCTGACTTAATTGGGTGTAAAAATCTTCATCTTTGCCAAATATTTCAATCAATTTTTTGGAGAATTTCTCTATACTTCCGAATGCGTATACGGCATCACGAAAGAACAGTACATTTTTTTCATAATTCTTACTAATCTGAGGTTTAAAACACTTAAAACAGAAGAAGATAGAAATCAATGCGCTGAGCATCCAAAAACAGGTCAATGCAATAAAGAGGGAACCTTCCTGGAAAATTGGCTGAAGTTCTTCTAACCTGTCAAAAAACACCCCCAAAACTAATCCATGAAATGAAAATATAATACCCGCTTTGAGCTCAGATGCCCTGATTAGTTTTTCCAATCGCTCCAATTGTTCCCAATAATTATTAGGATCTTGTTTCGTTACTGAATTCTCATTATCTGCCATTCCTTATTAAGTACATTTTGAATTAATTAACGATTTAAATATACAATAAATCCATTTATGGTATTTAATTAAAAGTTGAAGGAAATAGATATTCTATTATCTTTATCTCAAGACCAACCAAAAATAAGTATGAAATTAACTATTACGAGCCAACGCCTCTATTCACTGGATGCCCTACGCGGATTTGACATGTTCTGGATCATTGGCGCAGAGGAAATATTTCATAAAATGGCAGAGATTACTAATTCGTCATTTTGGAATTCCTTATCCGGGCAGTTTATACATCCTGAATGGCACGGCTTTGCTTTTTACGATTTGATCTTTCCTTTGTTCCTTTTTCTTGCAGGGGTTGCCACGCCCTATTCTGTGGGGAAACAACTTGAAAAAGGAGTTAGCCGCAAATCCTTGCTGTTCCGAGTCATTAAAAGAGGCCTGGTCCTGTTTCTCCTCGGGGTTATTTATAATAATGGTCTCGAAATTCGGCCCCTGGAAGAAATTCGATTTGGAAGTGTTTTGGGGCGTATTGGCCTGGCCTATATGTTTGCAAACATTATATACCTCTATACCAAACAACGAGGCCAAATTATTTGGTTCTGCGCATTGCTTCTTGGCTATTGGTTCCTTTTAATGTTTAATTCGGCTCCCGGTTACCCCATGGGAGACTTGACTATGGAAGGTAATTTTGTCTCCTATCTGGACACCCTGATAATGCCCGGAAAATTGTATCTGGGCATACATGACCCTGAAGGTTTTGTATCCACAATTCCCGCCATCCCAACCTGTCTACTAGGCATTTTTGCGGGAAATTTATTGAAAAAAGGTGGTGTTGATAAACAAAAAGAAACTGCGGTCCGGTTGGTAGTTATTGGTATTATTCTCATTATCGTGGCTCAATTTTGGAACCTGGTTTTTCCAATCAATAAAAATTTATGGACCAGTTCTTTCACCTTGCAATGTGGTGGTATAAGCATGCTTTTAATGGCGGTTTTTTATTACATTATTGATATCCTGGGGCACAAAAAATGGGCGTTTTTCTTTAAAGTAATTGGTATGAACTCTATTTTGATTTATATGGCCGGTGGTTTTATAGATTGGGCGTATACCACATCGGCCTTGTTCAAATGGCTGGGTCAGCTTGTTGGGGATCCTTACAATGCTGTAGTTATGGTTTTGTGCTATATAGGGGTACAATGGGCATTTTTGTACGTGCTGTATAAAAAGAAAATTTTTCTGCGGGTGTGAAAATTTAACACACAAACCTGTTAGCAACAGGTTTTGTGTTTTTGCAAAGAAAGTTTTCTTACAAGCTGCCGTTCGGATTAGATCTTAAAACCTGTGGGAATTACTGCTCCCTTTTTAACCACTACAATACCATCTTTAATGACATATGTATCGGTTTCAATGTCTTCCAGATGCGGACCTCCATCAATACTAACATCATCACCTATACGGCAATTTTTATCAATGATGGCATTTTTTATAAAGCATCTCTCTCCAATTCCCATCAGTATTTTAATCTTGTTTTCTTCTATTTCTTCTAAAGTTTCATAGTAATCGCAGCCCATCATATAGGTATTGATAACGGTAGAACCAGCCCCTATTCTGGATCGTATTCCAATGACTGACCGCTCAATTTTGGTGGCGTGAATTATACATCCGTCGGCTATTACGGCTTTGTCTATTTGAGTTCCGGTTATCTTGGATGTAGGCAATATTCTGGCCCTTGTATAGATAACCCGTCTAGTGTCAAAAAGATTAAATTTTGGGATATTGTCTGTTAATCCCAGATTGGCTTCAAAGAAAGAATCTATATTTCCAATATCCGTCCAATAGCCTTCAAACTGATAACTGACTACTTTGTGTTTTCCAATAGATTGCGGGATGATTTCTTTACCAAAATCCATGGTATCCGGATTATTCATTAGTTCAATAAGCAGGTCGCGGTTAAATATGTAAATGCCCATTGAAGCTAAATAAAAACGCTCCTCCGCCTTCATTTCTTCACTTACTTCGGATTGCCAGTCTGGTAATAAATCAGTAACAGGTTTTTCAATAAAGGACGTAATGTTATCTTCATTATCATTTTTCAATATTCCAAAAGCAGGAGCATCATTGGCATGAACCGGAATGGTTCCTATAGATATATCTGCCTCGCTATCAATATGTTTTTGGATCATGTCGTTAAAATCCATTTGATATAACTGATCCCCGGACAGAATTAAAGCGTATTCAAATTCATGCTGCATAAAATGATGCATACTTTGCCTAACTGCATCCGCTGTGCCCTTAAACCAATCGCCACTGGTCATAGTCAGCTCGGCTGCTAAAACATCTACAAAAGCCTTACTGAAGAAACTAAAATGATAAGTGTTTTTAATATGCTTGTTTAAGGATGCAGAATTAAATTGTGTTAATACATACATTCTTTTTATTTCCGAATTAATGCAATTGGAAATAGGAATATCTACTAATCGATATTTACCTGCTATAGGTACTGCAGGTTTTGATCTCTTTTCAGTCAATGGAAACAGGCGTGATCCCTGACCTCCCCCTAATATAATAGCTAGAACGCTTTTCGTGAACATATTTTTAGTTTATTAAAGATTTGTATAAGGTTTCAATTTGTTGAGCTATAGCAGACCAGTCGAATGTATCTTCTACTCTTTTTCTGCCTTTATTGGCCATAGATTGCTGCAATTCTTTGTTATTTATTACGGTGTTTATGCCTTTTGCCAGATCTTGTGCAAATTTATCAGGATCTACGGGTTCAAAAGGCGCCACATTTTGTTGCTCCAAAGGCACCAGGATTCCCGTTTCACCATCCACCACCACTTCTTTTATTCCTCCTACAGCACTGGCAACAACTGCTGTATTGCAGGCCATGGCTTCAATATTGATTATTCCGAAAGGTTCGTATATTGAAGGACAGCAAAAAACATCAGCATGGGAATAAAGTTGTATCACCGATTTTTTATCGAGCATTTCAGCTATCCAGATAACATTATCCCTGATTTTCTTTACTTCATTAACACTGTCTTCCATTTCTTTGGCAATTTCAGGAGTGTCTGGTGCTCCTGCACATAAAACAACCTGAGTATCCGGATCAATATATTTGATGGCATTCACCAAATGTATGATCCCTTTCTGCTTTGTGATTCTACCCACAAAAAGTACATAAGGATTGGACTTATCGATATGGTGTTTATCTAAGGCGGCAGTTTCTTGGGTAACTACATATTCTTCAAGATTTATCCCGTTATATATTACCTTAATTTTGTCCTTATCCACATCAAAATATTTCAGGACATCATCTCTTGTTTCATTTGATACAGCAATAACGGCATCAGCCATTTCTATTGCCGTTTTTTCTATCCATAATGACGCATCATAACCCCTTCCCAGTTGTTCTCTCTTCCATGGCCTTAAAGGTTCTAATGAATGTGTGGTTACCACCAGCGGAATTCCATAAAGTAATTTGGCTGTAATACCGGCAAAGTGCGAATACCAGGTATGGCAATGCACGATATCAGCATCTATTTCATCAGCATTCATATGAACACAGGTACTTAATGTTTTTAATACTGCTTTAAGTTTATCATTAGAATTGTTAAAAACGGGATTGTCATAGGGATATCCTTTGACCGATAGATTATCGATTTTTTCATCCTGGTCGCCAAAACAGCGAACCTCCAGCTCCATAAGTTTGGCCAATTCGGCAGCTAAATACTCAACATGCACCCCTGCGCCTCCGTAAACATATGGCGGAAATTCTCTTGTAAAAAAAAGTGCTTTCATATTATTTCTTTAAAGTCCGGTTTACGACTACATTTTGCACATAATTTAGTTCATTTTTTATTGCAAACCAACCTGGTATTAATTTTAATAAAGGTATTTATAAAATTCGTTTTCTCTTAATACTGAGTTGCATAAACATTGGATTAATTTGTAAAAGCTAAATACTTTTTATCAGATAGGGGTGAACATAAAAATTGGATTGTGATTATTGGCTCATAATAGGTTTGTTAGAACCAATTTAAGCCTTGTAACAGGCAGCTTTGCTTTCAACAAAAAATTAGAGCGACACCTGATTTTTAATATAATTATTTGTAAATTTTTTTATCCGGTTTTTTTGCAACAATAAATATATCCTTAATACGTTAAATAATCTAAGAATTTTATCAACCAAACCCTTACAGGCAGGACTAACCAACCGACCTAAGAATTTTGTTGGTAAGGAGACAAGCCAAAGAAAACTATTTTTCCGAGGCCTACAAATTGTAAGTACCTAACGCTCCTAAATCAAGTTTAGTTACGCCTAATCAAATCTTTATTTTATGAAAAAGTATGCCTTTTTATGTCTTATTGTGGTTTTAACCTTTGTTTCTTGTGAAACTGACAGTGACGAAGAATCTAACAGCTTCCAGTTGCCGGAATCCATTTCCGGTTGTATTATTAATATAAATGTAGGAGAAATTGGGGGGTCCAGTGTGGCTTCCGGTTTAACTATACGTTATACTTTTAATGCCCCTAATGAACAAGTATCCGGAATTAATCCGGAAAGTCAGATAACTTATACTGCACAATCGTACACATATGTGTATTCGGATAATTCTGGTACGATTACGTTAAATTATGGTCAGGGTGCTTATGAGGAATATTTCCTTCAACCTACTTCTGAATCAGGAGGAATATATACTTCAGAGTCGTTTGATGGTGTTAATTCTGCTAATTCTACAGGCACTTATGATTTTAGCTGTTTTTAATAAACAATAAATTTATAGGATTATTGATAGCATGAATGTGGTTCAGTAATAAACCACAAAGCAGATAGTAAAAAAACCCATCGCAATGGCGATGGGTTTTTTATTGATTCAAAAAACTCCCAAATCAACGGATGAAAATTACGAGGGATGGAGGGAGTAGCGGAGCCGGTGAGTTTACCTCCCGATATCTATCTGGACGTTGTTCTCTCTTTATTATGGTAAGTATAAATCGGCAATAAATTATTAATAAAATACGTCTTGAATATAGTCCTTAAAAGCAGGGCAAGGGCAGGCGAATCCCAAAGACGAAACAGTTAAATATTCATTCTTATCTTGCAAGTAATCAAATGTTTAACTTAACTTTATCCTAACTCAGTTGGCTTTCAGTTAACCGTCTAAAATATTGATATGAGAAAAATAGTTTTACCCCTTTTAATGATCCTACTTTTTACGAATTGTAAAAGTGAGGATTCTGAATGGAAGTCTTTGATTGCGGATAATTCGCTTGATGGCTGGCATATTTTTCAGAATGCAGAATCCACAAAAGGCTGGATTGTAGAAGATAACACCTTGATATTTAACGGGATTTCGGATATGGAATCGGGAGAAGGTGATGCAAGCCTTCTATCGGACAAAGAATACGGGAACTTTGAAATAAAATTTGATTGGAAAATTATAGCCGGGGGCAATAGTGGTTTTATGTGGGGGGTAAACGAAGATGAAAAATATAATTATCCATATCAAACGGGGCAGGAAATCCAAATTTTAGATCCTGCGATTTACGAAGACCCCAGTATTGTACTTGGGGGAGATATAGAAATAAATAATGTCATGGAGGATCTGGAAGCACATAAGCATTTTGTTGGGGCATTATATGATTTATCAGCCCCTACTGAATTAAATGCAGCCAAACCTGCCAGCGAATGGAACTCCTATCACATCAAAATTGATTATAAAGCCAATCTGGGGGAGGTAACCCTCAATGACGTTCTAATTAATTCATTTCCGCTACAAGGACCGGAATGGGATGCCATGCTTCAAGGTAGTAAGTTTAGTAAGTCTGAGACTGAAGAATCAGAATATTTGGGCGATGCACGCTGGTATGATTTTGGAAAATTCTCTAAGGGACATATTTGTTTTCAGGATCATCCTGGCGAGGTCTCCTTTAGAAATATTATGATTAAAGAGCTGGATTGAGAGTTTTGTTAAATTTAGGGAACTAATATTTTCTTTTTTATAATCTAATCCATTCAGCAACCCAGAGGTTCTGTGCTATTCTCTTATTCTGATTTTA
>Ga0209456_10001652_pt1 | contig 10742 bp, 13 predicted proteins | sample COG_11_FD_184755 | JGI IMG/M metagenome (GOLD analysis project Ga0209456, IMG submission 184755) | Pelagic marine sediment microbial communities from the LTER site Helgoland, North Sea, for post-phytoplankton bloom and carbon turnover... | ecosystem: Environmental > Aquatic > Marine > Neritic...
GCATTTAACTAATATTAGCTCACTTCTTTTATGAACGACAATTTTAATCTTCTTTTCTTCTGAGCAACAAGCGCTCCCTGATCCGCCCAATTCTACAAGGAATCTGCCTATATTTTATCAAAAACATATCTAGAGATCTGGTATCCATTTTTTAAAAGAGGAATCAAGAACAGTCAACAAAATGCAATTAGAAGTGTGAGACCAATGACATCTTACTTCTCCCGGAAGACAGCAATATCGAAGTCAAAACTTCCTCCAAGATTCACATTCCGTTATGACGGATTAAAACGGGATGCAACAAGGAAAAAAAGAAAAGTAAAAAGATACAAAGTAAGAACCTTATATGAATACTTTTCAAGAAAATAATCGGGACACTGTCAGTCCCATGTAGGATATCCTGCAAATTTTTCTTGACAAAAGTCAAGCCCAGGAACAACTTTGATCGAGTGATCAATATTATGAATGATTTACCTGAGAAAAGTCAGGTTGCCTAGCAGCTTGGTCTGTGGGTTTCCTTACATCGTGGGGTAAGAAAAACAGCAGGATTAAATAGACATTTAGTTTTTTGGGGGGGTGCCTTCATCAAATCAACGCATCAAACGCGTATCACATCAACACATCAAACCCATATTGCATTGAACGTGTATTGCATCATTTCTATATAAAGCTGCTGAGCCGTCATATCTGCTGCTTAGAATAAACATTATTAACCATGACTTCTTCAAGGGAATCATCTATAATCACAACAATTCATGGGCACACAGTAAGCACAGATAAAGAAAATGTTCTTGCGATGGAAATATATCCACCTAACATTAATCAACTCTGCTCACAATTCTCAATGAAATGGGCATTTGATGGGCTATGTCACCCAAAAACACATTCATATAGACAGGGTGTTATTGTTTGCAATATGAGCCAGCATACAATTTATTTTGAAAACTACCTTGATTGCTGTGTACATGCAAGAGTTTTAGCAGGTCTTGCAAATGAATATGTTAATGAACTCCTTTGTCAAGAGGGCTATGAACTTCATTCTTCTTCTACATTTGATGCTACTAAGAAAAATTTGCTCATAGTAGGTTCTGATGAAAGCACCAGCATTCAGAACTGTTTTGCTGTAATAAATGATGGAACAAGAGACTTTGATGATGATGTAAAGAAGCTTTTTAAACAGTGCAACCTATCATCACTTCAACACTCTCTTCTTTCCAGTGACAACTTGGATGAAGTAAAATCACATACCTCATGTACTAGCAGAGGTCAACCATCAATCATCAACATGAGCTATGCACAGCAGAATAGCACTGACCATAGTTACATACCTGGTCTTTCCTTGCCAAAGCTAATAACATCAAACATCAAGCTCATTGAACAATATGGATCAGAAAATCCATTGATGTGGCACATATTGGAAATGATGACGGAGACCATCAATTTTTACAAGAAGAATTACTCAATGCTTGATTTGCATGAGCCTTTCTTAGATGATCATTGCAATGAAGTATGTGGTAATCATATCTGTAAGGAGATTAATCACCCTAAAATTGAATACACCAAAATGGATTGCTTTGAAGGTTGCAACACAGGCTACAAGACAGAGGAAAATAATGGATTTGATTCTCATATTGACATTCTGAACTCCTGACAAGATCCATCATATGCTTTTGTTGTTGTAATATCACAGGTTGATACTGTCCCTGCTAACAAAACAATATCATTTGGCAACAAGATGAATTATTTTCCATTTGCCATATTTTACAATTGTTCAGGTTGTGAGCACACAATCATGTTCAACACCAAAATAGATGAATGGTTCAATGCCATCAAATAATTACATTTCTGTCCAACCCATGGAACTTCATCAGATATATCATCCTCCCTGGATATGGCTCAGGTGCCTCCAATAACCCAGGCAATATATCTTTGAGATGGTGAAAAGTACTGTTGTGCACATGATCACTGTGATAAGCATAAACGCTTGTCATCAGCATGTAACATTTATGTAGTGCTATGAAAGTGCTTCCATGGTGGACAGAAGTTTGTGTCATTTTGTACCTCTATTATTATGGAATAACGTATACTCCAGTTTCTCCTTGGTTTACAATGAAGCAGGTTTTCTTCTGATACTCAAAGCATTCACCAAACCATTGCTTAACAGAAGTATTGATTGAAATAGCTAAAGACATACAAGGTGGGATTGACCATGCAACTGGACCCCATTACACATCATTTTCAGGGAAAGGTGTGGAGAGGAATGAATTGATAACAAGCTTATGGAATTTATGTCATATTCATCAAAAATCTAATAACACAAATGATACTGCTGCTATTCTTCATGTAATGTTGCAAGAATCCAAAAAGATGGTTGCAAATTTATGAAGTCTCTGAGTGAAACAGAAGTTCTTACAATATACCACTTGTCTGGAATTGGTAAAAACCCACACCACACAACCAGTGCAGTAGTCAACAAGAAAGCTACAACTGCAAAGAAGCTTGAGGAAAAGTATGGTTTCAGCAAAATTCAGCGTGAAAAAATATTATGCAAAACAGAGAAACGGATGCTGGGTCAAAAAATAAGTGTCATTGAAAAGGTTACATGTAAAATGATGGCAATGGACAAAGGAGGGAAAAGTAAGAACCATGTTGATACTGTTTTTGACTCACAGAAATATTTCTTCACTTCTAATGGTACAAAGATATACATTGAAGACGTACATTCAAACAAAAGTGTACTGAAATCATCTACATTCTACTGTACACATGAATAAATACATGAAAGAATAAAGAATAGAAATTGGTATGACATGTACATGGAGAAAGCAATGAACAACAGCACATCAGGAACAATTCAATTTACACATCCAAACAAGAAGAAAAAGCCAAGGTAAAAATAGTGTATCATCATCTTCACAAAAACAAGCAGATACAAGAGGTTGACTACAATAATGCTGCTGTACATGACAAAAAAACTAACATGGCATGCAAAAGGAAGTGTGATGATAATGAGGTTACAGTAACAAAGTATATGCCAAAGTCTATTGAATACATTATGAAATGGAGTGGTGAATTAAAAAACAGCATCACAGTAACCATTGATCAAGGGAGGACAAAGCAAATGTGAAGAAAACAAAAGTATTAGAAGAGAATAAGAACTATATATGTCAAGCTGAAATTCCTGATATCACATTCCCAGATGTGTGGAAGCTAACAGAATCATACATACATAAATATGTTGATTTAAGTAATACCATTGCTTCTATCATGAAGCTGAACAATAAGGAATACAAGTCATGTCTGCACTTTAATATGGTCCATGTTGGCAGTTCAAATGAAGAATCTTCCCAATGCTGGTTGGTAACTCTTCATCATGGATCCTTAAGTATTGATCTAAACTCCTTTGACAATGTAGACTTCTTTTTTAACAAAGAACACTATGTTACAATCAATAACAGCAACAGCAAATACTTATATGATACAAAAAAACATGCTTTGATTCATCTTGAACTGAAGTTTATTGTTGCGTACCAGCCAAGTAAGTTATTATCATGGATGCATTTCGGTGGAAAGCAGATACATAGGATTATAACACCTGGTCTATTGAATGCAAAATATAAAATGAAAAGAACAGAAAAAATGCACAACAAAAATTCATTGAATTCCTTTCCAGATGGATAATTCTATTTCCATCTTTTGGCAGCATAAATTGAATTAATGTTTCAAAGCTTCAGTTTGATATGGATTCAGGCAGACTACTACTTGATGAACACACAGCTAACGATGTTTACTGTTCACTGTAATGACATTAAAATTTATACTTTACTTAAACAAAAGCATACATTGGTAAGTATCTCCCATATAACATCAACGCATGAACACCTAAATTTGATCAATACTAACATCATCTTCATCATGACCATTAATTTCTCCACAGTCAATATCATTACCTTCACAAATGATTTGTGATCCCATCCATGTGTTCATACTTGCAGCAAGACTCTCATTTACAGCAGATATTGCATCTTCATGAATGAATGCAGGAGAGAAGGGTTTTTTGCTCCTCGCACCTCCCCTGGTTTCTCCTATGTCCCTCTTCTCATTCCTATCTCCTCTGCAAGTTCCACAGCCATGAATAACAATGCCCCAGACAGAATATTGCTTGAGAATAGAATCATCTCTACTCTGTGCCATATCCTCAACAATTCTGTGTGAGCCGGTGACACCAGCATCCCAACCCAGACTCAGCTGAAGGCTGGGATCCCAAAGACAAAGATAAGCACTATCCTGTTGCTGTGGAGTGCTTACAGAGAACTTTTGTTTGTCAGTTTTGTTAAAACTTGCTGTGAATAAAACATGTTCAAGCACCACACTATGTATATTGCGGTTCAGGCTGCTATCGAGTGCATTAAACTCAGGAGCATTTCCTGGAATGCAATTTTCATAACTTGTTCCTCTATTTAGCCCCTGCTCAGGCAGGATCCAATGCTGAAGTATTTTCTCTTCTTTCATCCACTTCAAAGTGTCACTGGCAGTCATCAAAGATAATGCATCGTGGTGAAACAAAAAATTGTCCTCATTTTCTGTTCCTAAGAACGCTTTCTTTGTTTCCTCATAAATGTGCAAAACCAATGAATGTATACTCACCAGCTTTTTCATTCTTGCTGATTTTTTCATTTTGTCTTCCCACCTATCACCATATTTGCTTTCCTAGGGATTTGGTGCAAGACAATGATCAATGGAGATGGGAGGAGAGCCATCAAGTGCCATCCTTGCTTCCTGAACAATTTTCCTCAAAGAATTTTTGGTGAGAACCTTTATTCCATTCACACTTGTTTCTCTGCAAACGACCTCAATTGTTTCATCAAAATTGTCAAGATATTTTAAATTTCTGATAAGTTTGATGCCTGCCCTTTCAAGCTTCTCCTTTGTTTTTTGGAAAACACCCTTCAGAAATATATCACATTCATTTTCCCAACATTGACCTGCATCACGTGTTATTTTTTGGTGCCAGTTTTTCTCTGACCTTTCATTCATCATATGTGCAACTTCTCTCCCAATTTCAGTTCCAACACTCTTTTTCCCTGTGTAGCAAAAAGGTGCAAGGTGTTTTCCTACAACTTCATCATTGGGCAACTTTACAGTTGCAAACCAAAAAAGAAAACAACTTTCAGACTCGTACTTGTGGATGACTCTTTGGGGCTTGGTGTCAGTGTAAGATCCATCACTGTTGTGTTCTACTTTGCCCCTCTTATCTCTCAGAAATACATACTCATATTCTCTTTGACCTTTCATGAAATACCAACTTTTGCTTTAGGATGGATTTCATCCCAATCAGCATGTTGGTAGGGGCCAATTGGGATAAGAAGAGATGGATCAAACTCTGGGAGAACAACAGGAAAGGGCTTTGTGGCATTGTATGGAGGAAGTAGAAGAGGAGGAGTTGGGCTAACTGCTAAATTGGATTATTGCTGTCTCTGGCAATTGTTTTCTTCCTCAATCAGAAGGTTCAATTGTTTCTGATCTTGGTCAGAACCATGTTTGTAAGATTTGATCCATTTTTTGTCTGTGTTGTATGGAGGGGGTGGCATTACTTGATCAGAGGAAATATATGGATCCAGTTTCCCTTACCTTATTGCCAACTGCTTGGCAAAACCAAAACTTGCACAAGCCTATGGTGAGTATGGGTTACTACTTCCTTGCAATACTTTCTCTGTTTTTACCTTTTTTATGGACATAAATTTATCAACATGATGCTTTATTCTTGACACAGCAACATGCTGCAAGCCTCGGCTAACTTTCCAATGGTTTAATACTTCTGCTGCACCACAAAAATTCCCTCTTTTTGCAGCACATCTGCAATGATCTGACCCTCAATGCCAGCTGAATCAACCACATGTCTCTTCTGTTGTTCAAAACAGTTCTGTTCACTGTTATAAAAATGACCTTTTTGCTTTGCATCCTCACAATGGTTGAATATGTGGTATACCTTCTGTTTCTGCCCCCTAATGAAGTGAAAAATCTCCACTATGGTGGATGCAAAATGTGCCCATTGCTTTTTATGGGGGAAATAAAAAACCTCTTGGTACAGATATGCAATTATCTGGCATTGATGTTTTTTATTTGCTTTTGTAATTATTTTCCTGATGACATTCTCAGTGGTCTTGTCTTCATCTTCACTTCAGTCTTTATTTATGTCTCTGTTATGATCTGTCAGAGCTGGCATTTTGCCATCATCATCAGAATAATTCTCCACAGTCCTGGGAATTGCCTTTACATAACAATCCAAAAAAGGCAGCATATCATCACCATTATACAACATGGAAGTTGCCGTAGTTGCAATTAGCACAGGTGTTGTTGCTTGTAGAGAAACATCACGTGGTACTTGGAGAAGTAGTTCCTTGCCCTTGTTTGGTGTCATTTCCTCTGATTTCTTTGTTGTCTTGAAGTGGAGAGAGGGGGAACGCCATCTACATGAGTAGCGCTTTTACCTATATGCAATGTCACTGGAGGCCTTCTTCAATTTAGGCATGATATATGTGGATTGAATGATATATCACTGTTTGACAATAATCCTGACAAAATGGTTTTCAATTCAATATTTTCTTTCACTAAATCTCCTTTCATTTGTTGCCAAAAGATCTTATTGATATTGTAACGAACTGTTCTCTTCATTTGTTGCCAACACAACAACAATCACCAGTACTTCTTTATCATAGAACAAAAACAAAAATAAGAATTACAAATATTTGGTCATTTCTGTGACATTAACCTAAAACTAAATGGAAAACATGAGCATTTTTAAAAATTCCTGTAAGACAATATACGCAAGTTTTAAATGTGGATTCATTACAGTCATAGCTGTGACATCACTTTATTAAGGTTCCCATTCAAAAATTCCTGTTGAGTCGGTGCAAACACTTACTTACATATTCCTTTAAATGGTTGACTTTTTGTAAGTAAAAAGCTAATTATTTCTTACCATTAAACAGCCCCATGTAAATTTCATTGTTTAATAATTTTCATCCACCCAGTGGATTTCTGTTACCATTTTTCATTCAATCAAAGATAGCATGGAAAAAATGGTTTTGATCCCACAGCTTTTCATCCAAACATTGATGAATGTATGCCGATGCTTACAGCAACAGAGAAACAATTCAAACAGTTGTAAAACAAGGAGCTCTTTAAGTACTTTTCTTCCTTGTCATTCATAAAAATGCCTCTGTTGATAGAATCTTGCAATTCCTTGATTTCTGAAGTTTGGTGAGAATATAAAATTATGAAATACAAACGAACATTCCCTGAGAAAAAATCCTACAAACTCTGTGACCCCCAATCTGCACCACTGGTAGTCAAACCTACGGTACGATTTTGGATAACAGCATGATATATTGAAAATGCACATCATAGCCCTACAATGCTAGAACCTACTTAAGTGTATCCTGTGACACTCATACCTTTCCATTTGCATCAATTTTAACCTACAGTGGTTGTACATACACCATATATACAAGTTTTTGTACATATGTTGTTTGTTGTCTCCGCATACATTAGGTCAGACAAAAAATTCTGGATGGAAAACACGCAGACACTACAGCAACCCACCTTCACAAAGATTTTTGTGGTTTGGGAAATACATGTTTTCTGTGCCTGCTTGTCTGAGAGATCCCAATGTTTTTCCGCAACATTTTTCCACCATAATTTTTTACATATGTTGTTCTACTTGTGACATATGTACAAAAATACCGTAGGTAGGATATATTTTTAGCGATTGTCATCGTACAGAATGCCATGTTCTGATAGGCTCAAATTTGCCAAAAATGGGCAAGCCTGTTGGGATACCAATTCCAGACTCCTTGGGCCCATGACCCAATGACTGCAGACCACAAATAAGATAGAAATAATCTCATTATTTTAGCTGCATCATTGGTCACATACTGGTTGTCTCAGCAGACATGGCTAAAAGGTCCAATACAAGGTGTTGAAAGCAAGGAAAGAAACCATGTCGCACACCAACATTGATAACATCACAGCGTTGTTCACCCACCCGCACATCCCCAGAAATGTGGAAGTGCCCCACTTTGAATCCATCCAAAGCATCCACATGCTCCTCAACCAAAACACTACTGGCGTATTATGTAGCGCTTATGGCAATACACTAGGCATGCTAGGACTCACCCTTATAGCTGCCTCATATCAAACACTTGCTGGCACAGATTTCAATCTTCCAACACAACCTCCACCTTCAGTGATACCGTCATTTGCATCAAATGTGCAAGTAACAGAAATCATGAGAGTGTACGAGAATGCCACGAGAATTTTCAACAAGTATGTGGCAAGAGCAAAATCCCTAAAAAATCAACTGCTAGGGGCATGTGACAATGACTACTTCTTGTCAATCTACAATCAAGCAACACAGTATGAAGAGAGCACAGTGCTCCAATTATTACAACATTTATATACAAATTATGGATATTTAAGGTACACCCAGCTGACCTTTAACTCCGATAAATTTTGAGCAGACTATGATCCTACCACACCCATCAAAAAAGATATTGCCAGAGTGGAGAAATGCATGGACATTGCAACAAATGGGGTACCCCATGCAGTCAAGAACAGATCCTGATAATTGCATTTGATGCAATGTATAGAACAGGACTGTAGAATGAAAAACACATTGCTTGGGAAGACCTACCAAACACCCAAAAAACATGGCCAAGGTGGAAAGTTTTCTTCACAAAAGTGGTGAGAGATTACTGACAATTGTAACAGGCAGCAGGAACAAACTTTATTGCCAACAGTGCTGTACAAGATCATCTCCAACAAGACACAATTGATGCATTAGCAAACCTTGCATCAGCAACAGCAGATGATTGCAAAGCTGTTGCCAATTTGACCCCCTTTAATGCCACATTGGCAGCACAAATCAAGAAGCTCACAGAGAATGCAACAAAACACAAAGAGGAATTAGACTCAATGAAAACCAACATATCTGATATCTTGTCCTTACTACAAGACACAAGCATTTTCCCAAGACATAGCAACAGAGGAGGACGTGGAGGCTGTGGAAACCGTGGAAATTACCAACCAAGGTATCAGAACAGACAACGCAACATGCCCACAGTAGTACATTACTGCTGGTCCCATGGCGTTACCAGGGGAGAGTATCACACCAGCTCCAGCTGTGAGAACTGCAAGAATGGATGCAGGGAGAACGCCACAGCTCTCAATTGAATGGGCAGGAGCACAAAGGGATTAGAATGACAGTCAGGGAAGGCATATAAGGGGAACAAAGACAAAGGGAACAAAACAATACATAGCAATAAAATAGAAAATATTTACGCATTATTGACATCAACTTACCTACAAAAGTTTGCAGTTATTGATTCTGGAGCAACATTCCACTGCTCCAACGGTAAAATCAAACTCCTAAATGTAAAAAATTGCCCAATGTCATCACAATATCCTGCGCAAATGGAGGAACCATAGCAGCAGAAGAAGAAGGCACTGTTCCAATACTAGATTTGTCCCCAGAAGCAACACAAACCAAAATATTCAAACACATGAACACATGTGCACTAATATCTCTGGGGCAACTCTACAATGCAGAGTGGGAAGTATATATGAGCAAAACAGAGTGCGATGTTTTTATGAGAAAAAAAAAGTATTACAAGCAAAACAAGATAAAAACAGGAATGTGGCTGGTACAGAACTATGATACAACAGTCCATCCAAAAATCCAGCCAAAACTCAATAGTGCATATGCTATCAGAGTAAAAATAGACCTGGTAAAGTACTTACATGCAGCAGCATTTTGTCCAGCCCTAAGTCATGGATAAAAGCAATACAAAAAGGCTTCTTCTCCACATGGCCTGGCTTAACTGAAAAACTTGTTAGAAAACACCTCCTGAAATCAGGTGCTACTGTATGAGGAAGGCAAACAAAAATCCAACAAAATATAAGGTCAACACAACTATTAGAGGAAGACATAGACAAACAAGAGCAAAACAGCAATGCGTGTCCAGAAAAAGATAAAAACAACAAAAATGTTGTATCCATAGCAATCATAGATCCAAGACAATTAAAACATGGCAAGACAGGTGTCATATATTCCAACATAACAGGAAAATTCCCCTACCTGTCAAATATAGGAAATAATTATATCATGGTCCTCTATGATTTGGACAGCAATTCCATCCTAGGAGAACCTATGAAAAATAGAACAAAAGAAGAAATAGTAAGAGCAATAAAACGGTTATATGAATACTTAAAACAAAGAGGAATTCAGCCAAAACTGCACATCCTGGACAATGAAGCCTCCAAAAATTTAAAGCATTACATAACCAGTAATGACACCAACTACCAAATTGCACTGCCAAGCAATCATTGCACTAATGCAGCCAAAAAATGCATTCAAGTATACAAAAACCATTTTATGGCAGGTATATGCCACATGGACCCGACATGCCCAATTGCCTTGCAGTGTATATTCATACCACAGGCAAACATCACAATAAACCTAATCCATGCATCAAGAATAAATCCCAAAGTCTCTGTATGGGCCTTCCTGAATGGCCACTTTGTCTTCAACCGCACCCCACTGGCACTGGTCAGAACAAAGTGCATCATCTCTGAAGATCCCAAAACAAGAGGTACATGGGATGTACATGGCAAAGATGCCATCTTCATAGGCCCTGCCTTAGAGCATTATTGCTGCTATAAGGTATATGTGCCTACAACACATG
>Ga0209456_10001654_pt1 | contig 10740 bp, 9 predicted proteins | sample COG_11_FD_184755 | JGI IMG/M metagenome (GOLD analysis project Ga0209456, IMG submission 184755) | Pelagic marine sediment microbial communities from the LTER site Helgoland, North Sea, for post-phytoplankton bloom and carbon turnover... | ecosystem: Environmental > Aquatic > Marine > Neritic...
GGCAGCGATGGTCGTAAAATACGGGCCCGGATCTCTGGTAACCCGACGGCGAGCAGTGCTGGCAGTATCGCGGCTAATTGCAGCGTATCAGGTTCCGGTGGCCGTTATCACCAACGGGCAGGATGCCGAGATCATCAACGGCCCATCCGGTGAAGTCATCGACACAGGTCTTGAGGCGATCCCCTCTAAACAGGATCTGACACGTTGGGTGGCCGACAAAATTTTCGGGCCGATATCAGAACACCAGGCCGAGATGGAGTCAAGAATTCTTTATTGTTATGAAGTCGATGACAGCTGCGAATGTGATGATGATATCTGTCGGTTGTAAACGCTAATCTTGATCGAAGTGGTTATTCAATTAAGTGGAGTTTCGGGCTCCGAGCTTAATTAACAGGTTCAGGGTTCGGCGTTCAAAGGTTTAGAGGTTAAAAGAACAGATAAATAAGATCAGCCGAAGAATAAAAACAGAAAAGCATCATAGTCCTCCGGGCAATTAAACGCGGAGGACCGAACCATTGAACCCTGAACCTCTGAACCAAAAAACGATAACAGAAACCCAGTAATTCAAATCTCATTAAACGCCATTAACAGCAGATTGAGGATAAATGGACGATACGTTTTTCATGAAAAAAGCACTGGAGCAAGCCCGGATGGCCCTGGCTGCCGGAGAGTTTCCGGTCGGGTGTGTTGTGGTGTGGGGTAATGAAATTTTGGTGACCGGCGCCCGGGAGGGCACCACCGGCAATAGTCTTAATGAAGTCGATCATGCCGAGATAATGGCATTGAAAAAACTGAGCCACCTGGATCGCAAAGTGAATATGCAAGACGTCTCCGTTTTTTCCACCCTGGAACCCTGTCTGATGTGCTTTGGGGCGCTGGTCATCAGCGGTATTGGTAGAATTGTATTCGCCTATGAGGATGCCATGGGCGGGGGCACCCGTTGCGATTGTGCGCATCTGCCCCCTTTGTATAAGCAAAGTCAAATTAAAATCAAATCCGGCATATTGCGAAAAGACAGTCTTGAATTATTGAAATCCTATTTCTCACAAACGCAGAATACGTATCTAAAAGATAGTTTCTTGGCCGCCTACACTATGGACCAATGAAAAGCGCTTGATGATCAAAGGTTATAATAAACAGGATTTCACCCGAATCGAAGCACGTTTTTCTTGCATTTTTTTCTTGCATTTCTTAAGGTTGTTTTATATTGGAGATTTTAACTAAATCGGATTTCAATGAATGTTAGACCTGAAATATGGCTAGTGTAGCGGACGAAAAGGCGCGGTGGTGGCTCGTCTAAATGCCAATGGCAACATACACCGTTCCGGGTTGGCCGCAGCAGCAGTCGTCCCGACTAAAATCATGGCAGAGGAGGTGCACGCATAGCTGTTCCCAAAAGATTCCAGAGGCCCAGACGAACGAACAAAGCGAACATCAATCAAAGAATTCGAGCAAAAGAAGTCAGGTTGATTGACTCAGAAGGCGAGCAAGTCGGAGTCATACCGATCAAAGAAGCCCTTGAAGCCGCGGTCGATGCCGGCCTCGACCTGGTTGAAGTCTCACCGAATGCGAATCCGCCGGTTTGTAAAATATTGGATTATGGCCGATATCGCTACGAGCAAACAAAAAAGAAACACGAGGCCAAAAAAAAACAAAGTGCCTTTCAGCTCAAAGAGATAAAAGTTCGACCCAAAACCGGTGAGCATGACCTGCAGGTTAAAATCAGCCATATTAAAAAATTCATCGGCAAAAAAGATAAGGTCAAGGTCAGTGTTATCTTTAGAGGCCGTGAAATTACGCTTTCCGAACTGGGAAAGACGGTACTCCAAAAAATTATGGTTGAAACCGAAGAAATTGCGGTGGTGGAGCAAGAACCCAAATTTGAAGGCCGTATCCTGGTAATGGTTCTGGCTCCGAAATAGCTTGATCTTACCTTAAAATTGTTTTAAATACGACCCGTAAAGGGTATTGCCCCTAAATATAGCTGAATACGTCTCAGGGTGGCGTGAGCTGGAATGCGTGATTGCTCACGCCATCTATTTTTAAAAAAGTAAGACTGAAGGAGTGTCACAGATGCCAAAAATAAAAACAAATCGGGCTGCCGCCAAAAGATTTCGAAAAACCGGCTCCGGAAAAATCGTCTACAATAAGTCCTTTGCCAGTCATATGTTGACTAAAAAGACGACCAAACGAAAACGATCCCTGCGCAAAAGCCGGATCGTTGACAAATCGAATGCGAAGGCCATAAAGTTATTGTTACCCAACGGCTAGCGTTTCCATTTCTAAATGGCTCTTTTTCCGCTGAGCTGTGTTCTCCGCGATTTTTTGCCTTCAACGTACTTTAAGTACGCCGAAGGCAAAAAATCTTGTGCGGCCGAGCTCATCGAAAAAAGCCCACATTTATAAATTGGAAACTAAATAATTTTTAAATTTCTTATTTACCCCAGCAGCCATGCGGGATTTATAAAACCACTTTACTTTTTTATTAAAAATAATAATCTGACGATAGCTTTTATAGTTTACCGATAGAGAGGACAAAATGAGAATCAAACGCGGCTTCAAAGCCAGAAGAAGACGGAAAAAGGTATTAAAATTAGCCAAAGGATTCCGCGGTGGTCGCAGCAAGTTATTTCGAACGGCTGCGGATGCGGTCGATAAATCTTTAATGTACGCCTATCGGGACCGGCGCCAGCGCAAACGCGATTTCCGCAGGCTCTGGATTGCACGCATTAACGCCGCAGCCCGCATGAATAAATTGTCATACAGCAAATTTATGCACGGTCTCAAAATGGCGAACATTGACCTGGATCGAAAGGTTCTGGCTGACTTAGCCATAGCAGACCCGGCAGGTTTCGCAAAGATTGCTGAGTTGGCGGCTGCCCAAAAGTTATAACCCTAATTGATCGTTTCAAATTTAAAAAGGAATAACCTTATTTCATATTCGATGAATTCTGTCGATTTTATTTTTTAAAATTTGAAACGCCACGGGGGATTGCCGATCTTACCGCATCTACTGTGTCAAATGCCGTCCCGCATGGTCAACTATAGCGGAACGACATTTTCCTTGTAGCTACGGCAACCTCGACAAGCGCTCAATCAGGGTGTAATAACAAAGGGGAGTTTGGGTGCTTAGAATGCTATAATTGACAGGCTTCTATACAACACTAAAATCCTCAATTCACAATTCCTAAATTACAATTTTACACCAAAGGTGTAAAAATTGGATAATTCCATTGATCAAATTTATCAAAAGGCCCTGCAGGAGCTTAAAGCGGCAACTGACCGCCAGGGTGTTGAGGATATTCGCGTCCGATACCTGGGACGCAAAGGGGCTGTTACTCAATTCTTAAGGAACATTTCAGAGCTACCCGCTGATCAGCGCCCAGTAGCCGGCAAACAGGCAAACCAATGTAAGAAACTGTTAGAGAAGGCCTGTAAAGAAGCAACTAAAAATCTTGAAACCGTTGATGAGCCGGCTGTTGCAGGCATCGATGTTTCATTACCCGGACGACCGGCGCCGTCCGGCTCGCTGCATCCTATTACCCAAATTAACCAGCAAATATGCGACATTTTCACCCAGATGGGATTTGATATCGCCGAAGGACCCGAAGCGGAGCTGGATTACTATAACTTTGAGGCCCTTAATTTCCCCAAGGACCATCCGGCCCGGGACATGCAAGACACCTTTTTCGTTTCGGATGATATCGTCCTGAGAACACATACATCTCCCCTGCAGATTCGCACCATGGAAAAACAGCAACCGCCGGTGCGTATCATCATGCCCGGCAAAGTGTATCGCTGTGACTCGGATTTGACCCATACCCCTATGTTTCATCAGGTAGAGGGCTTGTTGGTCGATGAGAATGTATCTTTCGGGGATTTAAAGGGCACGCTGACGGCCTTTGTGCATCAAATGTTTGATGAACAAACCAGCTTGCGCTTTCGGCCCGGCTTTTTCCCGTTCACCGAACCCAGTGCTGAAGTTGATATCCTGTGTGTCATGTGTCGCGGCAAGGGCTGCCGGGTCTGTTCCCGAACCGGCTGGATAGAAATCCTCGGTTCTGGAATGGTTCATCCGGCTTTATATGAAAACGTGGGATATGATACTGACCGCTATACCGGTTTTGCCTTTGGCATGGGGGTGGATCGTATTGCCATGCTCAAATTCGGAATCGATGACATTCGCAAGTTTTTTGAAAATGACATTAGGTTTCTATCCCAATTCTAATTTTCAATCAGAAATGGATATTTTTCCGATGAGCTGTGTTCTCCGCAATTTTCTGCCTGCGACGTACGTCAAGTACGCCGCAGGCAGAAAATCTTGTGCGGCCGAACTCATCAAAAAAATCTCTCATTTCTGATTAAAAATTTCGATATTTTTAAACAGAGTATAAAATAGTATCTCGAATCAAAGCGCAGAGAATGAAAGATGAAGGTAAGTCTAAGCTGGCTCAATGATTATGTAAACATCAAAATGGCGCCGCCGGACCTGGCCGAAGCGTTAACGATGGTGGGGCTCGAAATTGAGTCGGTAACCGAACGCTACCGCTATCTGGATACGGTGTTTGTCGGTCGAATTGAAACGATCGTACCGCACCCCGATGCGGATAAATTGCATCTGTGTAAGGTCGATACCGGTCAGGGAAAAATTTCGGTGGTCTGTGGCGCGCCGAATGCTGAAGCCGGGATGCTATCACCGATTGCCTTGCCGGGCACCGAATTTCCGGAAGGTTTGATTCTGGAGCAAAGTGTCATTCGGGGCCAAACATCCGAGGGCATGCTTTGCAGTGAAGGCGAACTGGGCTTGGGAGAGGATCGCAGCGGTATTATGCAGCTTGACCCGAAACTGTCGGTCGGCGACCAGTTGGCCTCTGCCCTGGAATTGACGGATACCGTTTTTGAAATCGAAATCACCCCCAACCGGCCCGATTGTCTGAGTGTTATCGGCGTCGCCCGCGAGATCGCCGCCATTCAAAAGGACCGCCTGACATACCCTGACTTCAAACTCAATGACCCACAAGATCGTATTTCACAGCAGACTTCAATTAAAATCGAAGCGCCAGACCACTGCCCGCGTTATGTCGCCCGGCTGCTTGAAGATATTCAGATTAAACCATCCCCTTTCTGGATTCAGGAAAGGCTTTTGTCTGTGGGGTTGCGGCCCATTAACAATATCGTGGATGTAACCAACTTTGTCCTGATGGAAACCGGCCAACCCCTGCATGCCTTTGATTTTGACCGGCTGTCGCAAAACAGAATTGTGGTCCGCACCGCCGGCAAGGGCGAAACCTTCATTACCCTGGATCAAAAAGAGCGTGTTTTGGACGCTGAAATGCTGATGATCTGTGATGGCGAAAAAGCAGCGGCCATTGGCGGGGTCATGGGAGGCTTGAATTCCGAGATTGAAAACGATACCACCCGGGTGCTGCTGGAAAGTGCCTATTTTAATCCGATCAGCATTCGCCGGACAGCCAGAAAGCTTGGCCTGAGTACCGACGCTGCTTATCGCTTTGAGCGCGGGGTTGATCCCGGAGGCACCATTGCGGCCGCCAACAGAGCCGCCAAGCTGATGGCTGAAGTCAGTGGCGCTAAAATTATCGGCGGCTTGATAGACGAATATCCCCTGCAGCAATCTGTAAAAAGCCTGAAGCTCAGTACCAAAAAGACAAACCGGTTGCTAGGAACGCGCCTGCAGCGCAAGCAAATTGAAAGTCTTCTCAAATCCATTGAGTTTAAAATTAAGCAAAATAGCAATGAAAAAAAAGGCGATACTCTGGTCGTAACCCCGCCAAGCTTTCGTGTGGATATTTCCAGACCGGAAGATCTTATTGAGGAAGTGGTTCGGCTATACGGGTATAACAACATCCCGACGACATTTCCGCAAATGCCGGCCACCGGCCGCTTATCGACCAAAGAAATCTATTTGCGCAACCAGGCGCGCCTGCTGATGAACGGATTTGGATTCCGTGAAGCCGTCAACTACAGTTTCGCCCACCATCAATCCGGTGACCACTTGCAGCTGGACCCAGCTGACCCCCGCAGACAGCTTGTGAATATTTTAAATCCGTTGACCGAAGACCAGGCCACCATGCGCTCCTCCCTGGTCCCAGGATTACTGCAAACGATGCATTATAATTTTACCCAGCGAATTAAAAATTTACAGATTTTTGAAATCGGTAAAATCTTTATCGGCAAAGATCCGCAACAGCTGCCGCAAGAGACCGAGATGCTGGCCGGGCTCTGGACAGGGACCCGTTATGATGACTCCTGGCATGACCAGGATACGCCCTGTGATTTTTATGACATTAAAGGTGTGGTTGAACGCTTCTTAAAGGCGCTGCATATTGATGACATACAATTTAGCCGTTTGCCGGAAAAAGAGTGCAGGTATACCCGCCCCGGCTACAGCGCCCAGATTTTTCACAACCAAAGCCGGTTGGGTTTGGTGGGGCAGATTCATCCCCAGGTCCTTACGAATTTCGACCTGGATCAGGCGGGGTTTTTATTTGAACTTAACTTCGATAACCTGATACCATTGCATAAGGATACAACGGTTTCCAGGTCGATTCCCAAATTTCCGGCTATTTTCAGAGACATCACCATTATTGTGAACAAGACGCTTGAAGCTCAGGAAATCATCAGCAGCGCTTTAAATCCGTCATCCGAACTGGTGGAAGATGTCAGTTTGCTGAGTGTGTTCGAGGGCACACCCATTGCGCTGGGCCAAAAAAGTGTCTCTTTGCGGATCACCTATCGGTCACTGCAAAAAACACTGGAAGATGATGATGTAACACCGATCCATCAATCAATTGCGGACAGGCTGGTTCAGACATTTAATGCCAGTCTGCCGGCCTGATCGCTACAACCCATTTAGGGTCAAAAAAATGCCAGATAAAAAATCGACGCTCATGGACATACCGGATAAGCTTTATTTTAGAATTGGCGAAGTCAGCAAATTAGCAAAAATCCCAGCCTATGTCCTGCGGTTTTGGGAAAGTGAGTTTCCTCGGATTCGACCCAAACGAACCGATGCTGGACAACGGCTGTATTCCCGTGCGGATATTGAGCTGATTTTAAAAATTAAAGCGCTTCTGTATGAAAAAAAGTTCACCATTCAGGGCGCCCGCCAGCACTTATCGATCAGATCGCGCACAAATGAAGCCTCCGAAAAGCAATTGCTGGCCGATTTGCATGCAGAGCTCAGATCCATCAGGGATATGCTCGACTAAAACCAGGCTTAGAATGTTCTTTCGATAAAAACCGAAGGTAATGGATCTACAACGAAAGCACGAAAAGTGAAAAAAATCGCGCTGTCTCAATTTCTTGTTTTCGTGGTTAGTTTTAATAAGGTAATATCAATCGCCCCGTAATTCCAAGTAAACCGCCCAATATTTATTGAATTATATTGACAACCGCCCAATTTTGTCATAATCATTTAGATTGAAGAGCGGGCATAGCTCAGCTGGTAGAGTACAAGCTTCCCAAGCTTGGTGTCGCGAGTTCGAATCTCGTTGCCCGCTCCAGTTTGGTTCGTTTCCTTTTAGTTGGTGAGGGTAAGACTTTTTAGGGACTGTGAGATGGAATTAACTATTACCTTATGGTCGGTGTTATGAACTGATAACTTTTACCGCACAAAGTCAAAGGTCTACCTGGAGTTAAGGAAACGGGCGTCAGCCCGTTTTTTGTTTTTTCAGGCTGAGCAAAATAGATCCGGTGAAAACGAAACGACATAAAATAAACGCAAAAAAATCGGACAACCGGAACCAAAAATCCGGCTCCAAAAACGACAAAGCGATCATCAAGCAGATCGAAGTGCTGGTCGAACCGCTGTGTGACAGCGAAGGTTTAGAGCTGGTACATATTGAATACCAGCGCGAAGCGGGTGGCAGGGTCCTGCGCCTGTATATTGACCGACCGGCAGGCGTCAGCATCGATGATTGTGTCAACGTCAGTCGCCAGTTAAATGATCTGCTCGATGTAAAGCTGGACACTATGGGACCCTATACCCTGGAAGTAACATCACCGGGATCTGAGCGGCCCCTGTCGAAACTACAGGATTATGAACGTTTTAAAGGACGCAAAGCAAAGATAAAAACACGCCAACCGATTAATGAACAAAAAAATTTTACCGGAATTATTATGGGGACGTCCGCTGAACAAATAAAATTGTCGTCAAATGAAAAAACCGTCGTCATCCCTTTTGGCCATATTGCCAAAGCGCGGCTTGTCGACGCTGATGGAGAAATCTGATGCAAATTTCAGATATCAAACGTGTTGTTGAACAAGTGAGCCGGGATAAAGGCATCGAACGAAACGTTTTGATCAAGGCCCTGGAGGAGGCATTAAAATCTGCTGCGCGTAAAAAATACGGCAGCAAAATGGATATAGAGGTCCAGTATAATGAAGACTCCGGTGAGATCGAAGTTTTTCAATTTAAAGATGTCGCCGAAGTGGTGACCGAGCCGGCGCTAGAAATCAGTCTGGAAGAAGGCCGCAAACTGGATCCGGGGTGCGAAATCGGCGATAGCCTCGGCACCAAAATGGACACCAGCACCTTCGGTCGCATTGCGGCTCAATCGGCCAAGCAGGTCATCATCCAGAAAATGAAAGATGCGGAAAAAGATGCCGTATATTCCAGTTTTGTCGATCGCAAAGGAGAAACTATTAACGGTATCGTACAACGCATTGATCGCGGTGACATCATTGTCAACCTGGGGCACACTGAAGGAATTGTACATGTTCGCGAACAGGTTCCCAAAGAAACCTATCGCCGCGGTGATCGAATCCGGGCATACATTTTTGATGTCCTGCATGAATCTCGTGGACCGCAAATCATTCTGTCACGGACCCATCCGAATTTTTTGATTCATCTGTTTCATACTGAAGTGCCTGAAATCAGAGAATCAATCGTCACCATAATGGGGGCTGTCCGCGAACCCGGCGTTCGGGCTAAAATTGCTGTGGCCTCAAACAACTCCGATATCGACCCCGTAGGCGCCTGTGTCGGCATGAAAGGCAGCCGCGTCCAAAATGTCGTGCAGGAATTGAGAGGTGAAAAAATCGATATCATTCCATGGCATATCGATCCGGCCAAGTTCGTGTGCAATGCGCTGGCGCCGGCCGAAATATCGCGGGTGATCATTGATGAAACCAATCAAACCATGGAAGTTATTGTCCCGGATGATTTTTTATCGATTGCCATCGGCAAAAAAGGGCAAAATGTCAGACTGGCTTCAAAATTAACCAGTTGGAATTTGGACGTTAAAAGCGAAACCAAATACACGATCGCTATGCAAAGCGGATATGATTCACTGGTTGCTTTACCGGGAGTGGGTATCAGTATGGCGGACGCGCTATATGAATTGGGTTTTTATTCAGCTGAAGAGGTCAGTAATGCCACGCCGGTGGATTTAATTCAAATCAGGGGAATCGGGGAAGAAACCGCCAAAAAGTTGATTGCCGCCGCTCAGACAGCTGTCGAAGAGGCCGAGCAAGCTGAAGAATTGGAAGAAGAAACCACCGCTAAAAAAACCGAAACCACAGAAACGGATGCAATCGAGGGCAATGAAGCCGATCCTGAAGCGCAAACGTCTGTTGAAGAAGACCAACAAGCTGAAGAATTGGAAGAAGAAACCACCGCCAAAATAACCGAAACTACAAAAACGGATGCAATCGAGGGCAATGAAGCCGATCCTGAAGCGCAAACGTCTGTTGAAGAAGACCAGCAAGCTGAAGAATTGGAAGAAGAAACCACCGCTAAAATAACCGAAACTACAAAAACGGATGCAATCGAGGGCAATGAAGCCGATCCTGAAGCGCAAACGTCTGTTGAAGAAGACCAGCAAGCTGAGCAAATAGAAAAAGCCGGTGACGAAGCGGCCAGACGATCCGATACGGCTGGAGCTCAGGATACCGGTGACGATGGGTCGCCGGATGAAAAACCGCCAGTCCGCCAGACCGCATCAGAGGATGTCGATCAACCGGCCGAAGACGCGCCTGAAATGCCTGAAACGGATCCCGTAAACGCCGATGAAAGCTCCAGTGTTGAAACGGATAACGCGGAAACGGACCCAAAAGATGGTTCAACCGCGACATAATAAACATCGGTCCATTTATCGACCATGGATCAGTTATTGAAACAACAACGATAATGCCGGCAGGAGACGCCCGATGGCGACCAGATGCCGGTTGAGAACTAAAAATTCTGGGGGAAAGAATGGCCAAGCTCAGAGTGTACGAACTTGCCAGAGATTTGAACATGACCAATAAGGTGCTGATTGCCAAGCTCAATGACTTGGATATCGATGTTAAAAGTCATATGAGTGCCTTGGAAGAAGGAATCATCACCAAAATCAAATCTTCTTTATTTGGCGCCAAAGAGGAAACCGTTGAAGAAACACGGGTAAAATCGACGGTTATTCGCCGGCGTCGAAGAACGGTCAAGGTTGAAGTCGTCGAGCCCCCCGCGGCAGAAACGGAGGAGACCGATGCGGCTGCAGTCCGGGCGGACGCAGCATCTGAAGAAGTCGATCAAAAAGCCGCTGCAGAAGAGGTGGCTGACGAGGCTGCTGAGTTGGCCGCAGCCGAAGAAGCGTCCAAATCTGCGAAAGCCCGTAAGAAAGAACCCTCTGCTAAAATAATTAAATTGCCGCTTAAGCCACCGGAGAAACCGTTAAAAGAGAAAAAAACAGGCCCTCAGAAAGCAAAAGTGGCAGCAATGCCTGCTCGCAAAGTGGCTGG
>Ga0209456_10001655_pt1 | contig 10738 bp, 14 predicted proteins | sample COG_11_FD_184755 | JGI IMG/M metagenome (GOLD analysis project Ga0209456, IMG submission 184755) | Pelagic marine sediment microbial communities from the LTER site Helgoland, North Sea, for post-phytoplankton bloom and carbon turnover... | ecosystem: Environmental > Aquatic > Marine > Neritic...
GATCTCGTATACGTTGACCCTGTCAAGGGCGCGATTCTTTGCGATGACTTTCTTGGCGATGTCGGAGAACAGTAGCATGCCATATTCATCCTGCTCGTCTCGTCGTTTGACGATCAGACTGGTCGTGCCCTCCCTTTTCATGACCTTCAAGGCAGTCAGGACATCGAGGCGGCCGTCGACCTCGGTCACGTTCGTGGTCATACAGTCGCGCACTGGACCCCAGTTCTGAATACTCATAGGTTTTCCTCCACTATGCTCTCGAGCTCGTGTGCCTGATGTACGACACCGACAGCGTCTTCCACGTCGATCAGGACGGCGATGCCGGTGCCCGGTTTCTTGTCAAACTCGCCGACGTCGCCGATGTGTTCGAGAATGTGGCGGCTCAGATGCTGCTCGACGAGCAGCAGCAAGACATCGCGTTGCGTTGCAAGAGTCAGCCCGAAAAACGTCTTGCTCTCGGCGATGCCCTCACCGCGGGCGTTGTTAATGACCGTGCAACCTGTGGCACCGGCCTCGCGTGCGGCCTGCATGATGGCTTCTGTTTTGTTGTCTTCGACGAAGGCAACGATCAATTTAAAATGCATGATCTTCTTCCTCTGGCAATTCTTCTGTTTTTGCGGCGGATTCGTCGACTCGTTGTCGCAGGACCGACAACTGACCATAAGCAAGCACCGAGATTATCGGAAACAGGCTCGCGAAAGCCACCAGTCCGAATCCGTCGAGTAACGGGCTGCGGCCGGGCACGGCCTCGGCAAGCCCGAGGCCGAGCGCCGTGATCAGCGGCACCGTCACGGTTGATGTTGTGACACCGCCGGAATCGTAGGCGAGTGGCACAATCATTTTGGGCGCCATCGACGTCTGCACGATGACAGCGAGATAGCCTACCGCCATAAAATAATGCAGCGGCAGGCCGGTGATAATACGGTAACAGCCGAGGCCGACCCCGAAGCCGACGCCGATGGCAACAGCTACGCGCAGACCCCAGACGCCGATGGCTCCACCCGATACCGAATTCGCCTTCATCGACACAGCCATCAGCGCGGGCTCAGCCATTGTAGTACTGAATCCGATCGCTGCAGCGAACAGGTACACCCAGTAGAAATCCTGCCACTCGAGCGCGCCCGCAACCGTCACCCTCGCAGCCTCGAGAAATGTCGGGTCAGTCAGCTGCTGCGCCATCAGCCTGCCGAGGGGAAACAGTGTTTCTTCGAGCCCGACAAGAAACAGGCCCAGTCCGATCACGACGAACATGAACCCGACCAGAATCTGTTTCATGTTCGGCATCGGCCCGCGGATCACGAACAGCTGGAACGCAAACAGGAAAACCACGATCGGCAGCACGTCCATGGCGCTGTCTGCGACGAAACTGAAACTGCCGAGTATCAGGTCCATTGCAGGACTATGCCGTAGAGCAGTACGAACAAGATGGGTGTCAGCGATGCGAAAGCGATCAGGCCGAAGCCATCCGTCATCGGGTTGCGGCCTTTCAGTGAACTCGCCAGGCCGACACCGAGCGCGGCCACCAGCGGCACGGTAACGGTCGAGGTCGTCACGCCGCCCGAATCATAGGCGACGCCAACGATCTCCTTCGGCGCCACGGTGGTGGTAATTACGACGAGGATGTATCCGACGATGATCATCAGCGGCAGTGACCAATTGGAAAGGACGCGGAACACGCCGATCAGCAGGGCAACGCCTACCGACAAAGCGACCACGAGGCGCAGGCCCATCGCATAGCCCGCCATTGCCTCATCAGTCGCGGCGATGACGCCGGCATCGACGGCCACCTCTGAAGCCTCCTCTGCGACCGCCAGCAACGCCGGCTCGGCAATCGTTGTGCCAAAACCCAGCACGAATGCGAACGTGAATAGCCAGAAGAGGCTGCCTTTCTTCGCCAGGGCGTGCGCCAGTCCCTCGCCGATGGGAAACAGGGCGACGCGCAAACCGAAGATGAAGAAAGTAAGCCCGGCGACGACGAGCAGAGCCCCGAAAGTGAGCGACAGCCAGCCCTGCACCGGCTGCCTGATGACAAATGCCTGGAAAACGCCGATTACGATCACAATCGGCAACAAGTCGCGCAGGCTGGATAGCGCGTCCCGTGACAGTGCAATCAGCGAATCCTTCATCGCCAGCAATTCTAGCGAAACTTGAGTTTCAATGTGTCGAAATGTCTAATGCTCTGGCCCTGATTCTCGCCCGTGGTAGCCTCATCCGATGTTTCTGCCCGTCAAAGCCAACTTTCAGCTGCCTCGCTTTCCGATTCTCACAGTGCTGGTCTGTCTGATGTGCCTGGGCGTATTCCTGAAACAGCAAAGTGACTGGCATGAATTCAGCATGGCGATGGAGCGCTTTTGTGGGGTAACCAGAAGTCATATCGAGACGATCGTTTTCGAGCGAATTGCCGCGGCGCAAGGTACGGACAGCTGCGCCAGCATCATGTACGGCATCGCCAATGATCCTGCCCATAGTGAGGCGGAGGTTATACGGGAACTGGCCACGTCGATGCGGCCACTGAAAGGGTTCAATAGGGCCGACTCGGCGCAATATGTGACGCATATGCTCGAGAAGGAGATTCGTCGATACAACGCGCTCGTGCCCGACGACCCGGACCAGGGGCTTGCGTATTACACGGGCTCGTGGAACCCGTGGACGATGATTACCTCGGGTTTCGCGCACGGTGATTGGGCACACATACTCTTCAACCTGGTGTTCTTCTTCGCGTTCGCCGCCACGGTCGAAGTTCTCATCGGCAGCCTCTGGTATATCCTGTTTGTACTCGCCGACTCATGGTTTATCGGTATTACAGGCTCACTGACCGCGGCGGCAACGGGCAATCACTACTGGACCCTGGGCTTGTCGGGCATCGTCATGGGAATGATGGGGCTCTTTGCCTACCTGCTGCCCAAAGCCAAGATCAAGTGCTACTACTTCTTCATCATCATATTCGGCTCGATCGCGATCCCGGGCTGGATGCTGGCCACGTGGTATATAGGCGGTGATCTCATACAACTCATTGCGAGCGAGGATCACGGCGTCGTCAACGTTATGGCACACGTGATGGGTGGCATTGGGGGTTATCTGTTCGGTCTCGCGTTCCTGCGTGAAATACGCAAAGACGCCGAAGACATCCAGTACGCTGTCGACCGACAGACGTTCGAGAAGCGATTTCGGTAGGATTCGCTACGCGGCAACTTTCTCAAATATCGCTTTGTATCTGGCGTGCGACCGCAGGCAGGCAAAAGTGCTGCTTTACCTTACGCCGTCGAATCAGTATCGACGCCTTATGATTCGCCTGTCGAACTGATCATACGCAGATTCAACGCGCGCAGTTTTTGCCGCGCCAAATTCGCTTCGTTCTCCAGTTCCAGGATCGCGGCCTGTAGTTCTTCGACACCGCGGCTGCTATTCACAGGCAGCGGGTGACTCGTTTCATCATTCGGGTTGAAGCACACATGCTCGGCAAAACTCAGTGGCAAGTCCGATCGGCGGGCAGCAGCATTGGCCACCCGGTACCTGTCAAGCACCGTATTGCAAGCATCTTCCAATTCGGCGTCATAGTCGTTCAGCACTGAAGGACTTTGCTCCGCGTGCTCCACCGATCTAATGTAGGTCCTGACCTCGTTCTTGAAGCTCCTGGCGATGGCGGCGACCTCAGCCTCTGCTTTGTCGATCCGAGAATTGATCCGTTTACGCAGCCGCGAAGATGTCACATCATGGGCCTCCCGCTCCCTGTAATAGACCCTTTGGACCGCTCCGTAGCCGGGATAAGGATCATCGGAACGATAACCCAGTAACATCGCGAACACTCCTGTCAGGGCCACTAAACCAAAGGCTTTCCAGCTCACGACGGTCGAAACAAAGCCAGTCGGGTCTGCGAGTATTGCGTTTAGAACATCACGATTCGAGGCATCCGGGTTTGCGATCACGGCGGCGATGTGGAAATCCGTGTACGACGCCATTCCGGTTATCGCCATAATCGACACGATGGCACCGATCCAGCCAAATAATTTGCGGAGTCTACCGACATGATTAGTCCAGCGAAGCCATAAATCGCCAAGTAACATCGGCACGATGATCGCCGCTGCCGAAACCACTGCGATCCACGCCGCGGACACGTTGGCGTTACCTGCAGCGCCGATCTCAACGATCCTCGCCAGTGCGAAGGCAACTGCGACGATCAGTGCCGCTGCGATTAGATAATAAAAGTGCGCCGCACCCGGATAGTGCGCAAGTCGATCCAGGCCGTTCTCCTTGCGAAACGCATCATAGTGCTGTCTCTGCTTTTGCTCCCGATCTACTGTCTTGTTGAGTCTGGATTCAAAATCAGTAACATGACGGAGGATCTTATTCTCGCAGTCCGCTGGTATATCGCGAAGTGTCGCCAGGGAATCAGAGACATCTAATTTCTCCGAAATCTTCCTTAGTTTCTCGGCGGTCTCGGCGGCCCGTTGTTGGGCACGCTCGCGCAAATTCGTGAAATAGTCAATGATTTCACGTTGCGTGCCGGTTGGTACCTCTTCACCGGACGGCGGAAGATTCTGACTTCCTTCCTCGCTCGCTCGTTTTACTACGGCCAGGTGCGTCGCTATACGGTCAATATCAAGCGGCTTCGTGATATCAGAACTCAGGTAGTATCGGGCGCTCGCAAACCCACTGCGAATCTTTTGCCACATGGCAGCCAGAGACGACAGGGACTCGGCAAGGATCGGGCGCCATGCGATGCTGCCTGTGACGCGGTTTGTTGTGCTTGTCTTTGGTGACGAGATGATTCCTTCCATGACTGCTTCCTTTGTTTGACTATTTTGTTTCTTTTTTCTGTCAAGTTACCCGTCAATATTGGGTTCCAATTGAATTGACGCTGCGCGGGTATTCGCTCTTGTCACTCACGATCGGTTTTGCCGGCTGCTCTTCGTATCGGAATCGATACTTGCCGATGGTGACGATATCGCCGCTTCTCAGCACTCGTTTATTGATGCGGCGGGAGTTAATAAATGTTCCGTTGGTACTGTTCAGGTCTCCCAGGACACTTCCTTTGTGCGTCTGGACCAACTGTGCGTGATGTCGACTGACGAAATTGCTCTGGATTTGAACGTCATTGTCAGGGGCGCTACCGATGGTGAACATTCCATCATCGAGAAAGTAGGTATCGGAGCAAGCATCGTCCAGTCCCACCAGCGCCCAGCCACCCTCGATCTGCCTGTCCGGAATCAGCGTCGCGTTCTTCCTTCTCACCTCGGCTATACGTGTCTCAAAGCCATTGCCGTTTTTCGTCGCCGATTCGAGTTTTGCTTCGAGATCCAATACGGTATTTGTCAACTTCAGCTTATCTTTTCGTAGTTGGTCGATCGCCTTGTCCTGATCTGCTCCTGCCGCGTTGGCGGCGTCGGCCTCACCGAGTTTCCTCAGATTGCTAAGCAGCGCTTTTTCGCTGTCTCTGGCTTCCAGGAGCTTCTTTTTTGTCTGCCTCAGTTGCTGGCGACTTTGCTCCAGCTGATCACGCAGATTGTTGCTCGTTTTCTGGAGGCTCGAAACCTGTTCCTCCATTGAACGGCGCTTCTCGCGCTCCTGGTCAATACCAAACTGCAGGATGCTGTTCATTTCCTCACGAAACTTGAGCTCGTCCTGCAATTCCCGGATCGCGGATGCATTTGTCCCGGAAATCTGCGCCTCGGCCTCGACGGAATCCTCTTCCATCGCCCCAATCTCCGAGACTGGGTCGGATCGGTCAGAAGCATGGTCAGCAAGCGCGAACCTGGCGCAAGCCTCTTCGGAAAGCGGCTCAATCTCGGTCGTGGGATCGTCGTCTACGTCGAAGATCAGATTGTTATTATTCTTATTATTCTTCATGCGGAAATAATAACAGGAGACCCAGCGCCTGTTGATCTCTACAAGCCGCACCGCTAAGCCATTGAGGGCAAGTATGCGATCCCCGAGTTAGGTTAAATCACTTTGCGATAAAGGCCGGCCAGGTATCTGTTCCAACGCCCGTTCGCACCACCAGGAAAACAGAAATAACAGCGAATTCTGCCGACGAGAATTCGCTGTGCATTGCTTCGGAATCGACTGCTCTCGAATTGGAAAAATGGTGCCGGATAGGTGACTCGAACACCTGACCCCATCATTACGAATGATGTGCTCTACCAACTGAGCTAATCCGGCACTGGAGGAGCGGCGCGAAGTATAGCCTCGAGCGCCCTTTGCGAAAAGGGCATTGAGCGATTAATCGTGGTGTTTACGAACCTTGATCAATACCTCGACGCTTTGGCTTTCCGTGCCTTCTGGAAGCTCGGGCAGTTCGCTGAAACTCACCCTGCCCTCTTCAACATCCGTGAACTCGCCCGTATCGACGTTGTAGAAGTGATGGTGAGGATGCGTCGACGAGTCATAATAGCGACGCTCCGGATCCACGAACAGCTCTTTTACAAGACCGCGTTCCCCGAACAAATTCAAGGTGTTATAGACCGTCGCCTTGGAGACACTGCTGCCTGACCGGCGAAGTCTATCCAGGATTTGCTCAGCCGACAGGTGCTGCGGCTTCGCGAGCAGGATCTCCGCGATCTGCAGGCGTTGCGGCGTCGGCAAGATGCCGTGAAGGTCGAATTGTACGAGGATGTCGGAGCGCGCCATTCTCAACGTCCTTTCGGTCTAAACATAACGAAGAGGATACCATGACCAGGCTCGCGCATATGAGCCGGCAGGCCTCTTTTCCGCTGAAAATGCCGACATTTGCCGAGAGCGATATGCCACTCCTCTTCGCGACAATTGCCGACGGACAAGGAGGTCCGGCATGCATCGGCAAACTTTCGGCTACTCACTCTACGAATTGCTCGTGACAACCACGCTCATTGCGTTGCTGCTTGCGGTAGCAATTCCATCATTTTCGTCGATGACAGCACGGCAACGGCAGCGTGTGGAGATCGATGCCCTGTTTCACGCCGTTCATCTGGCTCGAAAAGAGTCCATCACGCGTCGCAGGGTAGTTTCGATATGCCCGAGCCGCGATGGCACGAGCTGTGCTCCCGGAACGGACTGGTCGTCGGGTTGGCTCATGTTCGAGAACAGGGATCGGGACTCGCCGCCGCGTATTGATGCCGGAGAGCCCATTCTTCAGAAGCACAAGGTCTCAGGCAATATCATCATCCAGGCCAACCGGCGTGGGTTTACATTACGGGCCACCTTCCTGCGCGCGACCAACGGAACTTTTATCGTCTGCGACAGCCGGCAACGGATACCGGCGAAGGGGCTGGTCATTAGCTACACGGGACGGCCACGAGTCGCCCTGAAAAAGACGAGCGGGGAGCCCTATTTCTGTGCGCATTAGGTCAAGTCAGCAGCCACGAACACGACCGCTCGTCGGGCCTGGGGGGCCATTCGTCGGATACTCCCAGAGCCCCGCAACCTACTCCTTATATTGGCCGTTATGGAAAAGAGAACTCAAAACGGCTTTTCGCTGTATGAACTCATGATCACGCTGTTGATCGTCGGCGTGATTCTGTCTCTCGGTATTCCGAACATGCGCGCATACAGCCAGAACAGCCGCATGACAAGTGCTGCCAACGACTTTCACGCGACCTTCCACCTGGCGCGCAGCGAGGCGTCCCGTGCGAAGACCAATATCACTATTTGCGCGAGTGCCGACTCTTTAACCTGCGGCGTCGGCGCTACGTGGGACCAGGGTTATATCGTCTTCGTCGATACGGATGGCAACATTGCCACTGGCGGCGCCGACGAGTCGATACTACGTGCGCAACCGGCAATGCCGGAAGGCATCTTCGTCGCCGCAGCCGACGACTCGAACTATTTCAGCTTCGCCGGAACCGGCCTTGGGCGTGGGATCGTGAACGGTGACCCGAAGCTACTCTCACGCGTCGTCATGTGTGATGAGCGCGGCAATATTACCGCAGCCGGCGGCAATTCAGCCGCACGACTGATTGTCGCCACGCCGCTGGGACGAGCGACGATCCAGCGTGACAAAGGCATGATTCAGACAGCACTGGACGATATGGGCAAGTCCTGCCCGTAGGCAGGTATGTGCGCTCCCATCGATTAAGGACGAAACGCAATGATCCTCAGGAATTCAAAATCCCGCGTGACCCGGAAATTTGGTGGCTTTTCGCTGATAGAGGTGCTGATCGCTTTGGTCATCATGTCCGTAGGGATGCTGGGAATTGCCGGCCTCTATGTTGAGGGTCTGCGCGCAGGTCGGACTTCAAATTTTCGTCACCAGGCGGTGACGCTTGCCAGTGACGTCGCGGACCGTATTCGTGCGAACCCCCGGGCAGGCGTCGACTACGAGGGTCCGGGTGGTAACAACAACTGCGTGCTGGGTAACGTAGATTGCAACCCCGCACAGATGGCCGCCAATGACATCCAGATCTGGAAAGACCAGGCGAGTGACATGCTGCCACAGGGCACGGTCAAGATTACGTATGACGACAATCCTGTTCCGCCGACCTACCTGATCGAAGTGAGCTGGCAAGAAGCCGGTGAGGAGGATAATCCGCCGTCCTACTCGATCCTGATACCGGTACTGGCGATCTAGGGGGCGCACATGATTTTTTCCCTATCGAAATCGACGTATCGCCAGACGGGCCTGACAATGGTCGAACTGATGGTCGCACTGGCAATCGGTTCGTTCCTGATGATTGGCGCGATACAAATCTATAATCAGAGTCGCGAAGCGTTCGTCGTCAACGAGTCCATCGCCCGCGTGCAGGAAACTGCGCAGTTTGCGATGGACACAATCGAGGCGGATTTGCGTATGGCCAGCAACTGGGGCCGCAACAGCCGGGGACTCACCGTTGAAGGCCGTTCGCTCATCGACGACGCAGATCCAACCAACCTGAACCCGCCGGCTGATTGTGGCGCGCGATGGGTACTCGACCTTGGCAAACCCATCGATGGCAACAATAACTCCTACGGTCTCGCATGCCTGCCGACGGCAGCGGCCGGCGCCTGGCAGCCAAACTCGGATGTCGTCACGGTACGACGTGCCAGTGTGGCCCCTGTCCTTCCGGCCAATGGCCGCTTGCAAGTTCAGAGCACACGTATTCAAGGCGAACTGTTCTACAACGGTCTTGTTCCAGCCAACTTCCAGGAGCCGGTTGACCCGGCGTTTCCCGCAACACCCACGGATCCGTCGGCCACGCATAATCTCCTGGTCAATAGCTACTACGTCGCACAGGAATCGGAGCTGATTCCGGGTGCCCCTACATTGCGACGCAAGACCCTGGCCATGAGAGCTGGCGCTTCTGTTGTAGAAGACCAGGAAGTCGCGCCGGGCGTGGAGAACATCCAGTTGCAACTGGGCATCGACGTCGACCAGGACAACACGGTTGACCGCTACGTCAATCCGGGTGACCCGATCTACGATCCGAATGCCGGCGCCGGCTATGTCCCTGGCGCCCGCGTCATAACCGCTCGCGTGTGGTTGGTCGTACGCGGCATAACGCGTGAAGCGGGTGTTCAGGACAACAACACCTACAAACCGGGCGACGTTGACCTGGGCTCACCCGCCGACAACTATCGCCGGATGCAGATCTCGAAAACCATATTGCTCCGCAACGCCAGAACCTGATGAAGAGAAAAATGATGAAATCCACCAGTCAGTCAATTCGTCAACGCAGCAAGCAACAGGGTGCCGTGCTTGTTATCAGCCTCCTGCTGCTGGTTGTTATAACGACGCTCGCAATTTCCGGCATGAACACGGCGACGACCGAACTGGCGATGGCACGCAATGACCAGAACTACGAGTATGCGTTTCAGGCGGCCGAAACAGGGCTCGAGCAGGCCATCGCACAGGGCAGTTTCGACACGACGTCCGCAGATCCGGCAGACATCACCGATATTAACTACAACGATCAGGTCAGCACGACGATCAGGTTCGAAAATTCGACGCTTGTACCCGATCGCGCTTTCAGCCTCGGCGTCGGCAGCGGCATCGCCGCGTATCACTTTCTCGCCACGGCGGAGGCCAAATCACGGCGTGCACCGGGCAGTGACACTGACCGCGATGCTGGCGCGCTGCACACACAGGCTTTTTATGTCGTCGGTCCAGAGTCGCCGACACTTTGATTTAGGGACGGAGTCATCCGATGAAAACCAGATATTTGTTCACCGTATTACTACTCGTCCTGGCCCTGCCAGCTGCCGCAGAATTCAGGACCATTGAGCGCGCTTACGAAGTCGATTTTGACACCCTGCGTCTGCCCGCGGCCGAGGGTGGCACGATTGCGTTCAAACCCTGCGACGAGTGCGCGTATCAAACGACGCGCGTTACCGGGAGTACGCGCTGGATTCTGAATGGTGAGTCGATGTCGCTGACCAGGTTTCGCGAAGGAATTGCCAGGTACAAAGACGAAGACAGGAAATCGGTAACGGTGCTTCATCACCTCGAGGACGACCGGGTGACCGCAGTAACCGTTACGGTTCGGTAGCTGCTCGAAAAGGATGCTTAGGGAAGAACGATGAAGAATTTATTAAAAAGAACATCATGGATGACCGTGGGATTAACGGTGGCATTGACCTGCGGTATGCCTGCCGTCGCCGATGACACCGAGCTGCTGCTGGTTAATCCGAACGAGAACACCGTGATCAAACCCAACGTGCTAATGATCATCGACTCTTCGGGCAGTATGACGACCCTGGAAGAAACCCGTGAGGTGTACAACTACCAGCAAGCCTACGAGGGTGGTGCCGAAGCCTGCGATTCCGATTACCTCTACTGGAGCGATCTCGA
>Ga0209456_10001656_pt1 | contig 10738 bp, 9 predicted proteins | sample COG_11_FD_184755 | JGI IMG/M metagenome (GOLD analysis project Ga0209456, IMG submission 184755) | Pelagic marine sediment microbial communities from the LTER site Helgoland, North Sea, for post-phytoplankton bloom and carbon turnover... | ecosystem: Environmental > Aquatic > Marine > Neritic...
GGGACGTATACCTCCCGGCGCACGGTTTTACCTGCGAATACATCATCGGATTGACACCAGGGACATTTTTCTTCGGATTGATTTATCAATTGGTGGCATTTTTTGCCGACGCCGTCGCCGAATTCAGCTACCATGGCACTGTTCATATATTCAACGACAAGCTCCTTATTCATGACATAAATACCGTCTTCGAAAGCATTCAGAATTGCAGTTATCATATCGTATTTTTTATCCATCATTTAATGCCCCATTACTTCATTGAAAGGTGCCTGCCGGGTTGTGGTTAATAATTGCTAAGTACCATCGAAAGCCGCAATAAACGGCTTAATCAGGTTGATTTCATTATCCGGCTGCAGACGGTATGTCCCATCGTAGACATTCATACGCGTGTATAATCCTCATTAACACAAAATGGATAAAATTAGAACATAGTTCACCTATCTGCTATCTGCCAAGTGGTGCTAAACCGAGGAATGCCTAAAGAGGTATGATGACAATAAATGATAGCCATTAAGAGAAGCTACTTTTTTATTGCCACTTTTGAATTCCTGTTTTACGTTACAACAAAACCTACTATTTTGAAAGGAGGCCGTTCCATGGAAAAAACAATTGCAGATGTCATTGATCGTGCGATTCAGCGGGAAGAAGAGGCTTACGTCTTCTACATGGATATCCACAGCAAGGTTCAGGATGCCGGCGTCAGGGATACGGTCGAATTCATCGCCGGAGAAGAGAAGAAGCACAAAGCGTTTCTGGTCGGTTATCGTGAAGGAAATTACGGTTCGGATGCCCTCAGGATGGCTGATGTTGTTGAATACAAGATCGCCGAATACCTGGATGAACCGGAAATCAGCAAGGAATCCAGCAGCGAAGACGTTTATCTGATGGCCGCCCACCGAGAAGGCAGATCGCACCAATTCTATACCGAACTTGCCAATATGCACGCCGACAGTGAATTAAAAACGATGTTATCAAAGATGGCCAATGAGGAGTTGAAGCACAAGGAAAAGATGGAGTATTTGTACGCCAATACGGCCTTTCCGCAAACATCAGGTGGATAAATATAATTCGTCTGCTGCGGGTTTCTTTTTAAAAAAAATTCGAAATCCGAATACCGAAATTCGAAACAAATTAGAAGTCCTAATGACAGAATTTCTAAACTAAGCGGTCTGCTTCGTTTTGATAAGTAAACCATTTAGAAAGTTTATGACATTAAGGATTTGGAATTTTGTTATTGTTTCGGATTTCGGATTTCGATTTTCCGGTTTATCCGGCTTCTGTTTCGACCGGAACCGTTGTGACAGGTACCGTAGAATTCCTGACGACTTTATCGGTTACACTGCCCACACGGTAATTACCTTGCTGGCCATGGCTGGCCATTACGACCAGGTCGACACCTTCTGCTTCGATCAGCTTTAAAATTTCCTGGGCCGGATCACCGACAGCGATATGTTTGATGTACAGCGGGCAGCTGTTTAAATATTTTTCGCACACCTGTTCCAAACGCTTTTTGGCGGATTTATCGGCCCACTCCATGAGCTTATCGACTTTCGATTTGTCAAAATCACCGTACCAGGATTCATGATGGGCAATATCTTCGATAACATAGAGCACGTGGATCTCGGCTCCATATTTTTGCGTTAAATCGGTCACATACGGCAGTGCTTTTTCGGCACTACTCGAAAAATCTGTCGGCCACAACACTTTATTGACTTCCATCTTTGAGACTCCTTTTCCGAATATCCTGTATTAACTTGACTATATTATAATTACTGAAAAGAGGATGTAAAGATGCTCGTTACTGGTCGCTGGTCACTGGTTCCTGGTCGCTGGATGCTCGATACTGGATCCTGGCCTCTATTTGTAAATGACTGGCTACTGGTCGGCACAGAGGCCGACCCTACTTGACTGATGGCCATTGGTTACCCTTAGTAGGGCGGGCCTCCGTGCCCGCCGCAATGATCCGAATACGTATGAAAAATTACTTTCCCAAATAGCCAATATCGATGATCAAGTCTTAAGTGTTAACAATAACCAGACTACCGGTGACGCGAGACCAGTAACCAGCGACCAGTGACCAGTGACCAGCAACCAGAATCGGATTTTACGAAACAAGTTCTATCATCTTCCTGGAGGTATATTCACCGGTATCGGCCAGGGCGTCAATTGGTAGAAAAGACAGGGCATTGTTTGAGAAAAGACAGGTGGCCGAGGCCGGAAACTCTTCATCAGCCAAATAGAATATATAGTTCAGCATAATTTTGGGGAAGGGGTGGAGGATTATTGATATATCGCCTCCTTCAGCAGCGGTACTGAGTTCTCCATTCAATGATTCAAATAAAAGATTTAAATTGTCTTCGATGTTTGCAATATGCGGTATCAGGATGCTCTCGGTGTGGGAGGCAAAGGCACCAACATAGGGCAGGCTGTTGGGAAATTCTCGAAAGGCTTTAAATGGGGTGGGCATACATGAATCTTCAATGGCATGAATTGCGTACAGGGTAATTAGTATGCCGACCACCCCGGTTTCCGGGTCGTCACCGATGTAAATTCCGTCCGGTCGGATGAGGCAGGACTGTCCGAAAGCCTTTAATCGAAACTGATCGCCTTGCCGCTGTCCGGGAAGAAGCCGGTCCAAATCATCGGGCTGGTTCTTGTACAATAGATCCAGATTGTCTCGAATAATCTTGTCGTAATTATCCATGGTTGAGATAATTTAGGGTCAATGGCCAATCTTGCATTCGGTGCAGCTGCAAACCGGGCATTCGACTTTTTTGTTATCAGCAGCGTCCCCATCATCCGGCAATATACGATCAACGTATGATTTAAAAGCATGCCCGCATTCTTTGCAAAGGGCATCCACCTCTTCATTTTGATTATCTGTATCTGGCATAGGGCATCATTTGATACGCTAAATTGGTTATTGTCGTAAAGATGGTTTTATTCTCTTTGTCGATATGAATCAGATATCCTTTCAACCTTTTCCGGTAACCCTTTTTCATCCAATCGACTGATTTCTAAGTTCCAAATAAAAATCCCGCAGTGCAGCAGGTTCCGCGGGATTTTTTTTGTTTACCGGGCGAGGCGATAATTACTTCTTTTCATCTTCTTTCACCTCTTCAAAATCCGCATCGACAACATCTTCCTCGGGGGCGGCTCCGCCGGCCTGGTCCGCGGACCCAGCATCAGCCCCGGCCTGTTGGTCAGCGGCTGAAGCCTGCTGATACATGGCCTCGGCCAGCTTGTGGGATACCTGGGTCATCTCCTCGCTGAGTCGCTTAATTTCTTCCGCATCCTCGCCTTCCATGGCTTTTTTCAAGGCGGAAGAAGCTTCTTCGACCTTGCTCTTGGTTTCGCTGTCGACTTTGTCGCCTAATTCTTTAATGGATTTTTCGGTTGAATAAATCAGGGCATCGGCTGAATTGCGCGCTTCGACCAGTTCTTTTTTCTTTTTGTCATCTTCAGCATGTATTTCGGCATCTTTTACCAAATTGTCGATTTCTTCCTGAGACAAACCGGACGATGCCGTAATTTGAATGGATTGCTCTTTTCCGGTAGCCTGATCCTTGGCCGATACATTTACGATGCCATTGGCATCGATGTCGAAGGTAACCTCTATTTGAGGAATTCCCCGGGGAGCAGGCGGGATGCCGACCAATTCGAATCTTCCCAACGTTTTATTGCTGGCGGCCATTTCACGCTCACCCTGCAATACATGGATGGATACGGCCGGCTGGTTGTCCGCTGCAGTTGAAAATGTCTGGCTTTTTTTGGTAGGTATGGTGGTGTTCTTTTCGATCAACCGGGTCATGATACCGCCCAGGGTTTCAATTCCCAGTGACAGCGGCGTAACATCGAGCAAAAGAACATCTTTGACATCACCTTTCAATACACCACCTTGAATGGCTGCTCCGAGTGCCACCACTTCATCCGGGTTTACCCCTTTGTGGGGGTCCTTGCCGAAAATGCGTTTAACCCGCTCTTGAACAGCCGGCATACGCGTCATGCCTCCGACCAGAATTACCTCATCGATATCTCCTGAGGATAAGCCGGCGTCTTTCAAGGCTGTGCGACAGGGACCTTCCAGTTTGTCAAGTAAATCGGCAACCAGAGCCTCAAGCTTGGCGCGGGTGATTTTGATATTAAGATGCTTGGGGCCGCTGGCATCGGCGGTAATGAAGGGAAGGTTGACGTCGGTTTCCATTGAAGTGGATAGTTCCATTTTGGCTTTTTCCGCAGCTTCTTTCAGTCTTTGCAGGGCCATTTTGTCACTTCTAAGATCAATCCCCTGATCTTTATTGAACTCGTCGGCCAGATAGTCAATCAGCCACAGATCAAAATCTTCTCCGCCCAGATGGGTGTCGCCATTGGTTGCCTTGACTTCAAAAACGCCTTCACCGATTTCAAGAATTGACACATCAAAGGTACCGCCGCCCAGATCGAAAACAGCGATTTTCTCTTCTGTCTTTTTATCCAGACCGTATGCCAGAGATGCTGCCGTGGGTTCGTTAATGATTCGGAGGACATTAAGACCGGCAATTTTTCCAGCATCTTTGGTTGCCTGGCGCTGGCTATCGTCAAAATAGGCCGGTACAGTAATGACGGCATCGGTTATCGTCTCACCAAGATATTCTTCGGCGGTTTTTTTAATATTTGCCAAAATATAGGAGGATATCTCGGCCGGACTGTGCTGTTTGCCCTTTAAGTTAATCCGGATGTCGCCATTGCTGGCCTGTTCGATTTTAAAAGGCAGAACCTTGATATCATCCTGTACGTGCTTTGATGCGAATTTGCGACCGATCAGCCGTTTAACACCGAATACCGTATTTTCGGGATTTGTGATCGCCTGCCGTTTGGCGATTTGGCCTACCAATCTTTCACCATTTTCGTTAATGGCGACGATCGAGGGCGTGGTGCGTCCGCCCTCCGGATTGGAGATTACCGTGGCGTCGCCACCTTCCATCACGGCTACGCAGGAATTCGTGGTGCCGAGATCGATTCCGATTACCTTTGACATATTTTATCCCTCCTTAACCTCATTGCAAATTTTTTTTATTCTCATTTTTGATAATATTTTTTTTATTTATCTTTTTTTTCGCTGGCCCTCGCCACTACAACCATGGATGGGCGCAGTAATCTGTCGTGAATCAAGTAGCCTTTCTGAAGTTCATTGATAACCGTATTTTCGTCAAACTCATCGGTTTCTTCCTGCATGACTGCCTCGTGAAAGGTTGGGTCAAAAATCTGCCCTTTGGCCTCAATGGGTTTAACATTAAATTTTTCAAAGACCTTCAATATTTCCGTATGAGTCATGTCCAGTCCCTGCAGCAGGCCCTGGTCTATGGTTTTGTGGCCATTGGTTGAATTCATGGCCAATTCCAGATTGTCGACCACGGATAGCAATTCTTTGATCAAAGACTGGTTGGCAAATTTCCTGAATTCCTCCAGTTCCCGGGAGGTACGTTTTTTGTAGTTTTCAAATTCGGCCGATACCCTGAGCAGGCGATCATAATTTTCTTTGGCTTCCTGTTCTTTGGCTTCCAGTTGGGACTCCAAATCTTTCATCGGATCATCAACTTTTACTTGATCTGCCTTTTCGAGTTTTTTTTGAGGATCTTCCTTAGCCCTGGCAGCAGACTCGATGTCGGGTTCCTTTTTTGGGTCTCCGTCCAAATCAGATTGGATTCCGATAATTTTTTTTTCAGACATTCGTTTACGCGTTCTCCCGGTGATTTGAGGCCAACAATTATTGACTTGAAAAATAAGACAAGTTGAAACGATGTCAAGGATGTAATATTAAGGTTTTATAAGAAAAAAGGCCTGTTCAACACCCAGTTGATTTTGGCGGTTCAACTAATGGATTTCAATTGGTCGGATTTCTCGATTTGGGATTTCCTAAAAGGACTTAACTCTTATTTTACGGGGAATAAATCAATTATGAGGTGGAAGGATACTCGATTGTGGATTTCGGGTTTGGGATTTGTTAGAGGGATATATGTCTTATTTTACAATGAAAAAATCAGGTGATGGAAGGCTTGAGGTGATAAATCCAGTATGCAAGGCTTAAAATATAATATCAGCTATCTTACATTATTAAAATCCGCAATCCCAAATCGAAAGAATCCAAAATCCACAATCCGCAATCGCGAAAGAGTGGTTGCGCACCCGCCGTCGAACCTTTTAGGAAGCCTCGTCACATTATACAGATTGAGATCAAACCACGACACAGACCGCATCACTTATCGCTGCTTCCTTCCGGACCTGACGAGGTTCATGATCGTCTGTTGCGTGGCGTCCAATCAAAATGGTTCAAGGATTCCAAGTATAAGATCCTTGGGCGGGAATTCAGCCCCGCATAAGCGGATTTCGGGAAAAGGGCACCGCTAGCTCCCCGCCTAGCACAACCAGCAATTAACATACGCAAAAAAACCATTTTTGCAAGAAAAAACTGTACCGGTTCAGCGTTTAAAGGTTGCCGTCTTCGCCTAAAGGCTACGCCGCGCCAGGCAGGGTTCAGGGTTTCGCCTTCGCTATTTAACTACCTTGAGACAGGTAGTTTTTATAGTTTTGCGACCCATGGTTGCATATACTTTTAGCTTAACATATTATATGTAAAACAATAAGAATTCAGGTGCCTGTCTGATTAAGGTTACCTGATTTAAGGCTTTGTGAATATATGGGTCCCCCAGCAAATAGATCGAATAAGAAAACAGAGAAACAGATTCTTCAGACCGTGCGGGAAACAATTGCCAGGTACGGGATGTTTGACCCGGGGGACTCGGTACTGGTAGCTGTATCCGGCGGGCCGGATTCCGTTGCCCTTGTCCACATTCTGAATACCATCGCCGGGGATTATTCCCTCCATCTGGCGGTGGCCCACCTGAACCACTGCCTGCGAGAGGGGGAATCCGACCGGGATGCTGAGTTTGTGGCAGCTCTTGCCAGGAATTTCGATCTGCCTTTCTATCTTGAAAAAAAAGATGTGCGTGCTATTCAACAGCACCGGCGCCTTTCTCCGGAAGAAGCGGCACGCCAGGTGCGCTATGAGTTTTTTAATGCGGTTGTATCTAAAGACGGCTTTAATAAAATTGCCATGGGTCATCACAGCGACGACAATGCCGAACTGGTCCTTATGAATTTGTTGCGCGGCAGCGGTCCGCTGGGTCTTTCCGGAATTGCTCCCGTGAGGGACAGCAAATTCGTGCGCCCGTTAATCCGCCTTAAACGGTCTCAAATCCTGGATTATATTTCAGATAAAAAATTAGTTTTTGTTACCGATACTTCCAATACAGATCCGGCTTACCGGCGGAACCAAATTCGTCACCATTTGATTCCCGAACTTAAAAAATCATATAATCCTGCGATTGTTGAGTCTCTCAATCGATCGGGAGAGATTCTGCAGGCTGAGGATCAATGGATGGATGAAGCCCTCGAGCCGGTTTTTAACGAATGTGTTTTATTCAAAACATCCTACCGGATCAGTTTGGCCCTACCGGGGGTCAATGGTATGGATCTGGCGGCCGCAAGACGAATTATCAGAAAGGCGATTTTCAGCGTGAAACAGGATTTGCGGCGCATCACCTTTTTGCATGTAGACGCCGTTATTGAATTGGCTAAACAAGGTCGGGCGTGCGGCAGCCTGGATTTGCCCGGCGGTGTTCGGGTGGTCAAAGACGCTTTGGCGCTCACTATTAAAAAGGAGAGCCAGCCATCGCAAGCAAATATAATCGAGTACCGGTACACGATCGCCGGCGAAGGGATCACATCGATAAAAGAGGCTAACGCCGCTATCAGGCTTGTAGAAATCGAAACAGATAAAGTACCGGATTTTAAGGAATCCGGAAAACTCCGGGCTTTTTTTGACCGGGATTGCTTGCAATTTCCTTTGGTTGTTCGCAATTTTCGACCGGGAGATCGATTTTCGCCGCTGGGGATGGAGGGCACCCAGAAATTAAAGAAATATTTTGGCAATAATAAAATTTCCGCACCCCAGCGAAAAAAATGTCCGCTATTGTTGAGCAAGGACAAAATTATCTGGGTAGCCGGTCATCGCATCGACAACAGCGTAAAATTGGGCCCGAAAACCCGGCATGTCCTTATGGCCGAACTTTTGCTTGCTTAATTAACGATAATGATTAAATTTGCATAGAAACTCAGGTGGGGCAGCTGACTCTGATCCGGGTTTCTATGTAATTTTGTCGCCTTAAACTTGATATTTCAATTAAGATACGGGATACTGCTGTAAAAGATTGAATAATGTCGATTGAAGATTGACTAATTAAGGTCCGCCGTCGGCGGAAGAAATTTAAAAAAATCAAATAGATGGAGCGCAGCGACCTCTACAAATATTCATTCGCCATTGTTCAATATTCAATTATTCTATCGCAGGAGGTAAAAACATTTGAATCCGTTTTATAAAAATCTGGCGTTATGGCTGGTCATCACTTTGATGATGGTTATGCTTTACAATCTTTTCAGTCAACAGCATATGGCTGAAACCAGCATCAGCTATACCGAGTTTCTGGACATGGTCGAAAGCGAGCGTGTGGCCGAGGTGGTAATCCAGGGTCAGGAGCTGCTTGTCACGGATATCAATCGTAATCGTTTCAAAATTTACTCCCCCCAGGACAACGATCTCATTAACACGCTGCGGGGAAAAAATGTTACCATCAGCGCCAAACCTCCTGCGGAGAATCCATGGTACATGTCGGTACTGGTTTCATGGTTTCCGATGTTGATTTTGATCGGCGTTTGGATCTTTTTCATGCGCCAGATGCAGGCCGGGGGCGGTAAGGCACTTTCTTTCGGCAAAAGTCGGGCGCGCCTGGCGACCGATCAATCCGAGAAAGTAACCTTCGAGGATGTTGCCGGCATCGATGAAGCCAAAGAAGAACTGGGAGAAATTGTCGATTTTTTAAGAGACCCCAAAAAATTTACCCGCCTGGGTGGACGAATTCCCAAAGGAGTCCTTTTGATGGGCCCTCCGGGAACCGGTAAAACGCTTTTGGGACGCGCGATTGCAGGTGAGGCCGGGGTGCCTTTTTTCAGCATCAGCGGTTCTGACTTTGTAGAGATGTTTGTGGGCGTCGGTGCATCGCGGGTACGGGATTTATTTGTCCAGGGCAAGAAAAATGCGCCCTGCATTATATTCATCGACGAAATCGATGCCGTCGGCAGGCACCGGGGCGCCGGTTTGGGCGGCGGACACGATGAGCGTGAACAGACCTTAAACCAACTTCTGGTTGAAATGGACGGGTTCGAATCCAACGAAGGTGTTATTCTGATATCGGCGACCAACCGACCCGATGTGCTCGATCCGGCGTTGTTGCGCCCCGGACGATTTGACCGGCAGGTGGTTGTTTCCATGCCTGATATTAAAGGCCGCGAAAAGATCCTTAAAGTTCATATGAAGAAAACACCCGTTGCTCCCGATGTCAATCCGCTGGTCCTGGCCAAAGGGACACCCGGTTTTTCCGGTGCCGACCTTGAAAACCTGGTCAACGAGGCCGCCCTGCTGGCTGCCAAGCGCGACAAAGAAAAGGTCGAAATGATCGACTTTGAAGAATCCAAAGACAAAATCTATATGGGGTTGGAGCGCAAATCAAAGGTCATAAAGGAAGAGGACCGCAAGGTTACGGCCTATCATGAAGGCGGGCATGCATTGGTCGCCCGGTTTCTCCCCGAAACCGATGCTGTCAACAAGATTACCATTGTGCCCCGGGGGCGGGCTGCCGGTGTGACCTGGTTTTTGCCCGAAGAGCGCGATTTCCGATTCAAGGACCAGCTCGAAAGCGAACTGTCGGTTGCCTTCGGCGGGCGTGTGGCCGAAGAAATTATATTCAACCGGATCAGTACCGGTGCCGCCAATGATATCAAACAGGCTACCAATCTAGCTCAAACGATGATACGCACTTGGGGTATGAGCGATAAGCTGGGGCCCTTGTCATATGCCAAGGGCGAAGAGCAGGTTTTTCTGGGTCGGGAAATTGCCCAGCACAGAGACTACTCTGAGGCTACGGCTCAAATGATCGACGAAGAAATTATCAAACTGATCAAAGATGCCTATCAATGCGCCAAAGATGTGCTCAATGAAAATGTCGATATTCTCCATAAATTGGCGGAATTGCTGCTGGAACAAGAAACTGTTCAGGGCAAAGAGTTGGATGAATTGATCACAGAATTAAGACCCGGCATCGAGCTTCCCTCAAAAAAGCTTGAGGACAATGAGCCGGAGGCCCAGGCAACTTCCGAACCGACCTGATTTGATGACCCCGCGCAAACCATATCATCTTTCATGGTCAAGTCACACCCTGGAGCTCGGGCGGCAAACCCGTATCATGGGGGTTGTTAACGTAACCCCGGACTCCTTTTCGGACGGTGGAAAATTTTACAACACCGATGTTGCCGTCGCCCAGGGTGAAAAGCTGGCAGCCGAAGGAGCCGATATCATAGATGTCGGCGGAGAGTCCACGCGACCGTTCTCGGACCCTGTGCCCGTTGAAGAAGAAATTCGCCGGGTTGTACCGGTAATCCAAAAGCTGGCCCAACGGGTGTCGATTCCCATCTCCATTGATACCACCAAAGCCGATGTCGCCCGGCGGGCCCTTGAAGCCGGCGCCGCCATTATTAACGATGTAGCCGCCTTGCGCTCTGACCCCGCTCTGGCCGCCCTGGCTGTTGAGTTCGATACCCCGCTGATTCTGATGCATATGCTGGGGGAGCCCAAATCCATGCAGGT